>ERZ773104.1149-NODE-1149-length-36840-cov-6.552916_pt1 | contig 36840 bp, 29 predicted proteins | sample MGYA00511920_ERZ773104 | MGnify/ENA primary metagenome ERZ773104 (study PRJEB29015, sample SAMEA2737857) | human gut metagenome | biome: human gut; feature: human-associated habitat; material: faeces | place: China | collected 2012 ... | reverse complement strand
CTTTTTTTATCCATATATTTCAGGCAGTGCAAGGGGCTTTTTTCCGGGAGGGGGGTAAAATAGGGGCCAAAATGGCCGATTTTCGACCCCTTCCCGGAAAATGGCGAAATGATGAAAAATTTTCCCTGTTTTTCAAGCTGGTTACCTTTGCTGATTTTTCAGCCTTCACGGCCATTATCAGGAAATGCACTCAAAAACAGAAAGGCTTTCCGTACTCCGCCCGCATGCGTCCCGCCATGCCGTCATACGATACGAACGCGCTCCGGCTCCAGCGGCAGATCCGGCGGGCAGTTGCCGAAACATGCGGGCCTGCCGGCATCCGGGAGCTTTCAGCTCAGGACGAAACCACTGCGTATGCCCAGCCCTCCAGTGCGGTCAGCAATTCTTTGAAGCCAGAGCGTTCTCCCCCAAGACGCCACAACGCACGGACATCGGAAAGATGCCCGTGCGTTGTACGCTGGGATGCTGTGGTCACAGCCAGCTGTGAAGCCTTCTGCGAGCAGCGCAACGCTGAGAATCAGCACAACGCTGAGAGTCACAACCACAGCCAGCTGTGAAGCCTTCTGCGAGTGTCTTTGACAACGGAACGGTCAGCACGTTCGAGTCACAACCACAGCCAGCTGTGAAGCCTTCTGCGAGGCTTGTCTTTTTTTATCCATATATTTCAGGCAGTGCAAGGGCCTTTTTCCCGGGAGGGGGGCAAGATGGGAGCCAAAATGGCCGATTTTCGACCCCCTCCCGGAAAGTGGCAAAGGAGAAAGGATTTTTTCCTGTTTTTGAAGCTGGTTACCTTTGCCGATTTTTCAGCCCTCCCGGACATTATCAGGAAATGCACTCAAAACGAAGAAGGCTTTCCGCGGAGCCGCGCCTGCGTGCAGGGGGGCATGCAAGACCCTTGAAGTGCCATTCCTGTCTGTGTCCTGCGATACAGGGGAGTCGCCCTGCTTGTGCCAGCGTTCGCCGCGGGCATGGTGTCGGGATCGGCAAAGGGCGCGCGGACATCGGGCATATGTCCGCGCGTCGCGCGTTGGGATGCTGAGGGCACAGCGGGCTCTCAGTTCCCTTTGGGCCCATGTCAGCGGGTCATGAAGCAGCGGATGAAGCACCGCACCATGTCCCCAAATATCCTGTTGAACATGACCATCACCTCCTTTTTCGTGCTAAGGCCATATCGCGACAAAGACATGACCACAACCAGAATGAAGCCGTCATGGGGCACTCTTCCGGGCAGATGCTTGCCGCCGCGGGGAACAAGGCCCTGTAATGGAGCCGGTACGGCAAGATCGGGGAGCTGCGTCGCAGCAAGGGAGCGGTCCCGCTCCTTTCTTCTCCCGGCCGCCAGCCGGCCTGGGACTGGCGGCCGGGAAGGGGCCCTAGCCCTGCTTGCCGTTGTCGACGGCTTTCCCGACATCATGGGCGGCCGTGCAGAGGATGTCGATGCAGCGTGTGGCACAGCGCGAAAGGACATCCATGTCCGTGAAGAGTTCCACGGAGAAGCGGACGACGAAGCCTTCTTCATTGCTGCGGAGCAGCATGGCCTTCACGCATTTCAGCTTGCGCTGGACATGATTGGCGGCCTGGAGCAGGACGGCTTCGGATGTTTCCCCGGCATCGATGTAGAGATCGAGGAAAAAGCGCATGAAGTCGGGGTCATTCTCCTGGGCAGAGGCAAAGACATGCTTGCCTTGCGCCTTGAAGACGACGTCGCCGTCGTCGAGACTGGGCAGGTAGCCTTCGGCCTGGAGGAGCTGGAGAATCTGTTCGATAGTCATGAAAATACCCTCGTGTTGGATGATTGGGAGGAGGGCCCGCAAGGGCCCTCGACAGGGGGAAGGACGTGACGGATCTCAGGCCGTGTGTGCCGCGGCGCCGGAAGGATCAGGCCCGGAGGTCCCCGGACGGAGCGTCATCGGCGCGCAGAAGGCTGGAAAGGTCGCGCTGGATGCCCGCTGTCTCCCCGGATGCGGGCACGGCATCCGGCGCATCCTCGTCCATCACCGCATCCGCGAACATGCCGGGGGCCGCTTCCTGACTGTCTTCCTGCGGGCAGGCGTCCATGCCTGTGCCTTCTGCCGGGCAGGGGGTGCCGTCGTCCCCGCCGCCCGCCATTTGGGGAGTCGCCTCTCCGCCGGGCTCCGTGTCCTGTCGGGAAGGAGCCTCTTCCGCGTCCCCCTCGTCCTCCCTGCTCAGGTCCCGTCCGCAGGAGAAGCAGTGCAGGGGCAGATCCGCCAGGCTTTCCCAGTCCGCGTACATGCGGCCCCCGTCGTGGCTCTCGTACACGGTGATGGGCTCATGGGCCGCGTCTTCACGGTACTGGTCCATGAGGGCCTGCACGGTCTGGGCGGCCACCACGGCGTTGAGGGGCATGACGGCGGGTTCCTTCACGTCCATGCCCTGGACGTAGCCCCGTTCCACGAGCCCCTGCCGCACTGCCGGATCGGGGTGGCTCTCGGCGGCCACCCTGGCGGGCGCGATGCGTCCCAGGCAGGTCAGGCAGAAGCCGTCGCCGTAGCGGATGACGATGACCTCGCCGCTTTGGTCCGTGATGTGCGGCCGGCCCGCGTCGTCCTTTTCCACGCTGATGTTCACCCCGGCGGAGATGAGCGGCACGGCGTACCTGAGGCAGGTCTGCTGCACCGCATGGCGGCTGCTGTGGCTGTCCGTGGAAAGGAGCACCCAGTCGGCGGCGGCCATGAGGCTTTCTGCTTCCGGGCTGTCCACCCGCTGTTGCAGGGCCGTGACTTCGATGCCGGGGCGGATGCGCTCCAGATGGCGTGCGATGACCTCCACCTTGGGCTTGCCCACGTCCTCGTGGTAGCCGCCCGCGAAGCGATTCAGATTGGTGACCTCGAGCAGATCGTCATCAATGAGCCCGATACGGGTGAAACCGGAGCGCGCCAGCATCTCGGCCAGGACGGAACCGATGCCCCCTGCCCCCGCCAGGACGATGCGCTGGTCGGCGGTCATGCGGCGCAGCGTGTCCACCCCAAGGGCCAGCTCGGCCCGTGCCAGCATCTCGCAAGGCACGGCACTGGCCTGGAACCCTTCGCAGGGGATGGTCTCCAGGGCGGTCTGCGCCCTGACGCGAGCCGGGGTGCAGATGGCGGCACCATCCTCCATATGCCAGAGACGGGCCGAGCAGGAGGTGGTCCCGAGCACGATGCTGGCGTAGTGGATGCGCTCGTCCACCTCTTCGGTGAGGCAGCGGCAGAAGGTGCGCTCGTCTTCGTCATCCACCCCGGAAAAATGCCCCCGGGCCGCAAAGGGATGGGTGTGCACGTCCACGATGCAGTCCACGTCGGGGCGGGCCTGCACCTCGGCCAGCACCGAGGCGATGAAGGCGCGCGAGGGGCGGACATGGAAGCGCGCGGAGGATTCGATATCCCCGTTACCGGGCAGCTGGGCCTCGTCCACCACCAGGATGACCTGGCCTGCCGGGCTTTGTTCGCGCCGCGCCAGCAGCAGGGCAAAGTGCTCTTCGCGGGTGTCGCTCAGCAGCGAGTCGCGCAGGTAGCGGAGCAGGCCCTGGGGAAAGCGGATCTCGGGGGCGGGCACGGACTGTGCCTGCGTGCCGTGCGTGTCCGGTGCGGGCGCATCCGTCATCCCGGCGGGCACTGTGGCGGATACGGCCTGGGCCTGGCCTTCGCAGGAGGACGGGACGCAGGGATGCGTCACATCGGCGGCTGCGCTTCTGGCATCGGCGGGCGTCGCAGTGGGGAAATCGGGGTGGATGATGTTCTCCATGAGGTCTCCTCGACTAGTCGTTGGAAGCAAGGACTTCGTTGATCAGCGTCAGGTACGTCCAGAGGCTGTCGCCATCCCGCCAGCCGTTGCGGGAATTCAGGGGCGCGGGCTGCCATCCTCCGGGAGTGATGTAGCAGCAGTACCAGTCCCATCCCTTCAGCAGAGGGGCGCTGCTGGCGTTGTGGTAGGTCCGGCCGAACTTGTGCCCGTGGGGGGAGGGCAGGTCGCTGGGCAGGTAGAAGCCGATGGGCGGCAGCGCGGGGTAGTCACGAGGAAAGTTGATCAGCAGGGGCGTCGTGGCCTGGCTCCAGCCCCGGGGCAGGCGGAACTGGGGAAAGACGACCCAGTTCGCGTTCTCCTCGTCAAAGCTCACCGGGCTCTTGAAGTAGTTGCGGGCCACGTCGATGACCTGTTCGGTGATGATCTGCCGGGACGTGGGGCTGCGGCGTCCTTCAAAGATGCCCTGGGGTGTGGAGATGGGCGTCTGGGCCTGCGGGCGCGAGCTCAGGCCGATGAAGTCGAAAAAGCCGCCCTTGGTGCGCTCGGGCATGGTCTTGATCTTCACCGGACGGCCGTTCTTGTCCTTGAGCTCGTGGGGCGCGTAGTGGCGGCGCGGATCGATCTTCTGGACATAACCGCCGGAGACCTTGACCACGCGGCGGCCGTAGGAGTTGCCGATCTGGTTGATGATCTCCTGCCCGGAGAGGCCCGTGCCGCAGGCCACGCGGCGGCCGTTGATGATGACGAAGTCATCGGTGCAGGGCTGCTGGTACTGGGGCTGGGCCTGAGTGAAAGAATTGGCAGAGGGGATGTTGGCCATGAGGATTCCTCCAAAGTTCAGGGTGACAAGCGGGGCCAGCTGCGGACAGGCCCCGGGGCATAAGGATACGGTTGCAGGCGGTGCCGCTACACGGGCCTGCGCAAAAAGGCATAATCAGCGTTGTTGAGATACGGATTCGTCCCTGTGCGGCCTGCCTGCTGCGGGAAGGGGGCCCCTTGCTGCACGGGGGAGCCAGGCGCCCGCTGCAGGAACCGGCGGCCGCATTCGGCATACCAGTAGTCGAGGTCGATGAAGCCGCTGGATTCGTTCCTGACTTCACGGGAGGCCGCCCGCTGGAAGGCCGCCACCTCGATGCGCACGCCGCGCTGGCGCATGAAGCGGATGAGCGGCAGGAAATCGCCGTCGCCGGAGCAGAGCACCAGGATGTCGGGGCGTACGATCTCGGCGCACTGGATCATGTCGATGGTCATTTCCACATCCACGTTGGCCTTGTAGGACGTGCCCGCAGGCTTGCCCATCTTGGTGTGGACCATCCAGCCGCTCTGTTGCAGGTGATTGACAAGGCCGTCACGTCCCTGGGGGAGGCGGGGATCCACCGGCACATAGGCGTAGGCTTCCTGCAGGTAACGGCCTTCGCCGAGATAGCGGTGCAGGGCCTTGTAATCCACACGTCCGGGGGCGGAGGCCTCGATGTTGGCCAGATCGAGGAAGACTGTGACTCGTTCCATGAGCACTCCTGGGTAAGAGGGTGATGGGGCGTGGCACCGGGGGCCGGTCCGGTACACGTGGGCCCCGGAAAGGAAGGCGCTTGCGGGCGTGGATCGCGCCGCGTGCCTCCCGCCTTCATGGAGCTGTTCGGCGCTGTCAGCGTCTTTTTCACGCTCCGGGGGAAATTTTCTTTTTTCCTGGGCTCCAGCCGCTGAGGCAGGGAACTGCCTGCCGTATCGGCGGCCGAAGCAGGGGGAGCATCGCGGCCGTGCCCGTGGCGCGGTCTGTGCCGCGTGCCTCCCGCCTTCATGGAGGTGTTCGGCGCTGGCGGCGTCTTTTTCACGCTCCGGGGGGAAATTTTTGCCAATGGAGAGGGGGAAGGGGGGACGGGCGCGGAGAGGCACAGCCCGGACGCATGCGATGATGTGACAGCGCGGACAAGGAGCGGGCGTGCTGCCTATGCATCTGTGACGGAGATCGTGAGCGGACGCAAAAAAAGCCCGCTGTCAACAACAGCGGGCCGTGGAGCCGATAGGAGGGGGAGGATGCACCGGCAGCGCCCGATGCAGGGGGGAAGAGAGCGTAGGTTCAGAGCGCCACAGCGCACGGGCATCAGGAAGATGTCCGTGCGTTGCACGCTGGGATGTTGTGGTCACAGCCAGCTGTGCAGCTTTCTGTGAGCTCTTAACAAGATTACTGAAGATATGAAAGTAATGTCACAACCACAGCTAGCTGTGAAGCCTTCTGTGAGCGATTCCTTTGAAACCATACAATCCCTTCAAGTCACAACCACAGCTAGCTGTGAAGCCTTCTGTGAGGCTTGTCTTTTTTTATCCATATATTTCAGGCAGTGCAAGGGGCTTTTTTCCGGGAGGGGGGCAAAATAGGGGGCGAAATGGACGATTTTCGACCCCCTCCCGGAAAATGGCGAAATGACGAAAAAATTTCCCTGTTTTTCAAGCCGGTTATTGTTGCTGATTTTTTAGCCCTCCCGGCCATTATCAGGAAATGCACTCAAAAACAGGAAGGCTTTCCGCACCCCGCCCGCGCATGTCCCGACCATGCCGTCAGATGATGAGGACACGCTCCGGCTCCAGCGGCAGATCCGGCGGGCAGGCGCCGAAACATGCGGGCCTGCCCGCATCCGGGAGCTTCCAGCTCAGGACGAAACCGCTGCGTATGTCCAGCTCCTCCTGTGCGGTCAGCAATTCCTTGAAGCCAGAACATTCTCCTCCAAGACGACACAGCGCACGGACATCAGGAAGATGTCCGTGCGCTGCACGTTAGGATGCTGTGGTCACAGCCAGCTGTGAAGCCTTCTGTGAGTCTACTTCTCTGGTACAAAAGATATGCCAACTCATGTCACAACCACAGCCAGCTGTGAAGCCTTCTGTGAGAGCTGTTCAATCCCGCCAAGCTGCGCATCTTCAGTCACAACCACAGCCAGCTGTGAAGCCTTCTGTGAGCTGGACGCGGGCCTCGGGGCACAGGGAGGCGATGGGTCACAACCACAGCCAGCTGTGAAGCCTTCTGTGAGCACCGGGGCTTCCGGCATGGCATCAGCGGGCGTGTCACAACCACAGCCAGCTGTGAAGCCTTCTGTGAGCCTGCCGGACAGCTGCAACCGGATTCCAGAACAGGTCACAACCACAGCCAGCTGTGAAGCCTTCTGTGAGTCCAGGGAGGCGGTGGGTTCGTCCAGCAGCAACAAGTCACAACCACAGCCAGCTGTGAAGCCTTCTGTGAGGCTTGTCTTTTTTTATCCATATATTTCAGGCAGTGCAAGGGGCTTTTTTCCGGGAGGGGGGCAAAATAGGGGGCGAAATGGACGATTTTCGACCCCCTCCCGGAAAATGGCGAAATGACGAAAAAATTTCCCTGTTTTTCAAGCCGGTTATTGTTGCCGATTTTTCAGCCCTCCCGGCCATTATCAGGAAATGCACTCAAAAAGAAGAAGGCTTTCCGCAGCCCGCCCGCATGTGTCCCGCCATGCCGTCAGATGATGAGGACGCGCTCCGGCGCCAGCGGCAGATCCGGCGGGCAGTTGCCGAAACATGCGGGCCTGCCGGTATCCGGGAGCTTCCAGCTCAGGACGAAACCGCTGCGTATGTCCAGCTCCTCCCGTGCGGCCAGCAATTCCTTGAAGCCAGAACATTCTTCTCCAAGACGACACAGCGCACGGACATCAGGAAGATGTCCGTGCGCTGCACGTTGGGATGCTGTGGTCACAGCCAGCTATGAAGCCTTCTGTGAGTTATTCGAAATCTTCGGGCCGTCGTGAGTGACGTGTCACAACCACAGCCAGCTGTGAAGTCTTCTTTGAGAGCCGCTTACTAACAGTCACAACCACAGCCAGCTGTGAAGCCTTCTGTGAGAGGTGGGGCTTTTGTGTCTGATGGCCATTTTCACGGTCACAACCACAGCCAGCTGTGAAGCCTTCTGTGAGCCAGTACTGCTCGTGTTCCTTGCATCAGGCAAAGTCACAACCACAGCCAGCTGTGAAGCCTTCTGTGAGACATCGTAAACTATGGATCGGACTATCCGGTTCAGTCACAACCACAGCCAGCTGTGAAGCCTTCTGTGAGGCTTGCCTTTTTTTATCCATATATTTCAGGCAGTGCAAGGGGCTTTTTTCCGGGAGGGGGGCAAAATAGGGGGCGAAATGGACGATTTTCGACCCCCTCCCGGAAAATGGCGAAATGACGAAAAAATTTCCCTGTTTTTCAAGCCGGTTATTGTTGCTGATTTTTTAGCCCTCCCGGCCATTATCAGGAAATGCACTCAAAAACAGGAAGGCTTTCCGCACCCAGCCCGCGCATGTCCCGACCATGCCGTCAGATGATGAGGACGCGCTCCGGCTTCAGCGGCAGATCCGGCGGGCAGGCGCCGAAACATGCGGGCCTGCCGGCATCCGGGAGCTTCCAGCTCAGGACGAAACCGCTGCGTATGTCCAGCTCCTCCAGTGCGGTCAGCATCCGGCGGGCCTGTGAGGCGTGGATATGACAAATGTACAGACTGCGCTGGAGGCTGTAGCCATACCCATCCAGCAGGCGGCTGACCAGCCGGCGTTCACGATCATCCGTGATGTCATAGGCAACGAGATACATGTCCTCCTCCATGGGCATACGATCCTTCCGCCTCCGCATCATCCTCATCCCGGCGGCAGGGGACCGGCTGCAGTCGCAGGGGGCCTTCGCCATGGGCCCAGCCTCGTACACGGTTCAGTTGCCGCAGCATGCCTTCGCGGACGCTGAGGTCTTCCCCGGCGAAGCGGGTATCGAGCAGACACTCGAAATGGCGGATCAGGATGGCGTGGCCTGCCTTTTCAAGACGCCAGCGGGCCTGATCCCGGCGGAGATGCTCCGGCCGCAGGGCGTTCTGGTTCACCAGACGTACCAGCATCTGGTCGATCCTGTGGCGGAAGGGCTCCTGCATGTCGGCCACCAGAGAGGGGTATCTGTCCCCGGGGCTGTGCAGGAAACCGAGCCAGGGATCCAGGCCCGCTGCCTGCACCAGCGCCTGCAGGCGTGCGAAGAGCAGGGAATAGGCGGCATCCAGCAGGGTGTTCCAGCGGTCGGTGCCGGTCCGGGGCAGACGCCGCTCCGAACGGAAGGCCTCGCCCCGCACCAGCCCGTTGACCAGCGGGAACACCACACGGGCAAGGGCTCCTTCCACGCCCATGATGGCGCGGCTCCCTGATGCCCCGTCCAGCGACAGGGCCGCGCGTTCCAGGGCCGCGCGCAGGGGGGCCTTGTCCGCGAGCCTGGGCAGCAGCCAGCTGTGGGCGCCCTGTATCTTGGCCATGACCAGGCTTCGGGCCGCCCGGTCCCGTTCCTGCGGGGAAAGCGCGGCATGCCGGGCCGCATGCCGCCCGATGCGCCCGTACCATGTCCGGGAACAGGGGAAGAGCGTGCCGTATTGCCAGCCTGCGGGCGAGCAGAAGGTGAGCGGCAGCTCTTCCTGCACGCAGCGCTGGACAAGCCGTGAGGAGACCGCGCCCGCACCATGCAGGAAGATGCCGCTGACAGTATGCAGGGGAGCCTTGCCAAGGATGTCCTCGCCCCGTCGTACAAGGACGCTGTCGCCGTCCATGCCCACGAAGGCCCCGGCCTGCTGCACGTAGAGCGGCCTGCGCCCGGCGGGGGGCAGCACGCTGTCTTCCTCCACGTCCGGGTCTGTGCCGTCGGCAGAAAGATGCGCCATCTTCGTGCGTGCCGGATCCAGCCCAAGGCCCAGCGCAGCCAGGTGTTCTTCCAGACGGGAGAGGGCGGGAGGGGCGTCGTCAGAGGTGGCCACAGGGAGGAGAAAGGTGTCCCCATGGCGGATGCAGGGCACGCCCCTGGTGGCCAGGGCCTGATCCAGCGGCTGAAGATAGATGTCTGCCAGCAGGGGGGCCAGCGGGCTGTCCGGGAGCAGGCCGGGTGTTTGCGGGGGCTCCCCGTCATGGCCTTGCACGGGCATGGTCACGGCGTCGTACAGGAATTGCCGCATGGTGCTGTCCGCCCGGGGGAGGAAGGCGTCGAGGCGCTCTCGCAGGGCCTGGAGCGGGATGTGGGCAAACACGTCCGCGATGATCGCCCGCACACAGCAGGGCCTGCCCTCCAGCGCGGCCTTGTGCAACAGGGCGGGGATGTCCCGCGCTTTTTTTCCCGGACGCCAGCCCGGTACATGGGCGGGCAGGGCCTTGCGCACCGGGTCGGCCAGCATGGTGCGCACGGCCGTCTGGGCCAGGAGGTCATCGGGAGGGAGCACGGCCACGGGACGGGAGGGGAAACTCCCCCGGGGCGGCAGGAACAGCCGGGCACTGCCGTGTGCCCACTGCCCGGAAGCGCAGCGGTCGCGCAGCTGGCGCAGATGAACGTCCCTGTCCGCACCGTCTGGACAGAAGGGCAGGTCTGTATCCCGCTGGCACTGGTCGAAGGCGTTCTCATACCAGGCAAGTTCGTCCAGGCGGCCGTCCAGACAAGGACGGTGACGGTACAGGCGGAAGGCTCCCTGCCCGGCGGCTTTCCGGGGGCCCAGATGCAGTTCCTGCAGGATGAGGAACACGGGCAGGAGGGCATCTAGAGCGCCGCGTACATAGAGCGGCCCCTGCATGCCGCAAATGTACTGCTCGCCGGAGCGTGATTTGGCCTTGTGCCGGAACTCGACATAGTCCCAGAACCAGGGCAGCACACGGGCGGCCGTGAAAACAGGCCGGAGCGGCTTCAGGGCACGGTCGGCCTCCTCTCCGTACCAGCGGCGCAGGCGGTTGGCCGCGAGCCGGAAAAGGGCCTGTCCGCCGAAGGCCGCCAGGGTACGCTGCGTAACAGGTTTGATGGATAAGGGCGTGAGAAAATCGAGACAGAGCTCGTCCTCGGCATTGTCTATGGAGAGGGTCTGGGCCTGCTCCTGCCATACGGCATCGAGGCAGCGTTCACGCACGTCCTCGGCGTCGCGCAAGTGAAAATTGTGGGCCGGGTCATCCAGCCAGCGCCGGACACCGTCCACGAAGCTCCGGCATACGGCGTCCGTGGCCTGCGGGAAGACCAGCTCCAGCTCATAGAGCGCCTGCGCATGTATGACCGGCTCCAGCGGGGCCAGCGGGTGGAAGAACCAGTCCGTACCGTCCGGGACAGCGCCTGCCCGGGCGGCGAATTTGAAGATGGCATCAAAAATGGCCAGCGGATGTTCGCGGGCGCAGGCATGGCGGCTGTTTTGCAGCACCAGGCGTACCGTGCGCCAGCGGATGCGGGAGAGGTCGGGGGAATCCATCATGGGCATATGATGCCCCTATCCAGAGAGTGTGTCCATCCAGGCGGGAAGGCGAAGGACCGGGAAGGTACATGGCGTCCTTCCGTCGGCGTGGAGCAGGGGAGTGGACAGCTATGCGTTAAGGAGCTTTCAGGATATGATCCAGCGACCTCCCCGTCTTGGGCCTGACAGCAAGTTGGTCTTGGGGGATTACTGCGGCTGGCGCGTGGACGATAAGGGGTGGCCTTTGCTGTTTCTTCTCTGGAGGCAGGCGAGGAACGCAGCCTCCGTGCCGCTCAGTCGGTACGGGGATCGGCCCAGCGAGCGCCATCTGGCGGCTGCCATGAGACAATGCGGGCGATGTTGTGAAAAAAGGACCTGCGGCGCCGTAATAAAAGGCAGAGGCCCTTCTGGCAGGCTTTCTTTGTGGGCCCAGGGCCTGGCGGACATACGCGCCGACCAGACGTTCTCCTGTCCCGGTACCTTTACCGCCCTCCCGGACGGGGCGGATGTACGGTGCCGGACAAACAGCGGTGGCTCTTGCCGCAGAAAAATCCATTCTCTCTGCGACATCGAATACACCGCGGAGGAGGGGCTCCGGTGGCTGTGGCGCATCAGGCATGATCCGCGTGCCCATTCACCCCAACGTGGACAGACAGCATCGTCCACCAGTGAGGAGGAACCATGAAAAAGATCCTGATACTTGGCTTGTTCCTGACCAGCCTGTTCCCCGGCGTGGCAACGGCGCAGGATGACGCGCCGCAGTGTTTTCCCGAAAAGGTTCTGTCGTCTTTCAGGCAGACAGGGACGCTCACCGGCTATACCATCGAGGAGGTGGCGGATATCCCTTCGGACATCAGGGTGAAGATCCAGGGGAAGGAGATCCGGCTTGTGGCAGATGCGGAAACCATCCAAAAGCGTTTCAAGGGGAAGAAGGGCAAGACCTTCACCTTCACCTATGAGCGCGTTTACGGATGGGTTGGGGACGGCTGCGATGCTTTCGACCGCCTCGTCAAGGCGGAAGCCGTGAAGTAGGCGGCAACAGTCCGGCGGGCCCTCTGGGATATCGGTTTCCAGCAGGGCCCGCACGGCGGCATACATGGCGGCAAGATTTCCGCGTTTTCACGTGGGGGTGACGCCATTCAAGGGCCGCAAGTGCGCTGAGAAGGTGTTTCAATCCGCGTACCGGCGTGGGTGCGATCTGCGCTTCCGTCAGCGTCGTGGCCCCGACAGTGCCGTTTCAATCCACGCACCCGCGTGGGGTGCGACCTCATCAGGTTCCCGGCGGGCGTGGTCGTCACGACGTTTCAATCCACGCACCCGCGTGGGGTGCGACTTTTAACCGTTTGCGCTCTTCTAGTAGCCTTTTAGTTTCAATCCACGCACCCGCGTGGGGTGCGACCTTTCCGGCACTGTGGGGGCAACGACTTTGACAGTGTTTCAATCCACGCACCCGCGTGGGGTGCGACCGGCGTCTTTCCACGCTTGCACGCGTTCCCGTGCCTGTTTCAATCCACGCACCCGCGTGGGGTGCGACCTCACTTGACGCCACTCGGAACAGGCCGGGCGGCTGTTTCAATCCACGCACCCGCGTGGGGTGCGACCTGGCAAGATGGATGTGGGGGGCGGGGTGGCCCAGGTTTCAATCCACGCACCCGCGTGGGGTGCGACTCCAGCAGTTCTTGCATCTGCTCGCCCTTTTCCGAGTTTCAATCCACGCACCCGCGTGGGGTGCGACATGAAAAAGGCCTCACGGCCGCCATCGCCAAAAAGCTGTTTCAATCCACGCACCCGCGTGGGGTGCGACTGGCCGGGCTGACCACAGCAGCCACATCCAGGGAGAGTTTCAATCCACGCACCCGCGTGGGGTGCGACTATCAAGCCGCTTATCGAAGGCGGGGCCAGGCTCGACGAGTTTCAATCCACGCACCCGCGTGGGGTGCGACGTGAGGTCGAGAATCCCTTCGCCAATGGCATCTTGTTTCAATCCACGCACCCGCGTGGGGTGCGACGCCGCTTTCCTCGCGGGACGCAACGCCGCTTGTGGTGTTTCAATCCACGCACCCGCGTGGGGTGCGACCCGGCTGGAGATATAGGAGGCAGCCATGGCTTGGGTTTCAATCCACGCACCCGCGTGGGGTGCGACCAGCCTGCATGGCGGGCAACATTCCCGTAGGACGTGTTTCAATCCACGCACCCGCGTGGGGTGCGACTTATGATACCGCCTTGCAGCGAAAGGTGGAAACGGTTTCAATCCACGCACCCGCGTGGGGTGCGACGAAAGCATTTTTTTCATCTTTCCGGCAATGATTTGTTTCAATCCACGCACCCGCGTGGGGTGCGACGAGCCCCATCTGCTCCCTCAACGTGGCCACGGACGTTTCAATCCACGCACCCGCGTGGGGTGCGACTCCTTTTCTGGCCTTCTTCATTCAGATAACCGTTGTTTCAATCCACGCACCCGCGTGGGGTGCGACAAATGTACTCCGAAAACGCACGCTTCACGATAGGCGTTTCAATCCACGCACCCGCGTGGGGTGCGACTTGAGAGCGTCCCTGACCCTCTCCGCCAATGCCTGTTTCAATCCACGCACCCGCGTGGGGTGCGACCGCAGACGGGATAGTTCTGATGAACTCTGTGCAGGTTTCAATCCACGCACCCGCGTGGGGTGCGACGTGGAAAGATTTTGACGGTCTGATGTTCGCTGCTGTTTCAATCCACGCACCCGCGTGGGGTGCGACTTCACTTCCGCTTCCATGGAGGTGGACAGGTCCTTCTGTTTCAATCCACGCACCCGCGTGGGGTGCGACCCGATACCGAGAGCATCGTCGCTCTGCAGAGCAAGTTTCAATCCACGCACCCGCGTGGGGTGCGACCTGGAGGACGCGGCCAACAAGCTGGACACACTGTGCGTTTCAATCCACGCACCCGCGTGGGGTGCGACAACACGGCCGGGCCGCTGCTCATCAGGCCAGCCTTGTTTCAATCCACGCACCCGCGTGGGGTGCGACCGTTTCCATGTTTTATCCAGTAGATTCCCGTGATTAGCAAATCCTTTTCGATGATGAAAAAAATTCTGGTCAAAGACAGGATGCTTTTTCAAGCTGAAAATATATTTTTTTAATGATATCAATATATAATAACTATCGATATCCTGCCGGAAAAAGGCGCCCTATAGAGGTCCTCGATCAGAATATCAGCGGACCTTCCGGGTCGTAGGCTGCTTTGACGCCGATATGCTCTATCTTGCTTCGCCAGTGGTTCCCCAAAAAATAGAAGCGCAAGCTGTCCCGTTCCGGGTCCATCTCGTCCAGGAGCTGCGCACGCAAGACCTGCCATTGGGCATTATCGAGCAGGCACTCAAAAACAGAAAACTGGACCCGCTGCCCCCAACTGGTGCAAAGCCTGGCTATGCGGCGCAGCCTGCGCTTGCCTGCGGCATCCTGTGTATTCACGTCATAGCTGACAAGTACGACCATGATCACCTCACGACAAAGGGGGGATAGGCTTCCAGGTCATCACGAAGGGTCCTGGCAAGCAGGCGGGCCTGGATGAAAAAAACAAGGCCGACAGCCATGCGCTCATGGAGGAAAGGATGCTCCACGTCGTCCTTTTTTCTTTCCTGCCAGGCAATGATGACCTTTTTGCGGCTTTTTTCCTTCATGGTGACAGCTCCAGACGGTGCGCGGATGAAGTCCTTTGCCGTCAGCTGCTGGCGGTTGATGAGCGACAGGGCCAGCCTGTCCGCAAGATACGGACGAAATTCTTCCATGATGTCCAGCGCCAGGCTTGCCCGGCCGGGGCGTTCCCGATGGAGAAAGCCGACGGCCGGATCCAGGCCGACGCTTTCGCACGCGCTGCGGATATCATGGGCAAGCAGGGTATAGAGAAAGGAAAGGAGACAGTTCACCTCGTTCATGGGAGGGCGCCTGCTCCTTTGCTCAAAGACCATGCCCCCGGCACGGCATTGGGGACGGATGAGCAGGTCGAAGGCTCCGAAGTATGTCCGGGCGGCATCGCCTTCCAGCCCTCGCAGGGTCTCCAGGTCGTCTTCCCGCCGGAGCTGCCTGAGGGTATGGCCCAGGGATTCGATGGCGGCGGACAGCTCTGGAAGAGGAGCGTTGCGCGCCTGTCGCATGAGTATGGTCCTACAGTTGGCCACCTTGCCTATCAGGAAGGAGCGCGCAAGGTCGGCCGCCTGCCGGGGACTGTCGGTCGCGCGGTACTGGGCCCGGCGCAAGAGCACGTTCCCCCTGGTCGGGCCCTGGACAGACGCCATGAAACGGCCGTTCTCGGAAAACCAGGAGACCGTGACGCCCAGTGCCGCGCAATGTTCCAGCAGATACGGGCTGCAACTCACCCGGCCAAAGCAGGCGATGGACTGGAGCGTATGCAGGGGGATGGTCCCAAGGCTCTGTCCGTCATGGTGCAGCTCCACACATTCCCCCTGTTTGGAGAGCCAGGTATCCTGCGTGGTGACGAACAAGGTATTCAGATAGCGTTTCATCCCTCTTCCTCACACAGTTTGTCCAGATAGACGGAAACAGCAGGCGGCGAACCGGGCATGCAGCAGGCAGCAAGCGAGCAGGAAGAGCAGACGGCGCTCTTTTGTGCGGGGGGCAGCCGGGCGCTTGCCAGCATCTCCCGCACGGCCGCGACGGTCCGCTCTGTTTTTTCCCGAAGTTCCGGGCTGAACCGCACCACCGTACGCCGGTGAGGCGTGCCGTAGAAAAGGGCCCCTTCGGAGATGGACGTGGCAAACATCTCTTCCAGACACAGGGCTTGCCCGCAGAGCTGGATGCTGTCCGCCAGACAGTCCCTGTGGGGAGAGCCTTTTTTGTATTCCACCGGGTAGGGCCGCCATCGTCCGCCGTCGCGGTGGAGCTCCACGGCATCAGATTTGCCACGGAGCCCCAGCCGCGCGGAGTGGAGTTCAAGGTCTGTGACGATCCTGACGCCGTCCCGCAGCCGGGTCTCCCCGCTATGGACGGACTCGTGCAGCAGGCGTCCCGCGGCGGTGTGCTCGTTTTCCGTCCATATCTGTTCCATATGGATGAGCGCGCACTGCCGGGGACAGACCACATAATGCTGCAGGGCGGACAACAGGATGTCGTGCATGGCTACAGGCGTTCTTCCACACTGATGCCTTCAGGGCAGGCGCCTTCCAGCGTGATGGCATAATCCGCAAAGCCTCGGGCCGGGCCTTCACTGGTGCGGCGGCAATGCACCATGTCGAAAAGCTTCTGCGCGGGCGCGTTGCCCATGCGTTTTTCATGCTTGAAGATGAACAGCTTGCGGGCGCCCATCTTGCCGCGTGCCGCTGAGCGGTCGTGCTCGAACATGTTGCCGAGCGCCTCCCACAACAGGTCCAGGTCGGCATCGGCAAAGCCGCTTTTTTCCGCCAGCGGGACGGAAACAAAGCCCTCCATCCGGTACAGGCCGTAAGGCACGATGAACTTGCGGCCCATGGTGCGCTCTTTTTCCAGGTCTTTTTCATTGGTGACGGCCATACGCGTGATGCTCACCTCGGCAGGGACGACGGGCTCCACGCTGCGGGCAAAGGTCAGCTGCACCGGGCCGCGTACCTGACCGCAGTTCACTTCCGTGCTCATGACAGCGCCGAAGGTACGGATGTCGAAAAAGTTCTCGCACATCCAGGCCGTGACGGCGCGGGCGTCGTCAGGCTTTTTGGGCAGCTTTTTGGATTCCGCCTTCAGCGACAGGGCCGTGTAGGCTTCCTGGTTCTTCTGGTTGAGCACGGCTTTTTCCTGCACATAGATCCGGTAGCCGGTGGCTCCTTCCTTGGCCAGCTCCACATAATTGCGCACCTTGCGCTTGAGGCAGACGTCCGTCACCAGCCCCAGGCCGGTCTCGGGGTCGATACGGGGCATGTTGCCGGCGTCGGGATCGCCGTTGGGGTTGCCGTTCTCCACGTCGAAGAAAAGCACGAAGTCATAACGGTTCGTGATGGCAGGCATGGCAGTTCTCCTTAGTTTTCGGCGTCGTCAGCCGTCTTTTTCTGATAGAGTGCGTTGTTCTGATGATAGTAGCCCAGCATGAAGCGGCCCTGATCCTCCAGCGAGAGCACAGGCGGAAAGACCGTCATGCCGTCCATGATCTCGCTTACCAGGCGGGAAAAGCGGATGTCGTAGCCGGGATGCTGCTTGGCACTTTTGGAGATGTGGAACTGGGCCGTCTTCAGCAGCTGCGGGAACACCAGGCAGGGACGCGTCGAGGCCGCGCCGATGTAGCGTTCCCGGAGCGACGCGTTCACGCTGCCCAGCGCGTCGGTCTGGGCTTTTTCCAGGACCGCGAACAGGCGGCCCAGCCGGTAACCCTTGTTCTGTTCTTCCTTGTCCAGTGACATGGTGGCTCCTTTTGCTGTCGTATCGCAAAGATGGGCCTTGATGAGCGCGGCCCGGTAATAGGTGACGTTCTTGTCCGCGTGGATGCGCTGCAGGGCGGCAGTGTACATGCTTTGCGGCCAGGCGCGCCCCAGCAGGATGCTGCGCAGCAGCTGCCCGCCGAGCAGGGGCGGGATGTTTTCGGATTTTTGCAAGGGGGCAAGGTCCCGCAGCAGCTGCCACAGGGCGGGGTGCTCCTCTTCGCCAGGGTAGCGGCGTTCGATGGCCAGGTCGCGATACCAGCGGCCGAAACGTTGCAGCAGATTGCCGAAGGTGTCCGTGACCCAGAGACGGACGCCCAGCCGGGCGGCATTGGGGGCAAGTCCGAGTACGAAAAAGCGCACGCTGGTGTCGATACTGTCATCTTCGCTGACGGGGCGGCCGCAGGCCATGGCCGTCAGCAGGGAGCGGACCTTGTGCAGCAGGGCGCTGTCCTGCGTCTGCTCGGTGGCGTCGAGACCGTCGAACAGGGCCCCGAGCAGGGATTCCTCCGCGCAGGCCCTGTCCGTCCAGAAGACGATGCTGTCTTCCCCCAGGCGCACGACCTGTTTGTGCTCCTTTTGAAGCAGGTAGTTCAGGGCCGTGGTATAGCCGCGTGCCGCGCGCGGGCTGACAGGGGCATTTTCGCTTTGTTCCTTGCCAAAGGACTGGAACGAGTTGCAGGTGAACGAGATGAGACGGGCCCCCGAGGTCTGGGCGCCTATGACGCCTTTGATGACAGGATGCACCTTCAGGATGGGGCCTTCACTGCCCGTGACGAGGCACTGCCCCTGCGGGCATTCCTGCCCGTCGAGATTGTCCAGCCTGATCCGCCGCAGAGCGGGGTGTTCGTGCAGGAAGCCCTCTTCGCCCTGGAGCTGGAAGACCAGGTTGCTGTCCAGAAGGGCCTGGCGTTCCGGCAGGCTGTGGAGCATCTCCGGCCGCCAGCGGTCCAGAAAGGCCAGCAGGGCACGGGCGTGTTTGTCGTCCACATCCTGCAGCAGTGTCCTGTGGAGCGCGTGGAAGGCTGCCGCGGTCTCCGGGCTGGGGCGTGTATTGTCCTTTCTGTCAACACCCAGCACATACGCCGCGTCATCCCAAAGCATGTTCGGGAGCAGTTCCTTTTTCTGACGCCGTGCCGCCGGGACGGGCATCTTGCGCGGCTTGCCTTTACTGTCGCGCAGATCGCGGACAGATCTCAGGCTGCCGTCTTCAGCGATGACCAGGGCAAAGGAGATCTCTGCGCTGCCTGTTGTCAGGCCTGCGCCCATGACCGGTTCTTCGTGGAGAAAGCGGTCTTCGCCTTCAATCTGGAAGACCAGGCGGCTGCCCAGCAGGGCCTGACGTTCGGGCAGGCTGTGGAGCATCTCCGGCCGCCAGTGATCCAGAAAGGCCAGCAGCGCTTTGGCGTGTCTGTCCGGGCAAGTATCGAAACGCTCATGATGCAGCGCCAGAAAGGCCTGTCGTTTTTCCGGAGAGGGGCAGGAATCGTCACGTCCGTCGATGCCGAGGACGTAGGAGGTCTTGTCCCACAGAAAGTTGGCGGCGACATTGCTTGAGCGGCTGACCGCCGCCGGTACGAAACGGCGCAGCGGCTTGCCTTTACTGTCGCGCAGGTCATGCACGCCTTTCAGGCTGCCGTCTTCGCCGATGACCAGGGCAAAGTGGATGGCTTCGGCGCTCATGCCTTCGGGCGGCATGCCGGACTGGGGATCCTGCGTCATGCGTTCGTAAAAACGGTACAGTTCTGTCAGATACATAGGGTTTCCCTTTTCCAGCGGGCCACGTCGATGATCCCCTGCTCCAGGCGCGGACGATAGAACAGGGGCTTCATGCCGTGGGCATAGTCGATGTCGTACAGCATATAGCCGAGATCGCGCGGCGCATCGTGGGCCAGGCTGGAGGCGGGCAGCGCATCCTCTTCTTCCAGAAGGGAAAAATAGGCGGGGAACTCACGGCAGCCCAGGCAGGGTTGCTGGAAGCACTCGCCATTCCGTGCGCGGCGCCGGAAGATGTCGATGTGCTTGCCTTCGTTGTCCGACGGGCCAGCTTTGTCCGTCAGCTCGAAATGCGCCTCAATGACGTAATCCACATGCCGCAGCAGCAGGGTGGCCCGTTGCTGGCGGCACTCGTCGGCAAACAGATACAGGGGCGTGCCGTTCTTTGCCGCATTTTTGACGCTTTTCGCGCTGGGGCCTTTCTCCGAGACCTCGTTGCGCCGGATGCTGTCGAATACGATGGGGTTCAGGACATGTATCCTGTCCACAAGCCAGCGTATGGCCGGTTTCCAGTGGATGGCTTCAAGGATGCCGCGCATCGCCGATGGCGTGGGGACATCATAGCTGCAGCGTTCCCCCTTGTTTTCCGGGCGGGTGAACAGGGCATAGTCGCCCTGGACCCGTAATCTGACTCCGATCATGGGAGCCTCCTTTCAGTTGCTGTCCTTGCCGGGATCTTCCCGGCCTGTCTGGCGGATCAGAAAACCAGATCTGCCGAGGAGATACCGTCCGCCATCTGCACATCCAGTCCGGTGTCCTCCGCATAGCCCAGACCGCCGCTAAGCAGGTACACGCAGCCATGAAGGCATTCCAGCCGGCCGGCCTGTTCCATGGCTTCTCGTTCCCAGCGGTAGACCTGGACGCTGTAGGATTGCAGCCTGCGGAACACCCGGGAGGGGAGGGCCTGCCCGTTGCGCAGGCAGGTACGCAACTCTTCCGGGAGCTGGGATTCGATGACCACGCTATCCGTTTGAGATTCGATAAACTGGAATGTTCTGCCGATCTCCGCAAAATCTGCATCCAGCTTGGGGATGCGGTAAAAACGCGGGTCCAGTGCGGCATTGGAGGATGTGACGAGCTTCATCTTCTGAAGGATGGCGTGCTCATCGAGCAGTTCCGGGTGGCTGTACAGAGCCTGGAAATAACGCCGGATGGTCTCGGGCCCGAACAGGTCGTCCGCATCCTGGACAAGGGCACAGGCCTCGCGTCTGCGGTTCAGGTCGGCGGCCCGGAGGGGGACGGGCTGTTCGCCGTCAAAGACGCAGACATGCCCAAGCTCCCGTTCTCCATGCCTGTTGCAGCGCCCGGCTGCCTGGGCAATGACATCGAGGCCGTTGCGTTCACGGTATACCACGGGAAAGCTGATATCCACGCCGCACTCGATGAGCGAGGTGCTGATGACACGGCAGGGAAGGCCGCTGGCCAGCCTTTTCCGTATGGTCTGCAGGGTGCGGCTGCGGTGGCAGGGCGTCATGTACGCGCTGAGATGGAAAAGATCCTCGTTTTTGCCGCATCGCTCGAACAGCGCGCGGGCATGGCGCCGTGAATTCAGGATGCAGAGTACCTGGCGCTCCGCCAGCAGGCGTGCGCTCAGTTCCGCGTCGGTGAGCATGGGCTCAAAGGTCGTTCGCACGCGTTCAAAGATCCTGAACAGGGCCGGGAGGGTCGATTCGGGCACCAGGCTGCGGACTTCGTCCGCTTCGAACCCGCAAGGCAGGGCCGTGGAGCGCAGCAGGGCCGGTTGGGTGGCCGTGCAGAGAACGATGCTTGTCCCGTAGTGCCCGGCAAGACTGCGCAGGGCTTCCACGCAGGGGGCGACAAAGGGCACGGGGATCATCTGGGCTTCGTCGAGGATGACCACACTGCGGGCGATGTTGTGCAGTTTGCGGCAGCGGGAAGGCTTGCAGGAAAACAGGGATTCGAAAAACTGGACGGACGTGGTGACGATGACGGCTGCTTCCCAGTTCTCCGTACTCAACCGGTATTGCAGGCTGGCCGTACTTTCGTCATCGCCTTCGTCGGGATGGACAAAATTGCTGTGGTGTTCCAGTACCACATCCTCGCCGAGCGCCTCGCGGAATATTTGGGCGTTCTGTTCGATGATGCTGGTGTAGGGAACCACAAAGATGATGCGGCGCAGATCGTGCCGGATGGCGTGCTGTATGGCGAAAGACAGCGAGGAAAGCGTCTTGCCCCCTCCGGTCGGGACTGTGAGCGAGAACAAGCCGGGAGCGGCGGCCGCAGTCTGTTCGCATTGTTCGCGGATGAAGGAGCGGGCCAGAGCGATGGCCTTTTGGCGATCACTGCTGCCGCAGGGCGCGGCCGCACCTGCCTCAAGTTCTTCCGGGGCGACACGGCTTTCGTGCAGGAAGCCTTTGCGATGCAGATAGTCTTCCAGACGGGCGGCCAGCGGTGACAGGGCGGGGACCGCTGGTCGGAGCCGGTATATGTCGGGGGTGCAGAAACGTTCCGTATCGAGATAGTCGGCATCCACAAGGCAGGAAAACAGCATGCGCAGGGCAAAGCAGATAGGGAAGGGATCAGGATGGCGTCCCTGCTTGCAGATGAGCGGGAGCATTTCCTGGTAGATGTCTATGGGAGAGGCCGGAAGCGGGATGGCCGCGGGATCCCAGGGGGGAAGTTTTTGGATATTGCCGGGAGCAAGGCGGTGGTCGAGACCGGTACCGTATTCAGAGCCGGCGTCGGGCAGGCCGCCGTGATGTCCGAGAATGGGATAGGCCAGAAAACGGGACAGCATGGTGCCCAGGGCGGCGGTCTGCCGGGATGGAGACGCTTCCCAGCGTTGCCCGAGCAGTACGGCCCCTGCTGTGGAATGATCGACACGTGGGCCGCCTTCCAGCCTGCGCTGGAATCCTTCTGTGGCTTTTCCGGCATCGTGGTGGGTACCCAGCGTCGCTCCTGTCCTGGCGGCTCCGAACAAGGAGGCAAAGTCCGCTGCCAGCCTGCCGACGTTTTCCAGATGCTCCTGCAAGGTCTGCCAGTCTTCTTTCGGATGGCCGGCGAGCGTATGCGCGTACAGCATGCGTCCCTCCCGAGAGTATGGAGAAATATATGTGTCTTTATTTTATTGTATCAGTTTATTTGTAATGGCTGCAATACGAACGCTGGAGAAAATCGTACCGGCTTTGTGATGTCTTTTTTCTTCAGTGACTCCAGATTATTGAAGGCTGTCGAGCTGTGTGTGAGGGGCTTGGAAGGGCGTCGTGCGTCACTGCTGTGCTGACAGTCTGGAAAGAGCGCTGGATCGTCTGTCCTGCCATGGCAGAGAAGGAAAAAGTCCCATCCCGCAGCTGCATCCGGCACACAAAAAAGCCCGGCATGGGAATTCCATACCGGGCGTGCCTTGCGGGCGGGTGCCGTCAGCCTGTCAGGCCGCGGCGAGGATATTTTTGCCGACTAGGCAAAGAACATCTTGGACAGGGTCATGGGATCGATGTACTTGCCGTCCTTGTAGACGCGCATGTTGCCGGAGGCGATCTCGTCGATGAGGATGACCTTGCCGTCGGCGTCATAGCCGTATTCGAACTTGATGTCGTACAGAACCAGGCCCTTTTCCTTCAGGTCGTCGGCCACGATCTGGGTGATTTTCTGGGTCATGTCCTTGATGTCGTCGTACTGTTTGTCGGTCATCACGCCCAGGGCCACCAGGGCGTCCTTGGTGACCAGGGGGTCGCCCAGGGCGTCGTTCTTGAAGGTGGTTTCCACATAGGCGGGCAGGTCGGCGCCTTCTTCGATGTAATCACCGTAACGGCGGATGAAGCTGCCCACGGCCTTGTGGCGGCAGATCACTTCCAGGCCCTTGCCGAAAGGCTTGGCAGGCAGGACTTCCATGGTGGTGTCGGCCAGGTTGGCGCTCACATAGTGGGTCTTGATGCCGGCGGCATTGATCTTTTCGAAGAAGTAGATGGACATGCGCAGGTTCACGTCGCCCACGCCGTCGATGGTCAGGCCCACGGAGTTCTCGCCGGGATCGAAAACGCCGTCCTTGCCGGTGCAGTCATCTTTGAACTTCAGCAGATAGTTGCCGTTTTCCAGGGCATAGACGTTCTTCGTTTTGCCAGTGTAGATGAGCTCCATTTTCGATACCTCCGTGAAGCTATGGTGGGAGAAAAATTTTGCTTCGGCCCGGCAGGGCCGGTCAGAATCAAAAAATGTCCGGTATGCATATAATTATTATAGTGTGAAATCAAGCAGGGAATGTAGGAGATATTTTTTACTGCATAAAGGCCATATATTCAAAAAAAGAAGGAGTAAATTTTTTATTTTTTATCTAATTTTATAAAAATATCCTGTGCGATGGATGAAAAAAAATTCCATAAATGGCGTTATTATGTAGTGTTACATTTGTTTTTTATGTTTTTTGTTGCAGTATATTGAAAGCATGATGGCTGCATCGGGACCACGTGCTGATTCCTGTGCGCATTTTTCCCTGATGCATGGCCCGGCGGCAGCCCGCGAGGCCTTGAAAAAAAATGAAAAAAGTCCCCTGACCGCGGTGGCCAGGGGACTTTTTGTTTCAGGCAAGGGCCCTACTTGTTGTCAGCCAGGTTGGCCTGTTCGAATTCGTCCAAGGCCTTGCTCACGACCTTGGCCAGACCGATGAGGGCGATAAGGTTGGGGAAGGCCATGAGGCCGTTGAACATGTCGGCCAGTTCCCACACTAGGTTCACCTGCAGCAGGGAACCCATGACGATGAAGCACATCACCACCACGCGGTAGGGGGTCACGCCGCGGGTACCGAACAGGTACTTGACGTTCTGCTCACCGAAGAAATACCAGCCCACGATGGTGGAGAAGGCGAAGAACAGCAGGCAGATGGCCACGAACTTGATGCCGAAGGCACCCAGACCGGTGGAGAAGGCCTTCTGGGTCAGGGCGATACCGGTGGTGGTACCGTCCAGGGCGCCGGTGACGAAGATGACCAGGGCGGTCATGTTGAGCACGACGAAGGTATCGATGAACACGCTGACGATACCCATCAGGCCCTGCTGGGCGGGGTACTGCACCTTGGCCACGGCGTGGGCGTGAGGCGTGGAACCCATACCGGCTTCGTTGGAGAACAGGCCGCGGGCCACACCGTAACGGATGGCTTCCTTGACGCCGGCACCGATGATACCGCCGGTGGCGGCCGAAGGATCGAAGGCGCCCACAAAGATCATCTTGAAGGCGGGGATGATCTGGTCGGCATTGCTGAGGACCACGAACAGGCCACCGATGACGTACAGCAGGGCCATGAGGGGCACCATCTTTTCGGTCACGGCGGCGATGCGGCCGATACCACCGAAGAAGACGAAGGCACCGCAGGCGGCGATGATCAGGCCCATGACCAGGGGCGGCACGTCAAAAGCGGTCTTGAAGGCGTCGGCGATGGAGTTGGACTGCACCATGTTGCCGATGCAACCCAGGGCGATGATGATGGAGACCGAGAAGAACACGGCCAGCTTGTGGCTGCCGAGACCTTTGGAGATGTAGTAGGCGGGACCGCCGGTGATGTGGCCGGCGTCGTCGCGGGTGCGGTAGACCTGGGCCAGCACGGCTTCGGCAAAGATGGTGGCCATGCCGAAGAAGGCGGCGATCCACATCCAGAAGATGGCGCCGGGACCACCCATGGCGATGGCGGTGGCGGCACCGGCCAGGTTACCGGTACCCACCTGGGCGGCGATGGCGGTGGCCACGGACTGGAAGGAGCTCATGCCGTGCTTGTCGGCGCGCTTGCCCTTCAGGGAAAGGTCACCGAAGAGCATGCGCACGGCCTGTCCGAACTTGCGGACCTGGATGAACTTCAGCCGGATGGTGAAGTATATGCCCACACCACACAGCAGCGGGATAAGGCAGTACATGCCCCAGATGAAGCTGTTGATGTTGGAGACAAGTTTCGTCAATTCTTCCATGGTTTCCCCCTCAGGCTATCCGGCCTGCATGTCATCCGGCAGGAGAACCCCGTGTCCGTCCGTCGTCTGGCAAGGCATGTCGAATATGGAATGATGGTGTCATGTTCCCGGCAACCTTCGCGAGATTCATGTATGGATGAATGATATGCATCCATACAGGGTCAAAAAAACAGCGCGTCTTTTCCCTCTTCGGGATGGGCCCGGTCCGGATGCCGGTATGATGGTGTCCGGCGGGCAGAGGCGCTGTCGTTGTTCGCTATGGTTGTCGTCGATTTATCTATGCATGTGCAACATTAAACCGTAACGAGAAAAATGTCCATGCCGGAATTGATCGGAAATCATTTCCTAATCATCGAGTGGATATTTTAAAAATACTAGTGATTCCATATTGTTGTAATATAGTTACGAAAAGGGCCTGCTCCGGGATGGCCAGGGCGGAGCGTCGTTGCTCTTACTGGCCGGAGAGGGATGCACAGCTCGCATAGACTGGAAAAGGCCGGAATCAGGGCCGGGAGGGGAATTTTCCTGCCATGGCGGCCTTACAAAAAAATGTTGCCGGGAGAAAGCACGGGCGGATCGGGTGAGGCAGGCCGGGAGAAGGACAGACCAGGCTCGGGCAGGATCAAGACCGGAAGGGGGACGAGCCTGCAAGCGAAAAAAGGTCATCCAAAATAAAAAAGGGACCGCACGGATGGCAGTCCCTCAAAGTATCAGTCCTCGTCCCGGACGCTGCTGCGGCGTCTGCGGCGGGGCTTTTCTTCTTCCATGTCCTCGGGCAGGTCTGGTGTGGAAAGCTGTTCCCGGATGCGGTCGCGCTCCTCCCGGGGCTTGGCCACCAGGCGCAACTGCTTGACCAGTACCTTGCCGATGACCAGCACTTCTTCCACATCGGCCAGCTGTTCGAAGTCCGGGGCATCGGGGCTGAAATCTTCGGGAGCGTCCCGCAGTTCTCCAGAAGTCATCCTGAAAATATACATGACGTGCCTCCGTGGCAGCAGTTTTGAGTTTTTCGTATCCAGCTGGACAAAGGGCGAGGTGCGCAACAGGGCCAGCCGTTCTTCCGTCATGGCGCGACAGGGGAAATGCCGGCAGGCCAGACAGGCCAGCAGGGGCCGCTGATGCCCTTTGAGCGGGCAGCGGAGGGCTTTTTCCGTGGGGTCTGCGTATCTTCCCATGACGAACACCTTTGCCTTGCTATAGCAAAGAGTGCCTTCCGGGCCTAGCCGCCGACGGCAGAAATTTTTCCGCCGGGTGGCGGATGCGATGCCAAAAGGCCGCGTGCAAGAGCGGCTTGCAGCCTGACGATGCCTGCCGCGGACAAGGCCGGACGCACCGTAGCCGATAGACGGCATGCAGTGCGCCGCCACGGATGCAAAAAAACGGGAGAGGCGAGCACGACTCGCCCCTCCCGCGTGATCTTCGCTATCCGGGAACGGATCAGGCCCGACGGGCCCAGGTGCAGCGGTCCAGACCGGCCAGATCCTGTTCTGTACGGGGCTCGCTGTACCCTACCTCCGCCAGCAGGCGGCGCACGGCCCCGCCCTGACGGTAGCCGTGTTCCATGACGATGAGCCCGCCCGGCTTCAGGGCCCGCTGTCCGGCGCGGATGACGGCGTGCAGGTGGCGCAGGCCGTCCTGTTCGGAAAAGAGCGCGCTGTGCGGTTCGTGGTGCAGGACTTCCGCCATGACCTCGTCTTCTTCCGCGGCGGCGATGTAGGGCGGGTTGCTGACCAGCACGTCCAGCCCGCCCGGCAACAGCGGCGGCGTGAACATGTCTCCCCGTACCAGGGCCAGACGGTCAGCGGCTTGCAGGCTGCGGATGTTGCGGGCCGCCACGGGCAGGGCCCCGGCGCTGTATTCCAGCAGCAGGCCCCGGCTGTGCGGCAGTTCAAGGGCCAGCGTGATGCCGATGCAGCCCGTGCCCGTGCCCAGATCCGCAAAGCGTACCTCTCCGTGCCCTGCGCATTCCCGCAGCACGATCTCCAGCAGCAGCTCGGTCTCCGGCCGGGGGATGAGGGTCTGCGGGCTGACCTCGAAATCGCGGCCGAAGAACTCGCGTCGTCCCGTGATGTGGGCCAGCGGCTCACCGGCACAGCGACGGGCGGTCAATGCACGGATGGCGCCGGCCGCGTCGTCCGCCACAGGGGAGGGCATGGCCAGCATCAGGCCGATGCGGTCAAGGTGCAGCACATGGCCCGCCAGCAGGCGGGCCTCCAGCGCGGGGGCGTCCGTGCCTGCGGCGTGCAGGTCGCGGGTCAGCGAGGTCAGCAGTTCCTGAAGGGTCATATCCTTGTCCTCTGTACGGCCGGGCAAAGTGAAAAAGGCCCGGGGCAACGCCATGTCGTCCCGGGCCGTCCGCGTCGCCGCTTTTCAGGGGCGACGGCGGCGTTATTTCTTTTCCGTGGCCGGAGCGGCTTTTTTGGCCCGCGCGGCCGTCTTTTTGACAGGTTCAAAGGCCAGGGCCAGCACATCGTCATAGGTATGCGCGGGGTGGACCTTGATCTTTTTCAGCAGTTCCTTGGGGACCTCTTCCAGATCCTTGACGTTCTGGCTGGGGATGATGACATGCTTGAGCCCGCGTGCCACACCGGCCAGGATCTTTTCCTTGATGCCGCCCACGGGCAGCACCCGGCCCTGCAGGGTGATTTCGCCGGTCATGCAGGTATCGGCCCGTACGATGCGGCCGCTCAGGGCCGAGATCAGGGCCGAGGTCAGCGTCACACCGGCGGAGGGGCCGTCCTTGGGCACGGCACCGGCGGGCACATGGATGTGGATGTCCTGCGTGTCGCTGAAGTCCGCGTCGATGCCCAGGCTGTCGGCCCGGCTGCGGATGTGGCTCATGGCGATGCGGGCGCTTTCCTTCATGACGTCGCCTAGCTGGCCCGTGAGCTGCAGGTTGCCCTTGCCCTTCATGCAGGCGCATTCGATGGTCAGCACCTCGCCGCCGGCCGGGGTCCAGGCCAGGCCCAGGGCCATGCCGGGCATGAGGCGCTTGTCCTTCTCGTCCTCGATGAAGCGCGGCGCGCCCAGCAGCTTTTCCACCACGGCGCTGTCCACGGTGAAGCTGCCCTTCTTGCCTTCGGCACGCTGACGGGCCAGCTTGCGGCAGATGGAGCCCAGCTCCCGTTCCAGGTTGCGCAGACCGGCTTCGCGGGTATAGCCGCGGATGACGGCGGTGAGGGCGGTATCGTCCATGATGACGTCACCTTCACGCAGGCCGTTCTCCGTCACCTTCTTGGGCAGCAGATGGCGTTTGGCGATCTCCACCTTTTCCTGCATGGTGTAGCCGGGCAGGCTGATGACCTCCATACGGTCGCGCAGGGGGGCCGGGATGGTCTCCAGATGGTTGGCCGTGCACAGGAACATGACCTTGGAAAGATCGAAGGGCACGTTCAGATAATGGTCACTGAAGGTGTGGTTCTGTTCGGGGTCCAGCACTTCCAGCAGGGCGGACGAGGGATCGCCCCGGAAATCGGAGCCCAGCTTGTCCACTTCGTCCAGCACGATGACCGGATTGCGCGTCCCGGCCTGCTTGATGGCCTGGATGATGCGGCCGGGCATGGCGCCGATATAGGTGCGGCGGTGGCCGCGGATCTCGGCCTCGTCATGCATGCCGCCCAGGGACAGGCGCTGGAAATGACGGCCCAGGGCCCGCGCGATGGAGCGGCCCAGGGAGGTCTTGCCCACGCCTGGAGGGCCGGCGAAGCAGAGGATGGGGCCCTTGGACTGGGGATTGAGCTTGCGCACGCTGAGGAATTCCAGGATGCGGTCCTTGATCTTGTCCAGACCGTAATGGTCCTCGTCCAGGATGGCCTTGGCATGGGCGATGTCCAGACGGTCGCGGGAAAGCTTCTTCCACGGCAGTTCCACCAGCCAGTCCAGATAGGTGCGCACCACGTTGGCCTCGGAGGAGTCGGCGTGCATGCCGGAGAGGCGGCGCAACTGCTTGTCGGCTTCCTTGCGCACGTCCTTGGGCAGGCCCGCCTTGTCCAGGGCCTTGCGCAGCTCGTCCAGCTCTTCTTCACCTTCGGAGGCCGCGTCGCCCAGCTCGTGGCGGATGGCCTTGATCTGCTCGCGCAGGAAGTATTCCTTCTGCGCCTTGTCCATGCCTTCGCGGGCCGTGCTCTGGATGTGGGCCTGCATGGTGGCCACTTCCACCTCGCGCTCGAGCTGGATGTTGACCAGCATCAGGCGTTCCACGGGGTTCACGGCTTCGAGGATGCGCTGGGCCTCGGCGGTCTTCATGCGCAGGTTGGCGGCAATGAGGTCGGCCAGACGGCCCGGCTCTTCCACGCCCTGGAGCACGGCCAGGATGTCCGGGGAGGCTACGCCGCGCAGCTGGAGCACCTTTTCGCTCTGCTCACGGGCGGAGCGCAGCAGGGCTTCTATCTTGGCGTCGCGCGGGGGGGTCTCTTCCTGCAGGACGGTGATGCGAGCTTCCAGATAGGGATCCACACGGTGGTAGCCTTCCACCCGGGCGCGGCTGGCGCCCTGCACCAGGATCTTGATGCGGCCGTCGGGCATCTTGAGCATGCGCATGACCTGCACCACCGTACCGGCGGTGTAGAGGTCATTGGGGCCGGGATCCTCGGTGGATTCTTCCTTCTGGGTGCAGACCAGCAGGTGGCGGCCCTTCTTGAGGGCGGCCTCCACGGCTTTGACGGATTTTTCGCGACCGATGAACAGCGGCAGGATCATGTAGTTGAACACTACGACATCCCGGACGGGCAGCACCGGCAGCAGGTCGGAGATCTGCTGTTCGCCGGGGGCCGACGCCTGTTCGTCGCCGGTCGTCCCCTGGTCCTGTCCGGCGGCATCCACCGCTTGGCTCAGGGCATCCTGCAACTGGGACAGCATATCTTCCAGCGGATGGTCGTTCTTTTTCTGATCAGACATATATACTCCCGGACTGCTTACAGGTGTCTGCACTGGCAGATGCTGTAGCAGCCATTATCGGTGACGATCACATGGTCCAGAAAGCGCAGCCCCATGTTGACGGCCAGTTCCCGCACGGTGTTGGTGAAGATGATGTCGGGCTGGGAAGGCCGGGTCTGGCCGCCCGGATGGTTGTGTACCAGGATGATGCCGCTGGCCTTGTAGCGCAGGGCAGGCTCCAGCACGTCACGGGGCAGCAGGGGGACGCTTTCCACATTGCCCTGGCGCAGGCGTTCCCAGGCCATGAGACGGTTGCCCGCGTTGACCATGGCCAGCCAGCATTCTTCCTGCTGGCTGCCTGCCAGACGGGCCCGGGCCATCTCGGCCACGGCCTGGGGCGTCGCTATTTCCTTCCCTTGCAACAGGGGCGCAGCCGCATGGCGGGCCAATACTTCGCGCAATACCTGCCACAGGGAGAGCAGACCGGGGCCGAAGCCCGGTACGGCCAGCAGCTGTTCCGGCGGCGCGTCCAGTACGCCGCGGATATTGTGGAAACGCAGCAGCAGTTCCCGGGCCAGAGGTTTGGTATCCTTGCGCGGCTGCCCGTAGCCCAGCAACAGCTCCAGGATCTCATAATCGGCCACAGCCAGAGGCTCGCGAGCCAGTCGCTGGCGCAGGCGGCTGCGGTGGCCGCTATGGGGTGAGGCAGAGGATACGGACATTGCGGTCATAAGGTAAGATGCTTTTTGGCAAGCGCAAGGGGGGTGGGATGGTATCTTTTGAGGGGGAGCACCTCATCTCCGCTGTCGAGGCCCGTAACGCTCCTTCGTCGCTAACGGGCACGGCCTGCGGCCGCCTTCGGTCGCTGCTGGCGCGAGAGGGGCTCTCCCTCAAACTCCCCCTTACCCAGCGCGCTTTATTTGAAGCCCCAGAGGACGCCCCCACAGAGAGCGTCCTCTGGGGCTTCGTGACAGTCATAAGGTCGAACGGGCTGATGATGCCGTCCTTTCCCTCTCTGTGCCGGAGAGCTCCATGAGCGTTCACGACGGTTTTATAGGATAAAGCACGACCGGAGAATTTTGGGAGCCGTCGTGTTCCATACCTTTCCGGAAGACACGGCCCTTTTGAGCCGAAGGTCTGACCGTCATACAAAAGTTTTTAGAAGAATGCGCGTTTGGGGGAGGATGGGGGCTTGGGGGAAGGGACCCCCTTTTCGCGCTAGCAAAAGGAGGGCCCTTCCTCCCCAAAAAACGACGCAGGCCGTGCCCGTGGTGCAGAAGGAATCTACGGGCATCGACAGGGGAGCAAGGGAGACCCTTCCTCCAAAAAATCTAGCGCCGGGCAGCGGCGAAGAGGGCCACAAGATCGGTGGCCAGCTTGTCCAGGCTTTGCTCAGGCGTGCAGCGGCCGCTCTTGATGGCCAGCTCGGCATCCATGATCATGCCCAGACAGCGGGCCAGGGCGGCGGGGCCAAGACGGCGGGCCAGCTGCTGCTTGGCGTTGGCTTCGGAGGGATGGAAACGGACCTTCTCGCCCGCGCAGGCCTGCCAGAGCTGGCGGAACTCGCGGGCCAGCAGGGAGAGCAGGGGGAAGAGCAGGCCTTCCACGTCCTTGCGGCCCCGGGCCAGCTCTTTCCAGACGGCGGCCAGATTGCCGGCTTCCATGTGGCGGATGCAGGCGAAGATATTGCATTCCGGGGCCCAGGAACTGGTGGCCAGCATATCCGTGGTGACGGACCAGGGCATGGCCTGCCCGTCATCCGCCGGTCGCAGGAGCAGGAGCTTTTCCAGTTCGTTCTCCACGGCCTGCGCATCGGGGGGCACGGAGGTACAGAACTGTTCGAAAGCGTCGGCCTCGAAGGGGATGCCCAGGGCCTGGGCGCGGTCGCGGACGTATTTCTTGATGCTGCGTTCGCTCAGGCCCTCACTGCGCCAGATCCAGCCCTGCTGGTCGGCAAAGCCCAGGCAGCGCAGCTTGGCGATGTGGGCCGGGATCTTGGGCTGGCCTTTTTCCCAGGCCACTTCCAGGCAGAAGAACGGCCAGCACTGTTCCGAAGGCCGGGCCAGGGCGGCGGAGATCTTTTTCCAGACCGCGGCGGGCCAGAGGTGGGCCTGCCGTACCACCAGCAGGCGCGGCGTGCCGAACAGGCCTTGGAGGGTGAGCTGCTCCCAGAAGCGCGGCGAAGGCTCCTCGTCCCCCCAGTGGACGTGGCGTTCCCAGCGGCTGCTGTCGCCCTGGGCGCTCACGAGGGTTTCCAGACGGGCCTGCAAAAGGCGGCTGTCCGGGCAGACGAGAAAGGAAAAACCGGGTCTGGGCATGGCACGTCCTGAGTTTTGGATGGAAAACGACGTTGCGGGGAAAAAAGGCGGACGGCATGTCCGGGCCTTCTTCCCCCGCAACGGTTCAGTTCGGTATTGCGGAGCGGGGCTCCCTGCGGGCTAGTTGGCCACCACGTTGACCAGTTTGCCGGGCACCACCACGACCTTGCGGATGGTCAGGCCGCTGGTGTGACGCTGCACGGCGGCGTCGGCTAGGGCCACTTCTTCCATTTGGGCCTTGTCGGCACCGGCGGGCACGTCGATGGTACCGCGCAGCTTGCCGTTGACCTGCAGGGCGATGGTGATGGTATCCTGCACCAGGGCGCTTTCCTCGCACACGGGCCAGGCTTCTTCCTGCAGGGAAGAGGTATGGCCCATGCGCTGCCACAGTTCCTCGCACAGGTGCGGGGTGATGGGCGAGAGCAGGGTCAGCACCGTGGCCATGGCCGAAGAGAAGACGCGGTTCTCGGCGTCGCTCTTGCCCAGCTTTTCGCGGGACAGGTACATGGCGTTGACCAGTTCCATGACCGCGGAGATGGCGGTGTTGAACTGGAAGCGGTTGCCCATGTCTTCGGTGACCTTCTTGACCGTCAGATGCTCGCGGCGGCGCAGGTCGCGGGCTTCGGGCGTGGTCACGTCGTCGGCACCGGCGCCGCAGGCCTTGACGGCGGACAGGCGCTCGGCCTCGTCCATGAACAGGCGCCAGACGCGGTGCAGGAAGCGCGAGGAACCTTCGATGCCGCTGTCGGACCAGTCGAAGTCACGCTCCGGCGGCGCGGCGAAGAGGCAGAACAGACGCACGGTGTCCGCGCCGTATTTGGCGATCATGGCCGTGGGGTCCACCACGTTGCCCTTGGACTTGGACATCTTGCTGCCGTCCTTGAGCACCATGCCCTGGGTGAGCAGGTTGGTGAAGGGCTCGTCCAGGCCTTCGGGGTAGAAGCCCAGGTCGCGCAGGACCTTGGTGAAGAAGCGGGCGTAGAGCAGGTGCAGGATGGCGTGTTCCACACCGCCGATGTACTGGTCCACGGGCAGCCAGTACTTGAGGGCGTCCATATCGAAGGCGCTCTCGGTGTTGCGGGCGCCGGTGTAGCGGGCGAAGTACCAGGAGGACTCCACGAAGGTGTCCAGGGTATCGGTCTCGCGACGGGCCTCGCCACCGCAGACGGGGCAGGTGCAGCGCACGAAGGAGTCGGTCTCGGGCAGGGGAGAGCGGCCGTCTTCGCGCACATGGGCATCCAGGGGCAGCAGCACGGGCAGGTTCTCTTTCTTCTCGGGCACCACGCCGCACTTGTCGCAGTAGATGACCGGGATGGGGGCGCCCCAGTAACGCTGGCGCGAGATGTTCCAGTCACGCAGGCGGAACTGCGTGGTGGCCTTGCCCTTGCCTTCCTTTTCCAGACGTTCGGCCACGGCCTTCTTGCCGTCGGTGTTGGGCATGCCGTCGAAGTCGCCGGAATTGACCATCACGCCTTCGGTGGTGAAGGCTGCTTCCATGGTGGCGGGGTCGAGGACCTCGCCTTCGGGGCTGATGACCACCTTGACGGGCAGGCCGTACTTGCGGGCGAATTCGAAGTCACGCTGGTCGTGGGCGGGCACGCCCATGACGGCGCCGGTACCGTAATCGGCCAGGACGAAGTTGCCCAGCCACACGGGCACCTGCTGGCCGGTGAAGGGATGGATCACATAGGCGCCGGTGAAGATGCCTTCTTTTTCCAGATTGTCGGACTGGCGCTCCAGACGGTCCATGTTGCGGATGCGGGTCACGAAGGCGCGCACTTCGTCGGCCTTTTCGTAGCCTTCGATGAGCTTTTCCACCAGCGGATGTTCGGGAGCCAGGGTCAGGAAGGTCACGCCGAACACGGTGTCGGGACGGGTGGTGAAGACTTCCAGATGGTCGACGCCGTCCAGGGGAGCGGGCAGTCCGAAGCGCACGGCCGCACCGGTGGACTTGCCGATCCAGTTGCGCTGCATGGAGAGCACGCGGTCGGGCCAGCCGCCTTCCAGCTTCTGCAGGTCCTGCAGCAGTTCGTCACCGTAGGCGGTGATGCGCAGGAACCACTGGGTCAGGTCCTTCTGTTCCACATGGCTGTCGCAACGCCAGCACAGGCCGTCGATGACCTGCTCGTTGGCCAGCACGGTGTGGCAGGAGGGGCACCAGTTCTGGGGCGCCTTTTTGCGGTAGACCAGGCCCTTTTCCAGCAGGCGCAGGAAGAAGCTCTGCTCCCAGCGGTAGTACTCGGGGCGGCAGGTGGCCACTTCGCGGGACCAGTCATAGGAATAGCCCAGACGGCGCAGCTGCGCGCGCATGTTGTCTATGTTGGCATAGGTCCATTTGGCCGGATGGGTGTTGTGCTTGATGGCGGCATTTTCCGCGGGCAGGCCGAAGGCGTCCCAGCCCATGGGGTGCAGCACGTTGAAGCCCTGCATGCGCTTGCAGCGGGCCACCACGTCACCGATGGAATAGTTGCGCACATGGCCCATGTGGATGTTGCCCGAGGGGTAGGGGAACATCTCCAGCACGTAATACTTGGGTTTGTCGCTGTGATGGTCGCAGGCAAAGGCATCCTGCTGCTGCCAGCGCTCCTGCCATTTCTGTTCGATGTCCTGCGGGGAATAACGATCTTGCGTCATGACACTTGTCTGCTTTTAGTTGGTGGAATCCTCTCCGGCGGAGAGGGAACCCTTTTCCAGAGCCTTGGCGGCGGCGTCCAGAATACCGTTGACAAAACTGGTGGCGTTGTCTTCGCCGAACTGGCGGGTCAGCTCCAGGGCCTCGTTGATGGCGACCTTGGCGGGGACGTCCTGGCGGTACAGCAGTTCGTACATGGCCAGGCGCAGCAGGGTCAGCTCCACGCGACCCATGCGGTCCACGCGCCAGTTGCGCGAGAAGCGGCTGATGGTCTTGTCCAGCTCATCGCGCTTGCTCCACACGCCTTGCACCAGATCCCAGGCAAAACCGGAAGGCAGCTCGCCTTCTTCGGTCTCCTGATGGTCGGGGGATTGCAGGAAGGCGCGGCGCACATCTTCCAGCGAGGTGGCGTCAGCGAAGGACAGCCCGTACAGAACCTGAAAAGCCTGGGCGCGTTCGCCCCGGCGGCTGGCGGATTTACCCTTGCTCATGGATTACAGCTGCTCCAGCACGCGGATGGTTTCCAGCATGGCGGCGGCAGCTTCCACGCCCTTGTTGCCGCCCTTGGAACCGGCGCGTTCGATGGCCTGCTCGATGCTGTCGCAGGTCAGCAGGCCGAAGCCGATGGGGGTCTTGTACTGCAGCATCACCTGGGCGATGCCCTTGCTGGCTTCGTTGCACACGTAGTCGAAGTGGGGGGTGGCGCCGCGGATCACGGCGCCCAGGGCCACGATGCCGTCATACTTGCCGCTGGCGGCCAGCTTCTGGCAGACCAGGGGCATCTCGAAAGCACCGGGGATGCGCACGATGGTGATGTTCTTGGCATCGAGGCCGTGGCGTTCCAGGTAGTCCAGGGCGCCGCCGGTCAGGCGGTCCACGATGAAGTCGTTGAAACGGGTGGCCAGGATGGCGATCTTGAGGCCTTTGGCATCAAGCATGCCGCTGATGGTAGTGGGATTGCTCATGGTCTGCTCCTAAAGAAAACCGTTTTGCAGTAAAAATTCCTTGTTGATGCCGCTGCTCTTCTGCGGCGCGGCGGGCCCGTCGGCCTGGCACTGCATGATGCGGCGCACGTATTTGCCGATGAGGTCTGTCTCCATGTTCACGCGGCTGCCCGGGCGCCAGTGCAGCATGGTGGTGCGTTTCTGGGTGTCCGGGATGACGTTGACGGTCAGGAAATCCTTGCCGCAGGCATTGATGGTCAGACTGATGCCGTCCAGCGTGACGGAGCCCTTTTCGATGACTTCCGCCGCAAAGGCCGGCGGGAAGGCCAGCGTGCAGCGCAGGGAGGAACCGGCCTGTTCCACGGAACGCACCGTGGCCACGCAGTCCACATGGCCGCTGACCAGGTGCCCGCCCAGGCGGTCGCCCAGGGCCAGGGCCCGTTCCAGGTTGACCAGATCGCCCTTGCGCAGGTCGCCCAGGGTGGTGCGGGAAAGGCTCTCGCCCGAAGCATAGACGGTGAAGGTGGAACCGCTGTGCCGTTCCACGGACAGGCAGGCGCCGTTATGGGCGATGGACTCCCCGTCCACGATATTTTCCAGAGGGAAGAGGGGGCGCACTTCCATGCGGCACTCCTGGCCGCTGCGGCGCAGGCCCACGATCTCGCCCTGTCCCTGGATGATGCCGGTAAACATGGTCTACTCCTGAGGAATGGCCGGACGCAGCTGCAGGTGGACGTCGCCGTCGCACAGGGTCGTGCGGCAGACGCGCAGGTCCAGGGCCTCGGCCATGGTGAGGGGGCTGCGGCCGTCGAACAGGGGCGCGGCCTCGTTGTCGCCCAGGATGCGCGGCGCCAGATGCAGCAGGAATTCGTCGGCAAAGCCCGCTTCCAGCAGGGAAAGGGCCAGATGCCCGCCGCCTTCGCAAAGCACGTAGGGACAGTGCAGTTCCTCGTACAGCATGTGGAACATGGCCGGGAAATCCGGGCAGCCGCGCTGTCCGGGGCCCAGGGCCAGCACGCGCACGCCCATCT
>ERZ773104.1148-NODE-1148-length-36843-cov-6.407280_pt1 | contig 36843 bp, 40 predicted proteins | sample MGYA00511920_ERZ773104 | MGnify/ENA primary metagenome ERZ773104 (study PRJEB29015, sample SAMEA2737857) | human gut metagenome | biome: human gut; feature: human-associated habitat; material: faeces | place: China | collected 2012 ... | reverse complement strand
GGAAGGAGTGAAATACAATGGTTTCAAGACAAGACGCCAATAAGGCAAGACAAAAACGCCACACAAGAGTTCGTGGCAAAATCAGCGGTACTGCTGAATGTCCAAGACTTAACGTATATCGCTCTCTCAGCAATATTTACGTTCAGTTAATCGACGATGTTGCAGGTGTAACAATTGCATCAGCATCAACTGTTGAAAAGGAATTCGCTCAGTACGGCGGTAATGTAGAAGCAGCTAAGGCTGTTGGTAAGACATTAGCAGAAAGAGCCAAGGCAAAGGGCATTGAAGAATGTGTATTTGACCGCGGCGGTTACGTATATCACGGACGCGTTGCTGCAGTAGCAGACGGTGCTCGTGAAGGCGGACTTAAGTTCTAACGAAGGAGGTAAATTTTTATGGCAAAGATTGACGTATCTTCAATGGAACTTGAAGAAAGAGTAGTTACTATTAACCGTGTATCTAAGACTGTAAAGGGCGGTAGAATTTTCAAATTCGCAGCACTTGTAGTTGTTGGTGATGGTAACGGTCTTGTAGGCTTCGGTATCGGTAAGTCAGGCGAAGTTCCTGATGCAATCCGTAAGGGTATCGAGGATGCAAAGAAAAATGTAATTAAGGTTGCTCTTAAGGGAACAACAATTCCTCACGAGATAAAGGGTAAGTTCGGTGCAGGTGAGGTTCTCCTCATGCCGGCTCCAAAAGGTACCGGTGTTATCGCCGGCGGTCCTGTTCGTGCTGTTGTTGAAACAGTAGGTATCAAAGATATCAGAACAAAGGCTATCCGTTCAAACAACCCTTGCAATGTAGTAAGAGCTACTATTAACGGTTTAAGTCAGCTTCGCACAGCTGATGAAGTTGCTGCAATTCGCGGCAAGTCAACCAAAGAAATTTTAGGTTAAGGAGGGTGGAATAATGGCAGACATTAAAATCAAGCTTACAAAGAGCTTAATCGGCAGTAAGAAAGACCAGATTGCCACAGCCCACTCTCTCGGTCTTCGCAAAATCGGCAATGTAACAGTTCAGCCTGATAATGCACAGACACAGGGTAAGCTTACAAAGATTGCTCACCTTGTAACTATCGTAGAAGAATAAGGGGAGGTGCAGATAATATGAAATTACATGAACTTTCTCCTGCAGAAGGCTCTAAAAAGAGCGTAAAGAGAATAGGCAGAGGTACTGCTTCAGGACAGGGTAAGACTTCAGGCAAAGGCCAAAAAGGTCAAAAATCCCGTTCAGGTTACAGCAGACGCCCTGGTTTTGAAGGTGGTCAGATGCCACTTCAAAGAAGAGTTCCTAAGAGAGGATTTAACAACATCTTCGCTACTGAATATGCTGTCGTAAATCTTTCAACACTTAATGACAGATTTGAAGACGGTGCAACAGTTGATGCTCAGAGCCTTAAAGACGCAGGTGTTATTAAGAAGACACTTGACGGTGTTAAGGTTCTCGGTAAAGGCGAAATCACTAAGGCAATCACTGTAAAAGTTGCTGCAATCAGTGAATCAGCTAAGGCAAAGATTGAAGCTGCAGGTGGCAAGGTGGAGGTGCTCTAATGATTAAAACCATGATCAATGCGTGGAAGGTGCCTGACATTCGCAAAAAGCTTTTGTTTACAGCATTTATCATCCTCGTTTTTAGAATAGGTTCAGTCATTCCGGTACCGTTTCTTAACATTGTAGATGAAATCAATGTTGGTAAGGGTAACACAATTCTCACTTATTTAAGTTTGATGACAGGTAGTGCATTCACATACGGTACAATTTTTGCTATGTCGATCACACCGTATATCAACTCTTCAATTATCATTCAACTTCTCGCAGTTGCAATTCCTGCACTCGAGAGATTACAGAAGGAAGGCGAAGAAGGAAGAAAGAAGCTTGCTTCTATTACTCGTTTTGTAACAGTAGCACTCGGTATTCTTCAGTCTGTTGCTTATTACTTCTATCTTCGTAGTAACAATTACCTTATGACTGATGTTAACGGTGCACAGTTCACCGGTTTCAACGCAGTTTTCCAGGCACTTGTTATCATAATTGTTTTAACTGCAGGTACAGCAGTTATTATGTGGCTTGGTGAGCAGATTACAATCAGTGGTATCGGCAACGGTATTTCAATTATCCTTTTTGCAGGTATCGTATCTCGTTTCCCAACACTTATCAAGCAGCTCTTCCAGTATCTTGATACCGGCAGACTTGTTTATAAAATACTTGTTCCTGTAGTAATCGTATGCTTCTTACTTATGATTGCATACATCGTATTTATGGATAACTCAGAGAGAAGACTTCCAATTTCTTACGCAAAGCGTGTAGTCGGAAGAAAGATGATGGGCGGCCAGTCAACTCATATGCCTATTAAGGTAAATATGAGCGGTGTGCTTCCGGTAATCTTTGCTTCTTCAATTCTCTCTCTTCCTGGAACAGTTCAAATGTTCCTTTCAGCTGATAAGTATGAAGGCACTTTCTGGGAAAAGTTCTTCAAAGCTTTCCAGGGTGACTCATGGTGGTACGCAGGTATGTACTTCCTTCTTATCATCTTCTTTGCTTATTTTTATAGTACAATTCAGTACAATCCAATAGAAATGGCAAACAACTTGCGTAAAAACAATGGCGCAATTCCGGGTATCAGGCCTGGTAAGCCAACTTCTGATTACATTCTCAGAGTTCTTTCAAGGCTTACACTTATCGGTGCTTTGATGCTTTCGGTTATCGCACTCTTCCCAATCGTTTATTCACTTATTTGTGATGCAGCAATTAAACCACTCACAGAAGGCGGAAACGATGGTGGTATGACAATCTCACTTGGCGGTACATCACTTATCATTATGTGCGGTGTAGCACTTGAAACAGTTCGTCAGTTAGAGTCACAGATGATGATGCGTCATTATAAAGGCTTCCTTGACTAATAAATTATAGGAGTATATATTATGAAACTTATTCTTCTCGGTGCTCCGGGTGCAGGTAAAGGTACTCAGGCAGAAAAGATTGTTGAAAAATACGGTATTCCGGCAATTTCAACAGGTAATATTCTCCGTGCTGCTGTTAAAGACGGTACAGAGATGGGAATAAAAGCTAAATCGTTTATGGACGCAGGTCAGCTTGTTCCCGATGAAGTTGTTATCGGTATTATCAAGGACAGACTCAAAGAAAAAGATTGCGAAAATGGTTTCATTCTTGATGGTTTTCCAAGAACCATCCCTCAGGCTCAGGCACTTTTAGATTCAGGTATTGATATTGATAAGGTGCTTGACATTGAGGTACCGGATGAAAAAATAACAAAAAGAATGAGTGGCCGTCGCGTTTGCTCAAAATGCGCTAATTCTTATCATATTGAATATAAGAAGCCTGCAAAGGAAGGCATTTGCGATGCATGTGGCGGTGAACTTGTACAGCGTAAGGACGATGCTCCTGAAACAGTTCTTGCTCGTTTGGCAGAATATCACCAAATGACAGAACCACTTAAAGATTTCTATGATAAGCTTGGTAAACTTGTTGTCGTAGAAGGCCAGGAGGAAGTTGCACAAACAACAGCACTCGTTTACGCTGCGTTGGAGGATTAACATGATAGTGCTAAAAAGTAGCCGCGAACTTGAGCTTATGAAAGAAGCTTGTCAGATTTCGGCTGAAGCATTATTGGTAGCAGGCGAGGCAGTTAAGCCCGGCGTTTCTACCAAGGAAATTGATGAGATTGCATATAAGTTTATTAAAAAACACGGTGCAACTCCAAACTTTTTAAACTACGGTGGATTTCCTGCTACCGCATGTATATCTATAAATGATGAAGTTATTCACGGAATCCCAAAGGCTGACAGAATTCTCAAAGAGGGTGACATTGTCAGCATAGATTTGGGAGCTGCTAAAAACGGTTACAATGGTGATAATGCTGCTACATTTGCCTGCGGCACATGCTCTGACGAGGCAAAGCGGCTGATGGATGTTACTCGTGAAAGCCTTTATAAAGGTATTGAACAAGCAATTCCAGGCAACAGAATCGGTGACATTGGCCATGCAGTGCAGGAATACTGCGAAGAGCGTGGATTCGGCGTTGTTCGTGACTTTGTAGGTCACGGTGTCGGAACAAAACTTCATGAAGAACCAAGCGTACCAAACTTCGGTCACGCAGGCCGTGGTATCAGACTGTTACCCGGAATGACATTGGCAATTGAACCAATGATAAATCTGGGAACCTACAAGGTTAAACAGCTTTCAGACGGTTGGACCGTCAAAACCGCTGACGGCAAGCTTGCAGCTCATTTTGAGCATACAATTGCGATTACGCCAAACGGTCCTGTTATTTTAACTAAAGTCTGAGGCTTTAATCAATTGCTGGCGATTACGCCGTAATGTGATTCCAGTTAAATAGAAAAACATCAATCGTAAATAATAAAATTTTAGCGAGGTATAAGATGTCAAAGTCAGATATGATAGAAGTTGAGGGTACCGTGGTTGAAGTGTTACCTAATACAACTTTTAAAGTAACATTACAAAATGACCACATCATTATAGCCCACATCAGTGGGAAGCTCAGAATGAATAATATTCGTATACTTCCCGGTGACAAGGTAACGATTGAGATGTCCCCATACGATCTTACAAAAGGTCGTATTATATGGCGCTCAAAGTAATAATTAGGAGGATATTCAGAATGAAAGTAAGACCTTCTGTAAAGAAAATTTGCGAAAAGTGCAAAGTAATTAAGCGCAATGGAAAAGTAATGGTTATCTGTGAAAATCCAAAGCACAAACAGCGTCAGGGCTAATCCTGAATAAATAATCGGAGGTAAACTGTAAAATGGCACGTATTTCAGGTGTTGACTTACCTAATGACAAGAGAGTTGAAATCGGCCTTACCTATATCTACGGTATCGGTCGCACAACCTCTAACGAAATCATCAAAGCAACAGGCATCAATCCTGACACCCGTTGCAGAGACTTAACAGAAGACGATGTTAAAAAGCTCAGTGACTACATCACCCACAACCTCACTGTTGAAGGTGACCTTCGTAGAAACACAGCATTTGACATTAAAAGACTTATAGAAATCGGTTGCTATCGTGGCGTAAGACATAGAAAGGGTCTTCCTGTAAGAGGTCAGACTTCAAAGAACAATGCTCGTACACGCAAAGGTCCTAAAAAGACCATAGCAAACAAGAAGAAATAGTAGGAGGAACAAATAAGTATGGCTACTAAGAAGACCACAGGCTCACGCAAACGCCGTGAGAAGAAGAACATCGAGCGTGGTGCTGCCCATATCCAATCAACCTTCAACAACACAATCGTAACTATTACCGATATGAACGGTAATGCTGTTTCTTGGGCTTCTGCCGGAGAAATGGGTTTCCGTGGTTCAAGAAAATCAACTCCATTTGCTGCTGCAACTGCTGCTGAAACCGCTGCAAAGGCTGCTATGGAACATGGTATGAAATATGTTGAAGTATACGTTAAGGGACCTGGCTCAGGTAGAGAATCTGCTATCAGAGCTCTTCAAACAGCCGGCTTAGAAGTAAGTCTTATCAAAGATGTTACTCCTATCCCACATAACGGCTGTCGTCCACCAAAAAGACGTCGTGTATAGTTTATTGGAGGTGTAGTAAAATATGGCAAAGAATTCAGAACCTATTGCAAAGCGTTGCAAAGCACTCGGTATTTCACCGGCTGTTATGGGTTATACAAATAAGGATACATTTAGAAATTCTTATAGTAAGAATCGCCGTAAGAAGAGCGAATATGCTATGCAGCTTAACGAAAAGCAGAAAGTTAAGTTTATCTACGGCATTCTTGAAAAGCAGTTCCACACCTATTATGAGAAGGCTGCTAAAGCTCAGGGACAGACAGGTGCAGTTCTTCTTACAATGATTGAAACCCGCCTTGATAATGTTGCTTTCAGAACAGGCTTTTGTAAGACTCGTCGTGAAGCAAGACAGGCAGTTTCTCACGGTCATTTCACCGTAAACGGCAAGAAAGTAAACATTCCATCTTATCTCGTTAAGGCAGGAGATGTTATCGCAGTCGTTGACAAGAGCAAGGACAATGGCAGATTCAAGCTTGTTAAAGAAGAGGGTGCTTACGGCACAGCTCCTAAGTGGCTTGAAGTAAACGCAGCTGAACTCACAGCAAAGGTTGTTGCATTACCTCAGCGTGATGACATTGATTATCCTGTTGAAGAGCATTTAATCGTTGAGTTCTACTCTAAATAATAGTGTTTGGCTGTTATTTAGCGAAAACAAAATACAACATTTTATTAGGAGGCTTTTAAATGATCGAAATTGATAAGCCTAAAATCGAGATTGTAGATGTATCTACTGTCGGAAGCCGTAGCACAGGAAGATTTGTTGTTGAACCTCTTGAAAGAGGTTTTGGTACAACTCTTGGTAACGGAATGAGAAGAGTTCTTCTCTCATCACTTCCTGGTTATGCTATCACTTCTGTTAAGATTGATGGTGTTTTACACGAATTTTCAACAATTCCGCATGTTAAGGAAGATGTAACTGAGATCGTTCTTAACCTCAAAAATGTTATCTTAAAGATACATGATGAGATGCCAAAGACTCTTTATATTGAGGCTTCAGGCGAGGGTGAAATCACTGCTGCTGATATTCAGCACGACGCAGATGTTGAAATTCTTAATCCTGACCTTCATATTGCTTATCTTGATGAAGGTGCAAGTGTAAATATGGAACTTACTGCTAATCACGGCAGAGGATATGTTCCTTGTGACCGCAACAAGCAGATTATGGATTTACCAATCGGCACTATCGCTATTGACTCAATCTATACTCCTGTTTTAAAGGTTAACTACACAGTAGAAAACACCCGTGTAGGTCAGCAAACTGACCTTGATAAACTCATTCTCGACATTGAGACAGACGGTACTATTCCGGCTGATGAAGCAGCTTCACTTGCTGCAAAAATTCTCAATGACCATCTTATGCTCTTTGTTGACCTTTCTGAAGAGATTGGCAATCAAGACATTATGGTTGAAAAGGATGACGACAATAAAGAAAAAGTTCTTGAAATGACTATTGAAGAACTTGACCTTTCAGTTCGTTCATTCAACTGTTTGAAGAGAGCAGGCATAAATACAGTAGAAGATTTAATCGGAAAATCTGAAGAAGATATGATGAAAGTTAGAAACCTTGGCCGTAAGTCACTTGATGAAGTCGTAGCAAAGCTCGGCTCATTAGGTTTCGGACTTGCTAAGGATGAGGACTAAAGGAGGGAATTTCAATGCCAGGTAGCAGAAAGTTAGGACGTCCTACTGACCATAGAAAGTCTATGCTCAGAGGTATGGTTACTTTTCTTTTAGAAAACGGCAAGATTGAAACTACCGTTACAAGAGCAAAAGAAGTTCGTGCAATGACTGAGAAGATGATTACTCTCGGTAAGAACGACACACTTCATTCAAGAAGACAGGTTCTTTCTTATGTAACTAAGGAAGATGTAGTTAAGAAGCTTTTTGATGAAATTGCTCCTAAGTATGCAGAAAGAAACGGCGGTTATTGCCGTATTATCAAAACAGGCCCTCGTCGTGGTGACGCAGCAGAAATGTGCATCATCGAGCTTGTTGACTGATAATACCTAAATAATATAATTAAGGACTTGAAGATTAAATTCTTCAAGTCCTTTTTTCATAGTTGTAAATATATTAAGAAGCAGAATATTTATAAAGATAAAGTGTGTTTGTATCTACATCAAATATCATAGCCGAATAAAAATCAAAATCGAATTGTGAAATTGATTTTGAATCAAGATCAGGTGTCAAATCACCGTCGGCATTACATAGCGCAAAATAACCGCGTGATACAGCCGTATAACTGCCGAAATCTTCATTTAAGTTACTGCATAAAATGTCAAAATTGTTTTGCCCTTTAGGTATTTTGCAGTATTCGCTGTTTTCACATTCTTTGTAAAATTTTAAAAGTTTTTCGCGCTCTTTATCACTTACTTTTATTTGATATGCTATTCGGTCATTTACACCGGATGAAGAACTTTCGGTTTTTTCAAAGTCTGAATTTACACATTCAATATTGAATAATCCTATAACACTTTTGTATACATCTTTTTCACTTGATGTGCAGGCTGTAAAAATTATCATAATCAGTAGCAGGGAAGCCGAAATTTTAATTAGTTGTTTCATATAACTACCTCCGATTTTATTTTATCAAATAAAACTTCATATGTAAAGATAAAATAAAAAGGACTGCGTGAGCAGTCCTTTTTAGATATATTGTATGCAAATTACTTTTCAGCGTACTTGTTTTCACCATACCAGCTGTACATTGAACGAATCTTTTCGCCAACTTGCTCAAGCTGATGGTTAGCTTCCAATTCTCTCTTTGCTTTGAAGTGAGCCCAACCGTTGTTAGCTTCTGTGATGAACTTTGAAGCAAATGTACCGTCCTGAATTTCTTCGAGAACTTTCTTCATTTCTTTCTTTGTTTCGTCAGTAATAAGTCTCTTACCTGTTTCGTAATCACCGAATTCAGCTGTGTTAGAAATTGAATATCTCATTTCTTTGAAGCCGCCTGCATAGATAAGGTCAACGATAAGCTTCATTTCGTGGATACATTCAAAGTAAGCGTTTCTTGGGTCATAGCCTGCTTCTACAAGTGTTTCAAAACCTGCTTTCATAAGAGCTGTAACGCCGCCGCAAAGAACTGCCTGCTCACCGAAGAGGTCAGTTTCAGTTTCACATTTGAATGTAGTTTCAAGGATAGCTGCACGAGCACCACCGATACCTGCGCCGTATGCAAGAGCAATATCCCAAGCGTGACCTGTTGCATCCTGATATACAGCTACAAGACAAGGTGTACCCTTACCTTCTTTGTATTCAGAACGAACTGTGTGGCCAGGAGCCTTAGGAGCAATCATAAATACATCTACATTTGCAGGTGGTACGATTTGCTTGAAGTGAATGTTGAAACCGTGAGCAAATGCAAGTGCCATACCTTCTCTAAGGTTTGGTTCGATATCTTTCTTATAAATTGCTGCCTGCTTCTCATCCGGAGCAAGAATCATAACTACATCAGCAGCCTTAACTGCATCTGCTGTTTCCATTACTTTTAATCCAAGGTCTTCAACCTTTTTCCATGACTTTGAACCTTTGTAGAGGCCAACGATTACATTAACACCGCTTTCATGAAGGTTAAGTGCATGTGCGTGGCCCTGTGAACCAAAGCCAACGATAGCAACTGTCTTACCTGAAAGTACATCAAGATTACAATCTGATTCGTAAAAAAGTCTAGCTTCTGCCATTTTTGTTTCCTCCAAAAATATAATATTTAATAATATTTAATTGAATATTTGCGTTGCTCGGTTGTCCGACCACTCGCTAAATATCTTTTACAATTGTCATTATAACTTGTCTGTTGTCTAATGTCAATAGTTAATTTTAATTTTTTTGTAAGCCTTCCATTGCATGTATAATATGCAGGCGCATTGCTGTTCTTGCCCCGTCAGGATTTCTTTTTTTAATAAAATCCATAATCAATCTGTCATCGCTCATATTGTCTTTACTTACATCGCTGTCTTTCATCAAAACGACCACACCTTTTTTTATCGCGTTGAAAATTATAGGTATAAATTGCTTTACGAATGCGTTGTGTGTTGCATTTGCAATACTTTCGTGAAATTTCTGTTCTTCAACTGTTCTGTCTTCACCTGAAAGTATCTTTTTTTCGACAGCTTCGCCACATTCACAGATGATTTTGATTTCCTCGTCTGTGGCTCTTAAAGCGGCATAATAGGCGCAATCAGGCTCAAACATAAGCCTCATTTCAAACAAATCGTCAAGTCCGGATGTAATATCGCTTAAGTCGTTTGAATCTATAATTGTATTTGATGTGACGAATGTGCCTTTGCCCCTTTTTATTTCAAGAATACCGTATGTTGTAAGTATTTTAACCGCTTCTCTAAATGTGGAACGGCTGACACCGAGTTCAGAAGCAAAATCGTTTTCGTTAGGCAATTTATCACCGATTTTGAAACGCTCCTGTTCTTCTATCATTTTTAATATTTCACTTGCGGTGCTGTCCGCAAGTCTTGATGTATTGCTCATATAAACACCTCTTATGTTGTATGATAACACAAGTCATATGTCAAAGTCAATATGTTGTCAGACATCTTACAACGAAAATGTGTTTTTAAACTCAATATTTGTTCATAATAACGATTTTATTCTAATCACTTGTAAATTGTGAACAAATGCTATATATTATAGGTATAATAATATTTAATACCTAAACTTGTAAGTCTTGGAGGTGTTGTAATGAATAAGGTAACCAGACTTAAATATTATATTGAATCACTTTGCATTTATGATTTTGAAGATGATGATGTTTTTTCGGCTCTTTATGATTTGCTTTGTGATGACGAGGAGGATACAGTAGCTCTTCAAAGTTACTTTTTTAAAGAACTTGCCAAAAGCGAATCTTTGAAAAAGCATATTTCAAGATTGATTTTAACCAATGATAACATTTTTACAAAAGCGGCTTGTGCCGGTAAAGTGGGCGAACTTTCAATTGCAGTTATGAATGCTGTTAAAAGCGATCTTGCAAAACTTGAAGAAATTGCATCGCTTACAGCACAGGATATTATCGCCGGTGTTGACGATGAAGAAATAAAAGAAATTCTTTTAACTTTGCCGGGCTGGGAAGTTGGCAAAGCACTTGCACCGCTTGATAAAAATTGGGATAAGCAAATAGATGAGCTTGTAAAATATCATAGAGAAAACGGATACGGTATTTACGCTAAAAATATTGCGTTTACTTGGAGAGAAGAGGAAATTACACCTGTCAATTCAATTGATACTATTCGTTTGACTGATTTGAAAAATTATGAGCTTCAAAGAAATAAGGTTATTGATAATACCGAAAGCTTTATTGCAGGGCACCCGGCAAATAATGTTTTGCTTTACGGTGATAGGGGAACAGGCAAAAGCTCAACCGTTCACGCTATTCTTAATGAATATTGGCAAAAGGGACTTCGTATGATTGAAATTCCTAAAAGTGCAGTTGCTGACCTTTCACTTATAAGAGAGCAGATTGCCGATTCGCCAATGAAGTTTATTATCTATATTGATGATTTAAGCTTTGATTCTAATGATACTTCGTTTAGTGAACTTAAGGCGGCACTTGAGGGTTCGCTTTCCGGTAAACAGCCAAATACTATTATTTACGCTACTTCAAACAGACGCCATTTAATTAAAGAGAATTTTTCCGACAGGGAAAATGATGTTAATAAGGGTGACACAATGCAAGAGCAACTTTCACTTTCTGACAGATTCGGGCTTACAATTACATTCTTAAATCCTGATAAAAAAGAATACCTTGATATTGTTGAAAAACTTGCGAATGACAGGCACTTTGAAAATCACGGTGTTGATATGGATAAGCTTCTTTTCAAAGCTGACCAGTGGGCTACAAGAAGGGGCGGACGCTCACCGAGGGGTGCAAAGCAGTTTATTGACCATGTTGAAGGATGTATAAAAAGAGGAAAAGAATGGTAAACTTAATATAACCACAAAATTTAATTCAAAAATTATTTATAAATTTTATAAAATGTTAACCAAAACAACAAAAAATCATCACTATGCAGTGATAAAATGGCATTATAACAGAAAAGGAGAAACGCTATGGGAACAAAAATTTTGGTTGTTGATGATGACCGCAACATTTGCGAACTTTTAAAACTTTACTTGGAAAATGAAGGCTATTCTGTTTTCGTTGCTAATGATGGGCAGCAGGCAGTAGAAATGTTCCAGGCTAAATCACCTGAACTTGTACTTCTTGATATTATGCTTCCTAAAATGGATGGCTGGCAGGTTTGCCGTGAAATCAGAAAAGTTTCTAATGCACCTATTATTATGCTTACGGCAAAGGGCGAAACTTTTGATAAAGTACTCGGCCTTGAACTTGGTGCGGATGACTATGTTACAAAGCCTTTTGATGCTAAAGAAGTTATGGCGAGAGTTAAGGCTGTTTTAAGAAGAACAAGCGGGAATAATGAAGCTGACGAAAATTCTAAAAAGGTTGTTACATATGATAACCTTGAAATCAATATAGTTAATTATGAGCTTAAAGTTAAAGGTGTTGTAGTTGATACTCCGCCTAAAGAGCTTGAACTTATATATCATTTTGCTTCAAACCCTAACAGAGTTTATACCCGTGACCAGCTTTTAGATGAAGTATGGGGATTTGATTATTACGGTGATTCAAGAACTGTTGATGTTCATGTTAAAAGACTTCGTGAAAAGCTTGAGGGTGTATCTGACAAATGGTCACTTAAAACCGTTTGGGGCGTAGGATACAAGTTCGAAACCAAAGAGTAATTAAGGGATTAAACAATGACAAAAATAGACTTACCTCCAAAAAAAACTTTGAAGGATAATATTTTTGCTAAATACTTTTTATTGTTTTCAACCATAATGCTTGTCGTGCTTACCCTTTTGGGTACAACGCTTACTGTATTGGTCGGTGCGTATACGCAAAGGCAAACTACCGATTTGCTTATGGAAAATGTTGAGTCAATTGCAAACAGTGTAAGTTCAAATCTTCTTGTAGCAGATATGAATGACAACTATTCTGATGAAAAAGAAATGATATGCCGCGCACTTAAGATTATTTCAAACTCTGTTGACGCTGATATTTTTGTTTGTGATACAGAGGGAAATATAATTCTTTGCAAAGAAAGGGCAGATTCGCTTCCGTTTTTCGGTAAATTCGGTAACTGCTCGTATCACACCGATTATAATATAAGCGATACTATTTTGCGCCAGGTTTATGAAAGCAGCTATGTAGGCAATGGGGTAATAGGCGGCCAACGCTCATATATTGTCGGCTGTCCTATTTACAGTTCAAATCAAATTATAGGTTCTGTATTTGCTACAAGCAGGGCAACCACTGCCGAGCTTGTTCACGCTGTATTTAAAATTTTCCTTTGCTGTGCAATTTTGTGTTTGCTTTTATCATCCGTTTGCATTTGGCATCTTACACGCAGTTTTGTAAAACCTCTTCGTGATATGAGTAATGCCGCAAAGCAATTTGCAATCGGCGATTTTTCATACAGAGTTAAGGTTAAGGGCTGTGATGAACTTGCGGAACTCGGCAAAGCGTTTAACGATATGGCGGATTCACTTGATGTGCTTGAATCATCAAGGCGCAGTTTTGTATCTAATGTATCGCACGAACTCAGAACGCCTATGACTTCTATCGGCGGATTTATAGACGGTATTCTTGACGGTACAATTCCAAAAGAAAAAGCAGATTATTATCTTGAAATAGTAAGCGGTGAAATTAAACGACTTACCCGACTTGTAGTTACTATGCTTAATATGAGTAAAATTGAATCGGGCAGTTTTGAAATGAAACCGCAAAATTATGATATTTCAGACCAAATTATTCATATACTTTTAACCTTTGAACAAAAAATCGAGGAAAAGCATATTGAAATTGAAGGTCTTGAAAATTTAAATCCTACCTATATCACAGCAGATAGGGATATGATTTATCAAGTTATCTATAATATTTTTGACAACGCTGTTAAATTCACTAACGAGGGTGGCTTTATCAATGTCACTATGAATGAAGATGACAGGTTCGTTGAAGTGCACATCAAAAATAGCGGTATAGGAATTCAAAAGGAAGAGCTTTCAAAGGTTTTCCAAAGATTTTATAAAGTTGATAAATCACGAGGCCTTGATGCTAAAGGTGCAGGATTGGGTCTTTATATAGTAAAGATGATGGTTGAAATGCACAGCGGTACTATATGGGCGCAGAGTGAAAGCGAAAATACAGCCGAATTTGTGTTTAAATTGCCGAAGCAATACAGCCCCATCTACAAAAAAGGAGATAAACAATAATGAGCGATTTTGATAGCGAAAAGAAAGACGGTCAAGCAAGACCTGATTATTATCAGCCAAATCAAAATGCAGGTGGAACATATTATAACCCACCACAAAATGAGCAAGCGCAGGATAGTAATACAACTTATCATTATTCATACGCTAATAATAATCAACAGGCAGGCTCTAATTATTACAAGTCACCGCAAAATGACAATAATTCACAAAACGGAAATTCACCAAAGCCGCCAAAGAAAAATAAGGCCGGTAAAATAGTTGCAATTATTCTTGTTATTTGTGCTTTTGTAGCAGTTGTCGGTATTGTTTTAGGTGCTACCGGTGTAATAGACAGTAATAAAAATTCCGTAAATAACAATTCGACTTCTCAATCTCAGGATTCATCAAGTGATGTTAAAACTAATGACAGTAACAGTGTTGAAACTAAAGACAGCAGCGGTAACCTCACAGTAGCAGGCGTTGCACAAAAGGTTATGGATTCTTGCGTCGGTATCACTGTTTACAGTCAGCAGCAGGAAGCATATAACTACTTCTATAATTATGGTGATAACAGCAATAGTTCCGGCAGTTCAGACCCTCAAAAATCAGGCGAGGGTTCAGGTGTAATAATGTCTGAAAGTAACGGAAAAACATACATTCTTACATGCGCACATGTTATCAGTGGCGGCACAAAATTCACTGTAACTCTTAATAACAAAAAAGAATATGATGCCACAATGGTTGCATATGACAGCCAGACTGATATTGGTGTTCTTTCTATCAACGCAACGGGACTTCAGGTTGCCGAATTTGCAAACAGTGATAATCTTGCAGTAGGCGAGCAGGTTGTTGCAATCGGTTGCCCGGGCGGCCTTGAATTTATGAATTCACTTACAAGTGGTTATATTTCGGCACTTGATAGGCCTATTTCATCAAATATCGGCTATGATAACAAATGTATTCAGGTTGATGCAGCTATAAATCCGGGTAACAGCGGCGGTGCTTTATTTAATATGCAGGGCCAGGTTATCGGTGTAAATTCATCAAAAATCGCTGCCACCGAATATGAAGGAATGGGCTTTGCTGTTCCGTCGGATACAGCTATTTCAACTGCTAACAGCCTTATTAAATCAGGCTATGTTGAGGGCAGAGCAAAGCTTGGTATCACATATGTTCAGCTTACGAAATACAGCAACTATTCAGCAATTCTTTCTGCACTTGAAGAAAAAGGTTACAAGGATGCAGAGGGTACAATGGTTATTAACTCAATTGACGGTTCATCAGATCTTGCAAGCAAAGATGTTAAGCAGTACGATATGATTGTTGCAGTTAACGGTAAAACTATGACTTCAACTGATGTGCTGACTTCTGTTTTGGCAGATTCAAAGCCGGGTGATACTGTTAAGCTTACTATTGCCAGAATTGAAAATAACGAAATCAAAATTAAAAATGTTGAGTGTAAGCTTATGGAATCAAAGGGCGAAAGCACCACAACAAATAATAATTCAGGTAACTGATTATAATCATTAAATATGAGGGACTGCCTAATAGCGACAGTCCCTTGTTTTCATAAAACAGATAGTATTCGGAGGGTATATGAAATTTGCGAAAAAACTGAAAATCAAAAATTTTATAATTCTCTTTTTTGCCGGAATAATTAACGCGGTGGGGGTAACGGTATTTCTTCAGCCTGTAAGGCTTTATGACAGCGGAATATCGGGTACATCAATGTTTTTATCTCAAATTACACCGCATTGGCTTTCGCTTTCGGTTTTTCTTATTGTGCTTAATATTCCTATTTTTATTTTCGGCGCAAAAAGGCAGGGAATTGAATTTACGATTTATTCTGTTTTCGTGGTAGCTGTATACTCTTTATCAGCTTGGCTCATAACCGATGTTTTGCCGATTGATGTTGCAAGCTTTTCACCGCTTGCTAAAGATGATTTGTTTCTTTGTGCAATTTTCGGCGGACTTATTTCGGGAATAGGCAGTGGGCTTGCAATTCGTTTTGGCGGTGCAATGGACGGCATAGAAGTTTTGGCGGTTGTATTTGCAAAAAAACTGTCGCTGACGGTAGGAACATTTGTAATGATATATAATGTAATACTCTATATAATATGCGGCATTGTTTTTCAAAGCTGGATTTTGCCGCTTTATTCAATAGTGGCTTACATTGTGGCACTTAAAACCGTTGACTATATTATTGAAGGCTTTGACCGTTCAAAATCAGCGTTAATTATTACTACCAAGCAAAAGGAAATATGTAAATCTCTTTCAGAAAAGTTTGAAAACGGTATAACCTTTTATGACGCAAAAGGTTATTATTCAAATGAAGATAAAACGGTTATATATTTTGTTCTTAACAGATTTCAAATCGGTAAAATGAGAGAGATAGTTCATTCAATAGATCCAAAGGCGTACATATCAATAACAGAAGTTGCCGATATTTTCGGTGCAAACAATAATAAAGAATAAAATGAAGTATAAATATATAATATGGGATTGGAACGGAACACTTTTTGATGATGTTAAAATCAGCGTTGATACTATGAATATAATGCTTGAAAAAACAGGATACAAAAACAGAATCAACAGCGAATTATATAAAAATATTTTTACTTTTCCCGTAAGTGATTATTATCAAAAAGCAGGCTTCGACTTTTCAAAAGACAGGTTTGATGATTTGGCAAAAATATATGTTGAAGTGTACACCGCTTTGCAGTTTACCGCAAAGATTAACAGCGAGGCTGAAAATGTACTTCGCCGTATAAAAAGCCAAAATATAAAGCAAATTATTGTATCCGCATGTGAAAAAAACAGACTTTTAAACCAAGTCGAACATTTTGGTATTCAAAATTATTTTGATGATATTCTCGGTATTGATGATGATTTGGCGGTAGGCAAGGCGGGTATAGCAAAAAATTGGTTTGATAAAAACAGTATTTCAAAAAGTGAAGTTCTTTTTATTGGGGACACAACGCATGATTTTGAGGTTTCAAATCAAATAGGATGTGACTGTATACTTGTATCTTGCGGGCATCAAAGTAAAGATGTGCTTGAAACAACAAATGCCCCCGTACTTGACAAATTATGCCAAATTGAAACATTTTTAGATTTATAATAGTTACTAATCATTTACAAAATGCTTAAACAGTTGAGTTTTGAATTATAATATGATACAATTAGCATATTGTGGTAAAATAAATTCTATATTGTGAGGTAATTTTATGTTGCAGTTAATACCGCTTCCATACTACGCTCAGGAAAGAAGCGGAGTATTTGCGATAGATGCACATCTCAAGGTTAATTCCGATTTTGAATTGGAGCTTTTAAATCTTGAAAGAAGTCAAGATGGAAAGCTCAAAATAAAAAAAGATTCTTCGCTTGATAATGAAGAATACAAACTTGAAGTAACAAATAATGAAATCAATATATCCGCTTCAAGTGAAAAAGGCGCATATTATGCACTTCAAACACTTCGCCAGCTTGGCAGGTTTGAACTTGGCGGCAAGGAAATTCCTTGCTGTGTGATAAATGATAAACCGAGATTTTCTTGGCGAGGGCTTCAGCTTGATGAAAGTCGCCATTTCTTTGGCAAAGAATATGTCAAAAAAATGCTTGATATGATGTTTATGATGAAACTTAATGTTTTTCATTGGCATTTGACTGATGATACCGGCTGGAGAATTGAAATTAAAAAATATCCGCTTTTAACCGAAATCGGCTCTAAAAGGGCATATACCCAAATCAACGGTTGGGGCAGTACAGATATTATCAATGAACCTTATGAGGGCTATTATACGCAGGAGGAAATCAAAGAAATAATTGCTTATGCAGATGAGCGCGGCATTATGGTTGTGCCTGAGATTGATTTTCCGGCTCATTGTGCCGCTGCAATTGCCGCTTATCCGTGGCTTGCCTGCCGTGAGCTTAACAGGGATGTGCCGGGCTACTTCGGCGGTGCCATTCCTCAAAGAAAGCTTAAGCAATATGATTGGAACAGGCCTATTTGCCCGGGTAAGGACCAAACGATTGATTTTGTTAAGAGTGTTATTGACGAGGTTTGCGACCTTTTTCCTGCACCGTATTTCCATATCGGCGGTGATGAAGCACCTAAAGTTGAATGGAAAAAATGCCCTTGCTGTCAAAAGAGAATTGAGGATAACAACCTTAAGGACGAGGAAGATTTGCAGGGTTGGTTTAATAACCAAGTGCTTGAAACAGTTAGTGCAAAGGGTAAAAGGCTTATCGGTTGGAATGAAATTTTAAAGGCTCAAAGCCTTGATAAATCAACTGTTTGCCAGTATTGGACCCCTCAAAAAGACAGCAGAGCAAGGGATTGGGCAAATAACGGCAATAGTGTGATTTTATCTAATCATCAATCATTTTATTTTGATATGCCTTACGCTAAATATTCGCTTAAAAATACATATGATTATAACTATAAATCTTTCGGAATTAAGCCTGAAAGCGAAAAGAATATTCTTGGTGTTGAAGCGGAAAACTGGACCGAATGGACAGATTGCCCTGAAAAGCTTGAAGTGTTTATGTATCCGCGAACTCAGGCTCTTGCAGAAGTTGCTTGGTCACCGGAAGATAAAAGAAGTTTTGATTCTTTTATGGCGAGATTGGAAAATTTCAAGCCGTATTTTGAATATCTTGGTATGAGTTATGCAGTTAACAGCGTGGCAATGCCTAAAAAATGGCTATTAAAATTAAAGATAAAAAAAGAGTTTAGTTTAGGTGATACTCATCTTGAAGTTAAACTTAATAAAAAATATATGGATCAAGGAGAAAAATAAATGAAGTTTTCAGATTTTCCTCAAGCAGTAATCAAAGAAAATGTTGATTATGCTGTTAAGGAAATTACTAATGTAATCAAAAAATATGGGCCTCGTGAATCCGGCAGTGAAAATTGCTTCTCGGCTCAAAAGCATATTAAAAAAGAAATGGATACTTTTTGTGACGGCACTGATTTTGAAAGCTACAAAATGGCACCTAAAGCATTTCTTCATTTTACAAAGCTTGTGTCAGTGGCAATTTTTCTTGCAGTAGTCGTTTGTGCGATTTTGATGTATACAAGCATTATTACTCCGTTTTTGGCTCAATGCATTGTTTGCGGTGTTGTTTTTGTAGGCCTTTTTATTACTCTTATGGAATTTTTGCTTTATAAGAGATTTATGGACCCGCTTTACAAGAAAGTTGAAGCACACAATCTTGTCGGTGTAAGAAAACCGAGGGGCGAAGTTAAAAAGAGAATTGTTATAAGCGGTCATATTGATGCAGCTTATGAATGGCGTCATCTTTATTATGGCAAAAAAGTACCGCTTTTCAGCATATTTATGAGCTGGACTATCGGCAGTGCAATAATTTCATTTATTTTAAGCGTTATCGCTATTGTTGCAAATTTTGTTGATATGGGCGCATTTGGTGACTTTATGGTAAATTACAGCTATATTTTCCATTATGTTACAGCACTTGGCATGGTTACTTTATTATTGTTTGTCGATTTCAATACTATTTCACCGGGCGCGAATGATAACCTTACAGGTACTTATGCGGCAGTTTGCGCTTTGCGTATGCTGGATATGGCAGGAATAGATTTTGAAAATACAGAAGTTTGCGCTATGATTACCGATGGTGAAGAAGCAGGACTTCGCGGTTGCAAGCAGTGGGCTAAAGACCATTATGATGAATATGTAAACAGCGGTGTTGAAACAGTTGTTTTGTGTGTTGATACGCTTGCAGACCTGGAATATCTTCGCGTTTATAATAAGGATATGACAGGCACAGTTAAAAATAATCAGCAGTTCAGTCAATTGGTTATGGATTCAGCTAAAGATTCAGGTCATAATGACCTTCAATTCTCAAGCGTTTATTTCGGCTCATCTGATGCCGCAGCCTTTTCACAGGCAGGCATTACCGCAACTTGCCTTGCAGCTATGGACCCTAAACCTGCGGATTATTATCATAACCGCCGTGATACAGCCGAGCGCCTTGTTCCTGAGGCTATCAAAACCGGATTTGATGTAATTATTTCAACTATCCTTAATTTTGACGAAAAAGGTCTTAACTAAAAATCTTATCTAAGAGCAGGCTCGTTCCTGCTCTTTTTATTACTTAACTGACGGATAATTGATTGTTGAGCATTATTTTCAATATTACTTGCAAATGCTCTTTCTATAATATATAATAAACTGTAAGTAATTTTTACGGAGGAAAATATGGAGAAAATACTTGTTCTTGATTTCGGCGGGCAGTATAATCAGCTTATCGCAAGGCGTGTGCGTGACCATCATGTTTATGCAGAGATTTTGCCTTATACTACCGATATTGAAATTATTAAGCAAAATAATTATAAAGGTATTATTTTTACAGGCGGTCCAAATTCCGTATATGATATGGCATCCCCTCATTATACAAAAGATATACTTAATATCGGCGTGCCTATTTTAGGTATTTGCTATGGCTGCCAGCTTATTGCGTGGATGGGCAACGGTGAAGTTAAAACTGCACCTCAAAGCGAATACGGTAAAATCGAATTCACTAAAAAAGATTCAAAGCTTTTTAAAGATGTTGATGAAAAATCGATTGTATGGATGAGTCATACAGACTATATTTCGCAAGTTCCAAATGGTTTTGAAATTATCGGTACTACCGATGCATGCCCTTGCGCAGCAATGCAAAATACAGATAAAAATATTTATGCTGTTCAATTTCATCCTGAAGTTACACATTCACAGTTTGGTTCTCAAATGCTTTATAACTTCCTTTATGAAGTTTGCGGCTGTAAGGGCGATTGGGTTATGGATAACTTTATTGAAAACACAGTAGCAAAGCTCAGAGAACAAATCGGTGATAAAAAAGTTATTCTCGGCCTTTCAGGCGGTGTTGATTCATCTGTTGCAGCAGGTCTTTTATCTCGTGCGGTAGGTAAGCAACTTACCTGCGTATTTGTTGACCAGGGTTTAATGCGTAAAAATGAAGGCGATTTTGTTGAGCAAACATTTACAAGCCTTTTTGATATGAATTTTGTAAGAGTTAACTGCGGTGATATTTTCCTTGAAAAACTTAAAGGTGTTGTTGACCCTGAACAGAAGAGAAAGATTATCGGTACAGAATTTTTCAATGTTTTCTGGAATGAAATCAGAAAGCAGGATGAACTCGGTTACTTTGCACAGGGAACTATTTATCCTGACTGTATTGAATCAGGTAAGGGTGATGCCGATGTAATTAAAACTCATCATAACAGAGTTAACACTCCGGATGATGTTGAATTCCTCGGTATTATTGAGCCGCTTGCGGATTTGTTTAAAGACGAAGTTCGTAAAGTCGGTGAAAAATTAGGTATTCCTAAAGAACTTGTTTGGCGCCAGCCGTTCCCGGGTCCGGGCCTTGGCGTTAGGATTATAGGTGAAATTACGGCAGATAAAATTAAGGTGCTTCAAGATGCCGATTGGGTACTTCGTGATGAAATGGCAAAGAACGGTTATGAAAAAAATCTTGCACAGTTTTTCTGCGTGCTTCCTTGCGTGAAAACGGTCGGCGTAATGGGCGATCACAGAACTTATGATCACCTTGTTGCTATAAGAGCAGTAACTACCGATGATTTTATGACAGCTGATTGGGCAAAAATCCCATATGATATTCTTGCTAAAGTTTCAAATCGTATCACAAACGAAGTTGATCATGTAAACCGCGTGGTTTATGATATTACATCCAAACCACCCGGAACAGTTGAGTGGGAGTAACTCCGCTGACTCAATAAACGCCCTGTTTATAAGGCTTTCGGGAGTTTTGAAACCCCAAATGGCAACATTTTGGCAACAATATAATATTCACAAAAGTTTAAGAGCTATCAGACATCAAGTCCGATAGCTCTTTTGCTATTCTTCGTTTTCTTTTTCTGCGCGTTCTTTTTTGATTTTTTCAAATTCGGCTAAAAGGTCTTTTTGCGGCTCATTGAAAGGATTGTAGTTCTTTTCTCTTTTCTTGTCTTCCTGCTTTGCTTTTTCCCAGCAATGGTCAAGAGTGTTGATTATGTTTTCGGGTAAATCTTCGGGATAATTATAACGCCAATCGTCATATTGCCCCTGCGTCATTTCGCCGCTTTTAACTTTATCTTTTATTTCGTTCCATTCGTTTAAGCAACCGTATAAACCAGTAAAACATTCCGGTCTGCTTTCATCGGGAACAAGACAAAGTTTGCCGTTTATTCTTTCGATAGTAAGTCCGTAAATATCCTCGATAGCAAATAATGTGTGCATTAACCTGATATGGTCATCAAGATTAGGACTGTCAAGTGCAAGTGTTGATACCTGCAATACTCCTGCAATTTCTTTTAGCATATCGCTTTTAGGTTCACGCCTGCCGTTTTCGTATTGTGCAACACGAGAGTCGGCGTTCTTTTCGCCAAATCCGAGTTGTAAACCTAAATATTTTTGAGTCATATTGTGCTTTTTTCTTATGTATCTTATTCTTTCACCGATTGCCATTAAGCATCACCTCAAACATTACTGTACCATATATGTTACGGTAAGTCAAACAAAATTATCAAAATAATTACGATAATTTTGAAATTATTCTTGACAAGCGAATTACAAGGTGCTAATATAAAACCGTAACTAATCAGTTACGGAATTATGAATATAGTATCATAATTGCAACATATTATGTAATTATGACAACCGAAGGAGGTGCGAAAATGTCTGATAATTCTATTTTTATGAGGGTTGACGAAGTTGCAAAAGTTCTTGATGTTTCCGAGTCTTATGCATATAAGATTATCAAAAAACTGAATAAGGAACTTGCCGAAAAAGGAAAAATTGTTGTTTCGGGCAGAGTCAATCGCAAATATTTTTACCAAAGAATTGACTGCACAGACAAAACGGAAGGAGGATAAAAATGCCTGTATATAAGGACAATAAAACAAATACTTGGCGAGCGGTATTTAGATATACCGATTGGACAGGTGAGAAAAAGCAAACGCAAAAGCGAGGCTTTATTACTCAAAGAGCAGCAAAGGCTTGGGAAAAAGAAGAAATGTTAAAGCTGCAAGGTGCTTGCAATATGACATTTGATTCGTTTGTCGAATTGTATTTTGAAAGCCTAGGTACAAAGTTGAAACTTAATACAATAAATACAAAAAGACATATATTTGAAACCAAAATTTTGCCGTACTTTGCCGACAAGAAAATAAATGAAATCAAGGCGACTGATGTTATCAATTGGCAAAATACGTTAATTAAAGCAAAGGATGAAAACGGAAAACCGTTTTCTCAAACCTACTTAAAGACAATTCATAACCAAATGAGTGCAATATTAAATTTTGCCGTTAAATACTATGGGCTCAAAGAAAATGTTGCAAGAAAAGCAGGAGCAATGGGCAAAAAAGAAAGCAACAGAGAGATGCTTATTTGGACAAAGGATGAATATATGCGATTCGCCGAAGCAAAAATGGAAGAACCAATGCATTATTATGCTTTTGAATTATTATATTGGTGCGGCATTCGTGAGGGTGAATTGTTAGCCTTAACTCCAAGTGATTTTGATTTTAACAAGCGAACTTTAAGGATTAACAAAAGCTATCAAAGAATAAACGGTCGTGATATTATTACCGAACCGAAGACACCAAAGAGCAACAGAATAATTAAAATGTCGTCGTTTCTTTGCGATGAAATGCAAGATTATATCTGTATGCTTTACGGTGCAGAAAAATATACAAGGCTGTTTCCGATTTCAAAAACTGCATTGTATCGGGCAATGAAAACAGGCTGTGAAAAGGCAGGAGTTAAGAAAATTCGTATCCATGATTTGCGTCATTCGCATGTTTCATTGCTCATTGATTTAGGCTTTTCCGCTGTTGAAATTGCAGACAGGATGGGACACGAAAGCGTCGATATGACATATCATTATGCTCATATGTTTCCGTCAAGGCAAGACGAAATGGCAAATAAACTTGAAAATGAAAGGGGCGAATTTGAAAATGTCGGCTAAAAATTGTGACGAACATAACCGTTGGAGAAACAAAACTGTTGCTTTCAGAATGTCGCCCGAAGAAAGCAATGAACTTGATATGAGAGTTAAATTATCGGGTTTGACAAAGCAAGATTACTTAATCAATCGAGCACTTCAAAGGGATATTGTTGTTGTCGGTAATCCAAAAGTTTATGTTGCTTTGAAGAAAAAACTTGAAGAAATTTTGATTGAATTGAAGTCCTTAAATGGCTTTCAACCGTCAGCGGAACTTCTCGAAACTATTAAACTTATCAGCAAAACGCTTTATGAAATGAAGGGTGATAAGGATGTATAAGCAAATAAAAAAGACCGCTTGGGATTCATCTGCGGCAACAGATGACAAGCGATCTGCTAATAAAAGCACTAATATTATAACCGAAAATAAAAGGTTTTGCAACTGACAAACTTTACGAGTATATTTGCAGTCGCAGACTGTAGCGAGCATAGGCAATGTATTGCCGGATAGATAGGGAGTTCCCTATAACCCCCTAAAGAAAGGAGAACAAATGAGAGAAAGAAATTTAACAATAAACATCAGAGTAACCGAAAATGAAAAATCAAATATTTGCAGAAATGCAAAGCGTGCAGGCTTATCGCTATCCGAGTATATTCGTAAGTGTGCATTAGGTCAAAGTGTAAGGTCAGCACCCAATAAATATTTGAAACAGGCTTATCAATCAATTTGCCAAATGAATGACAGTAGGCTTTATAAAATTAAAGAACTATTACTCAACGCATGTTACGGTGATGACGGATAATGGCTGTAACAAAAATTTGGGCAATCAAGGACAGTCTGTCTCGTGTTGTTGATTATGCCGCCAATCCAAACAAAACAATTTACTCCGATTTGAAAAATGCAATTCATTATGCCGAGAACGGAGAAAAAACAATCAGTGAAGAAGCGTGCTTTGTCACAGGCGTAAATTGCAATACCGATACAGCCTATGAAGAAATGAAAAAAATTCAAGTTCATTTTGGGAAGACATCAGGCAATGTTGCCTACCACGCTTATCAAAGTTTTAAGACAGGCGAAGTCACACCCGAACAATGTCATAGGCTTGGTGTTGAACTTGCAAAACAAATGTGGGGCACAGATTATCAAGTGCTTGTAGCAACGCATTTTAATACAGGCACTTATCATAATCATTTTGTAATTAACTCGGTCAATATGTGGAACGGCAAAAAATTTAATTGCAATAAGAAAGCATATTACAAGTTCAGAGATTTATCCGATTCGCTTTGTGAGCGTGAGCACTTAACTGTATTAGCAAATCCACAAAACAAAATTTCAAGAACTTTGTATTATGCAGAGAAAAACAGTGAGCCTACAAAATACAATTTAATGCGAGAGGCAATAGATAAGGCATTAAGTATCAGCTGTTCGCCAAAAGAATTTATCTATGTTCTCAAAAAGCAAGGCTATATTGTTAATCTCAATCCTGATCTGAAATATGCAACAATTCGTTCTGTTAATGACACTCGAAACACACGCCTTTATCGGTTGGGCGAGAAGTATAATAAAGAGCATATTTTTCAAACGCTTAAAGAAAATGACTTTTGGAAAACTGCTCCCGAATTTAACACATTCCAAAAATCAATAAAACCCAAATATGTTGTTTCAAAGAAAGTTAGGTTCAACGGTTACTTTGCAACAACAAGAAAAATAACCGGTCTTAAAGCACTGTATTTGCATTACTGCTATTTGTTAGGCTATTTGCCGAAAGCAAAACAGCACAAACCGTTGTCACCTGAAATGAGGGCAGCTTGGAGAAAAATTGACAGGTATTCGCAAGAAATACGGTTGATATATTCAAAGGAATTGACCACAACTTTAGTTGTTAATGAATTTATTTCAGCAACAAAGGAACAAATTATTTATGTTGAAAAGCAACGGCAGCATTGCTATAACAAAATGAGGCGTTGCAAAGAGCCAAGTGTTATAGCAGAACTAAAATCAAAGCGAGATGATTTCACAAAAACTTTGACTTTGCTGAGAAAAGAAGTTAAAGTTGCAACAAATATTTTGGAGGATAATGATGAAATCAAACGCAATATGAAAGCTGAAAAAGCAATACAACAAAAACGCTTTATTACAAAGCAAAAAACAAGACATAGGTATGATGACCTATGCAGATAAGGAGAATTTTATGAAAAAGTATATTACCGACGAAAACACAGGCATTAGTTACACACTTGTAGGTGATGTGTATATTCCAAATCTTGTATCAACCGATACGAATTATGAAATCGGTTGTTGGGGCAGAAAACATAAGGAGTATATAAAGCAATACAAACCGGCGTTTTATACAACCCTGCTTACTCAATGTAAACTAAATTCATACCTGCACGATGTAGATGTCATGGCAAAGAAAATGTATGACAATCTTGTAAATCAACTTGCTGAGCAAGAAGGCATAACAGAGAAACTCAAAACCGAAAACCAAATACTTTGGGTTCAACGAATGAATAACATCGCAAATCGTTCAAGAGAGATTATATGTAACGAAATTATAAATAATATTTAAAACTAATGGAGGCTTTTGCCTCCATTTAGTATATTAAGTTGACTTATTAAAGATTTAATATTATAATATAGATTGTGTAGTTGTATCGTATTGATACATAAATGGTGTATGTTTTATATATTCTTGGTAGATTTTTTGTTTTATAGTACAAATAATTGTACAGTTGTATAAATCTTATAGATTACTATTTAATATTTGGTATAATAATGAACGAGAGGTGAAATTATGGCAACAGTTGTTCAAAAAAAAGCATATAAAACTTCTTTAATAAATAACAGAAGGTATTTAGGAAATAAGTATAAATTGTTGCCATTCATTACAAAAGTTATAAATACTCAATGTAAAGACGTTAAATCAATAGTTGATATTTTCGCCGGAACGGGAGCAGTGTCTTCTGCTTTTACCGATAAAATTATTATTACAAATGATTTAATGTATAGCAACTATATATGTAATTACGCTTGGTTCGCACCTCAAGAATACAATCCTGATAAGATTATTAAATACATTATTGAATTTAATGAATTTGATACTTATGAAGATAACTATATGACAGAAAACTTTGCAGATACTTATTTTAGCAAGAATGATTGTGCTAAAATTGGACATATAAGAGAAACTATTGAAAATGAATATAAAAAAAATAAAATCAATGAAAGAGAAAGAGCAATATTAATAACTTCACTTCTATATGCTATGGACAAAATTGCTAATACTTGCGGTCATTATGATGCATACAGAAAAGGAGTCGGGTTCGAAAAAGAATTAGAATTATTCGTACCTCTTGCAGAAGTTCATAATAACGAAAACAATAGATGCTATAACAAAGATGCAAACGAACTTGCACCTAATATTAGTGCGGATTTGGTATATATGGACCCTCCGTATAATTCAAGGCAATATTGTGATGCTTATCATGTGTTGGAAAATGTTGCTCGTTGGGAAAAACCAAAGGTTTTTGGCGTAGCAAAAAAGATGGACAGAAGTTCTATGAAAAGCAAATATTGTACAATAAGTGCAACAGAAGCGTTTGAGGATTTAGTAAAAAACATCGATGCTAAATATATTGTGCTATCATATAACAATATGGCTGAAAAAGGAAACGACAGGTCAAATGCTAAAATAACAGATAAAGATATTATGAGAATACTTGGAGAAAAAGGTAAGGTTCAGGTGTTTTCGGAGAGTTATAAAGCGTTTACTACAGGTAGAACCGATATTGATGATAATGAGGAACGATTGTTTGTATGCAAATGCAATTAGATAGAATAAATTATATTCAATCACCACTTAATTACACTGGAGGAAAATTTAAGTTATTGCCTCAAATTTTACCTCTTTTACCAAATGAGATAAACTGTTTTGTTGATTTGTTTTGTGGTGGCTGTAATGTTGGTATAAATGTTAAAAGTAAAAGTGTGGTTTATAATGATTTGGATGAACATTTGTTATATCTTTACAACACTTTTAAAAATCTTGATAAAGATGTTACTTTCGATTTGATTTACAAAACAATAAATGATTATCAGCTCTCTCTTGTTAGTGAAAATGGCTATGAATTCTATAACTGCGAAAGTAGTAAAGGATTAGGTGACTACAATAGAGAGCATTTTTTGAAATTAAGAAAAGATTTCAATGATAGAAAAGTTGAAGATTATTACTATTACATAATGCTATATGTGATAATCGTTTATGCTTTTAACAATCAAATTCGTTTTAACTCAAAAGGAGAATTCAACCTTCCTGTTGGAAAAAGAGATTTTAACAGGAATATGCAGGAGAAACTATCTGCTTTTATTGATAGAATACAATCGCAAAATTGTAAATTTACTTGTGAAAATTTTAGAAATTTTGATGTATCGAAATTAGGGAATAGTGATTTTGTATATGTTGATCCTCCATATCTAATAACTTGTGCAACATACAATGAACAAGGCGGATGGACTGAAAAAGACGAGAAAGACTTGCTTGTATTTTTAGAAAAACTTGATAAAAAAGGGATTAAGTTTGCAGTATCAAACGTGTTAAGAAGCAAGGGAAAAGAAAATAAGATTCTGATTGACTGGTTAGGAAAAAACAAAGGCAAATACATAACACACAATCTAAGTTTTGATTATTCTAATTCAAATTATCATACAAAATGCAGAACGACTAACACCGAAGAAGTGTTGATAACAAATTATTGATTGGAGCAAAAATATGTTTATAGATGATAAGCAAGTGTTTAATCTGATGGATACAAATGGCAGACGTAGTGATGTTCTTAATGCTTTCAATATTTATCTGCAGACTTTACAAGAGATTAATGATGATTATCCAAGTGAAAGTTGGAGCAACTATCCGAATAGTTTAGCACAGTTTTTGTTTTACACAAAAGTTTTGGAAAAGTCTAAAGATGTATTCAAAAAGCATGGAAAATTCGACGAGTTTATAAATACATTAGATGATGATTATAATGCGTTTATTGAAAAAGATTCATTTTGGATTGAGAATAATTTTTCAAATGTTGCGAAAGTGCTTGATGAATCAATTGAGCAGCGTGCAAGACATTATTCAAGCAATCTCGTAAAAATTGGATTTACAGATTCAAAGAGAAATATTTCAGAGGCAGGATATGCTTATTTGAACGGTACAATTAGACGAGATCCAATAGAATCTGTTTTGCCGCTTGATGAAATAAATATTGTTTTAATAAGACAATTATCAAAACTTAAAATATTTACAAATGAAATTGAGGGGAAACGATTCTATTATTCACCGTTCTTTATGGCGTTACATATGCTTTTGAGCGGCGGAAGTATAGATAAAAACACTTTTTCTATTGTAATTCAAGGAAGTTCTCCTTATATGGAGGAAGAATTGAAGCGATCTATAATAAATAATGATATTTCATATGAAGAATTAGTGGATCGTTTTCAAAATGAAGAAGTTGATACCCCTGAAGATATTGCTACGAATACAATAATAGGAAAAGAAGTGTTTTGCAAGCATTTTCGCAGCTCCAAAAACAAAGAAAAAGTTCAAGCAATATATTATAATTTTTATCTTGCGTTAACCAACTTTAGAAACCAAAATAGCGAAGAAAACTATCATAGTTTAGTTACATGTTTAGAGGACAATCAAGAATTATTAAAAAAAGCATTCGGTTATGGTAAAAACATATTTGATATTGGAAGAAAAGATAAAAGGCTTTCACTTGACGAGTTCCTTGAAGCAAACAAAAATCATCAGTTTTTGGAAAATAAGGAATTAAATGTTGTACTTTATGGAGCATTTATAAATTCAAAGCACATTGATGTAATGAGGGAATACGCAGATACTACAATAAGGCTATTAAGTGCAACCGGATTGTTTAAGTTTAATCCTATGCCGGATATCGCATATAAAGATATTATTGCTTTAGTGTTCCCAAAAGAGTTAGTTGATAATAACATTTTTGGATTTGTAAACGAAGATGATTATAGCCACTACGAAGGTTCAATTGGCTCTTATTTCTGTAATAATTTTCCTATTTCAAGTATTCTTAATTATGATGCTGATGATGTTAATGACATCATGGATTCCGTAATGGAATTAACAGGTGCAGAAGATCTTCAAGGCGTTCATAGTTTGCTTGAAAGCAAAAAGAATGAAGATTTAATTCAGCATATTAATGAAAAATATACAAAAGAAGAGATTGTGAAAATACTCTCATTGTTTTCTGACAGAAGGAATGATCATAAAATAAAGAAAGCGGTTAATGACACCGCGCCAGTTCCAACAATATATGAATTCATTGTGGCTATAGCATGGTATTATATTTCCGATTACAAATACAATCTTTATGACAGCTTAAATCTTACTCTAAATGCAGATTTTGAGCCTGTTATTCATGCTGCAGGCGGAGCAGGAGATATTGTAATAAACTATGACAATTTAATTCTCATGCTTGAAGTGACGCTTATGAATAAGCAAGCACAAAAAAGAGGGGAATGGGAGCCTGTTTTAAGGCATTCTCTCAATTTGAAAGCAGAAAATAATGACAAAGAAACATTAACCTTTTTTGTTGCAGACGAGTTAGACTACAATACTATAAACATTTGGCGTGCTGTAGCAGCAGTTCCTTTAGAGTCAACTTTTGATCATAAAAAAGTTGATGGAGTAATTATTATGCCGTTTACCAACAATGATATGATTAGATTTCTTATCGAAGAAACATCAAGTGTTAAGATTATTGAGGCTGTAAAAGCTTCTTTCGCCGCAGTACCGAAAATTACGGATATGTCTTGGAGAGAAGATGTGTTAAATCAGTTATAATCTATTCTCACTATTTAGCTTGTCAAGTTTATATAGAAAAGAGGAAATACTATGGCGCGTAAACCATTAGAGCCAAATCTTTGGTCAATAAATGATGTTTTTAAACACATGTATTCTGTTCCCGTATATCAGCGACCATATTCTTGGGAGTCGAGTCAGATAAATGTGTTATTAGATGATATTTTTAATGCGTATAATCTTCCCAATGACGAAAAAGAAGAAGGATATTTTATTGGTAGTATCTATATTCACGACAAAAATGAAAAGCTAAAAGGGCTTATTCAAAAATATGAAATAATTGACGGACAACAGCGTTTAACTACGGTTTCTCTGCTTTTGTTATCCCTTTTTTCTTTAGCAAAACAGAAGGAAGTTCCGGAAAGCGATCAAACATTGATTGAAATAAAGAAAGCTTTATGGAAATATGTTGATAGAGGTTATAATAAGGAAAATCGTGCTGTAACATTAAACAGTATTGAGAAAAAATGCTTTTCTGATTTGTACGATAGTTGTTTTTTAAGACCTGAATATATAGTTGATTTTTGTAATAATTATAAGCCCAAAACCACTTTTGAAAAGAGAGTAATTGGTAATTTTTTATTAATATATAAAAGAATCAGCACTGCTTTTGGAGCAAATTCATATGAAAGTCTACTTGATTTTGCAGATTTTCTTTTGAACTATGTTCAAATTATAGCTATTGACTCAACATGTAGCATAAGCAAAGCTTTTTCTATATTTGAATCAATAAACAGCAAGGGTAAACCGTTAGATGAAATAGATAAAATCAAAACTTATATTTTCTCAAAATTAGATGAATCCTCATATGATTATTACCTTGATTTATGGGGGAAGTTGATTGTTGAAACAAATGACCAACTATATGATTATTTATATAATTATGTAAAAGCATACATATCATTTTATCGTCAAAACATTTATATTGATAATTTTAAAGCATTATGTAAACGGGATTTTATTGAGTATTACAAAAAAGCGAATGAAACCGAAGCGTTAAAAGCTTTCCTTGACGATATGTACAAGAAAGTATCGTATTACAATATGCTTACCAATATTGACGAAGCATATAAACTTGTCAAAGGAAACGAATTTAGATTCTATTATGCGATTTTCGTTCAGATAAATTACAAACATCCTAAGCCACTATTTTTAAGGGGCTTAGAAGAATTTGATTCTAAAAAAATTAGCAAAGAGGATTTAACATGTATAGTACGGGAAACCGTAAAATTTATGTTTGAGTTCTTAACAATAAGTGATAGAGATAGTAAGGATGCTATTACTATGTTTTCCACTATTATGAACGATATATACGCTCGCACATCTATAAGTAAGAGTATTGTCGTTAATGTTATTGCTAACGAGTTAATATCTAAAGCTGTAACCCAAGAACGCATTAAGGCCGATTTGTCTAACATGGATGCATATGGTCAAAATAAAAAAATATCAGTTGCGCTACTTTCTTTATATGAATCCACTGCATTTGATAATGCTGGAAATATTAGGATTTCATACGATAAAGCCTATACTCTTCTTAACGAATACGGACAAACATTTAGTTTAGATCATCTGTTGGTTCAATCTCCAGAGGAAGATTCCGAATTTAAGTATTATAGAGATGTTAATGACCGTTTAGTGCTTAAAGACGGCCATGATTTCAACGAGTTTATTACTTCTGGAATGGAATATGAACAGTTTACAAGAATGGTATTGAATAAGATAGGCAATCTTCGTATTTGGTATAAAGACAATAATTCTGCTCGTTCTAACGATGCAATACAGCTGAATGATTATAACGGATTTACTACATACAAAAAGATTTGCGATAGAAGTGAAAACATAATCAACACATTGGTTGACAAATGTTTGCCTATGCCGGAATACAATCCCGATTTAAGCTTGGTTTCCGATTTGAAGGAAAAAGCATTCCCCAAAATGGACAAGTTGATTGAATACGGATTGATAAAGCCCGGAGATAAAATCTATTTAACTCTTTCTCCTACAAATTCAGAAGCAACTCTCGTTGATGAATCATATGTAGAATACAACGGAGAAAAAATGAGGATTAATGATTGGGGCTGCAAATTAAGTGGTTGGAAATCAATAAGAATATATGCTTATGTATGTATTGTTGGCGAAGATGAAACTCTACACCAAAAACGCATTAAGTATATGATTAATCACAATGAGGAAACACTTGGATAATAATTGCTCCTGTTAACCAGCAGTGTTTTGAGGTAATTATAATGATAAAGACAATTAAAATGAAAAGCGTTGCGACATATTCTGATGAAGGTGCGGCAATAGATGATTGTACAAAAGTCAATTTCTTTTACGGAGCTAACGGTAGTGGAAAATCAACCATAAGTAATTACTTACAAAGCCCGGAAGAACCTGGATATTCATCTTGCAATATTGTATGGGAAGCAGGCGCGCATACAGATATTATTGTTTATAATAGACATTTTAGGGAACGAAACTTTAAAGAAAACATTGCTGGTGTATTTACTCTTGGAGAAGCAACTATTGAAGACATAAATGCGTTAAGCGTTTTGAAATCGGAAAAAGATGACAAAGGAAAAGAACTTGTTAAAAGAATAGAATCCCTTAATAACAAAAAAACAGAGATTGAGGCTCATAAAAACCGTTTTCGTGATACTGTTTGGGAAAAAATACTTAAACAAAATGAGAGCGATTTTGCTGAAGTTTTCAGTGGCCTTAGAGGTAACAAGAACAAATTTGCGGATGAAGTTATTAAAAGATATAATGAATGTCATGATTCCAGTGAAACGCGAGAAAATCTAATTTTTCGTGCTAACTCCTTGTTGGCAGAAAAGCCGGAACCTTGCGCGTCTATTGTTTTTAATATTGATTCTATATCACTTGATATAGAAGATATTGAAAAAGACGCAATATGGTCAAAAATAATTGTTGGAAACCAGGATGTTCCTATAGCCAAACTAATTGACAAACTCAATAATTCTGATTGGGTTAATCAAGGAAGACATTATTTATTAAATAATGAAAGCACTTGTCCATTTTGTCAGCAGAACACGATTACAGATGAGTTCAAAGAATACTTAGAGTCTTTCTTTAGCGGAGAATACGAATTAGCTATCAAAAGAATAAATGCTCTAATAAATGACTATCAACAAAAGATCGAACAAATCGCCAATATAGTTTCTTCTGCGCTAAGTGACGAAACGACAAATCGTATTGCGCAGATTGATGTAGAAAAATTGAACTCCTTGCTAAAAGAGTATCAAGCAGTCTGTGCTGGAAACATTACAGAGATGCAGGTAAAAGGTAAGGAACCAAGCCAAAAAACGACTATGAAGTTGTCTTGTGGCAATTTGAAAAAAATCAGCGAATTAATTAACGAAGCCAATGAGCGAATAAGTAAACATAATGAAGTTGTAAAGAATTATAAAAGCGAGAAAAAACGACTAATAGATGATGTTTGGACATTTTTATTAGATGAAAATGAAGCTCTTATCAGTGGATATTTTACTGATTTAAAAAACTTTAATAAAACAATTAAAGGGATGGAAGAAGGAATAGAAGCTGGCAGAAGGAATATTGAAGAGTTAGAAGAAAAGATAATTGAGGGCAACAACAATATTACAAGTGTTCAGCCAACAGTAGACGAAATAAATCGTTCTCTTAAGTCATATGGTTTTACAAATTTTGAGATCGCTCCATCAGAGATTGACAAAAACTCATATCAAATTCAGCGAAAAGATGGAACGCTTGCTAGTAAAACCTTGAGTGAAGGGGAAGAAACATTCATAACTTTTCTGTATTTCCTTCAATTAACAAAAGGTTCTGTTGATAAAGCCAAAGTATCTTCAAAGAAAATTATAGTTTTAGATGATCCTATAAGTAGTTTGGATAGTACGGTTTTGTACATCGTTAGTTCGATGGTTAAATCGTTAATAAAAGATGTGCGAAAAGGCAATTCTGATGTGGAACAAGTTTTCATACTAACACACAATGTGTTTTTCCATAAAGAAGCGTCATACATTGATGGTAGAGCCCAAGAATGCAATGATGTAAAATATTGGATAATAAACAAAGACAATAATATTTCGCGCATTAACTCACATGGATTAGTTAATCCTATTAAAACTTCCTATGAATTGTTGTGGCAGGAACTTAAAACAAACACCAATGCATCATTAGTAACAACTCAAAATATAATGAGGAGAATAATTGAAAACTATTTTGGAATATTAGGACAGAAAAAAGACGATAAAATTTTAGAATCATTTAAAACTGTGGAAGAAAGAATGATTTGCAGGTCTTTGATTAGTTGGATAAACGATGGTTCACATTCTATTCCTGATGATTTGTATATTGACAGTTATACCGATTCCATTGATAGATACAAACAAGTTTTTGAAAAGATATTTTTCAATATGGGTCACCAATCACATTACGAAATGATGATGGGAGTAGAGCAAACGCAATAATTGGTGTTGATAGAAGTTCTTGCAGATGCTATAATAGTGGCAACAATATGGCAACAGAAAATTTTATAAGCAATAGGTATTAGATAATACTGATAGCCGGGACAATGTAAACAATATTACCTGTGCTAAAATGTTACGATTGCAAAACCCTGAATCGAGTGGGAATAACTCCGCTACCTCGATAAACGCCCTATTTACAAGACATTCGAGAACTTTGCAACCCCCAATGGCAACATTTTGGCAACAATATAATATTCACATAAAACTAAGAGCTATCAGACATTAAGTCTGATAGCTCTTTTGCTATTCTTTGTTTTCTTTTTTGTCAAAGTGTTTTTTCAATAAAAAAGCATAATAAGAATATTTAGAACCATGAGAACAACCCTGAATATGGTTAATTGTATAATTGCCATATTTAATGCCTGTTATATATATTAAAGATTTTCGTTGAATAAAGTTATTTACTTTTTTCATTTTGACCACCTCAAAAGCACCTTCTTACCATGTCCTTCTGTCATAAATGTAGAGTTTTTGACATTAGTTGTTAATGCTTGAATTCTTGAAACAACTAATTTCCCACTCTTTTCTAACTCTATTAAATTTTTTTATTTCTTTTGATGCACAAATGGTGCCATTAGATATGAAGAACTCTGCCATTGATTCATTTATAAAAATATCTCTTTAAACGCTCGATAAATATATTTCGCAGGCTCAAAAGGCGAAGAAAACAGAATAAGTAGTTTTCAGGGATTGACAATTAAATATTATTCGATTATAATGATATGATTTAGCAAAAGCTGAATGGGCGGCATGGGATGAAAGGAGTATGTTATTATGTATGAATATGTGGATGACAAACAATTTCTGAGCCGTATGCGTTCTCTTTGCGGAGATATAATGCAAGACCTTTGCCATACCTTAAAAGAAAAATATGATATAGGTTCTTCGTTTTATCTTGTGGGTAGCGGAGCAAGAAACCTAATACTTCAAAACTCTAATCAACCCATCGACTTGGATTATAACCTTGAAATCACGAGAATTGATGACTGGGATGATTGCAGAAACATCAAAGAATGTGTTAGAAAGGCTTTTAATAAAGTTCTTAGAAAATATGGTTGGGGTGACTGTGAAGATTCAACTTCGTCATTAACTACCAAGAAAGGCTATTTTTCAATTGGAAACAATACTGAATTTTCAATTGATGTTTGTATTGTTCGTGAAGATGTTTATGGAAACTATTATCGTTTAATTCACGAAAAAACGGGCTTTACTTATTATGATAGGTATTTTTGGAATAAAGCTCGTCATTCGAGACGCCTTAAAGAAAAAGTTGATTATATCAAGAGTAACGGAAAATGGGCATTAGTCAGAGAGCAATACAAGAAAATTAAAAATAAGTATTTAACATCAAATGACTATAACCATTCTTCCTTTAACTGCTATATTGAAGCAGTAAACAATGTATATAATTCAAGAGGATGTTGGAAATAAAATTTAACATTCTTTTATATCGTCACTTAATTAAGTGGCGATTTTTTTATACCTAAAACATTTATATAAAACTTAATAATCAATTATTTGTTTGTTTTTTTGGAAGTGTTACAAGCATTACTGTTCCATTTTTGTCGCTCTTTTCAGCTTTTACCGTACCGTTGTGCAAAAGTACAATTTCCCATACAAGTGATA
>ERZ773104.1131-NODE-1131-length-37587-cov-7.214164_pt1 | contig 37587 bp, 36 predicted proteins | sample MGYA00511920_ERZ773104 | MGnify/ENA primary metagenome ERZ773104 (study PRJEB29015, sample SAMEA2737857) | human gut metagenome | biome: human gut; feature: human-associated habitat; material: faeces | place: China | collected 2012 ... | reverse complement strand
TTCACAAGCAAGTTAATATTTAATTTTGTCTAAATTTTGGGGTTCACTTCATTTTGGAGTGTTTTTTATTATTTCCATTTTTATACGTTATCTTTGTTTTTTTATTTAATGAAATTAACAGGATGTCTATATTATATTATAACAATTAGACTTGTTAATGTTATAAGATTATCTCAATCCCCAGTATCCTTTCCCATTTCCATAAACAAAATAAAATACATCATTGCCTTTAAACACCTCAGAGTCAGAAGAATTTCGTTCAATACAAGCTCTTATTCCAGCTTGTTGGTTTTTTAGTTATTGTATTACCAACAACCTTTTCATATTCTGCATATATGTCCGAATATGACGCTTTTCCTCCAAGGTTTTTTAATGCTTTTATAGTATTATCCAAAATAGTCATTTCAAAACTCCTTATTTTTTATCACCTATCATAATTTTCACAATATTACTCCAACTCTCTCCTGAAAACTGTGACTTAAACGATTATATATATATATCGTTTGGCACAAGTTATAAGGATTATTCAAGAATTACCGTGTATCATAATTCCTGTTGTCATTGTGTTGTCACGCAAAAATTTTAATTTCCTGTTACGCTGTTTTTGTAGTCCTCTCCCCAGTTCCACATAGCGTCAAGTATCGGTTTGAGGCTTTGACCCAATTCCGTCAAAGAATATTCCACTCTTGGCGGAACTTCGGCATATACCTCTCTGTGCACAAGTCCGTTCGCTTCCATATCACGAAGCTGTGCAGTCAACACCTTTTGCGATACCGTGCCGATGGATTTTTTCAACTCGCCAAAACGCTTTGTTCCGGGCATTAAATCCCTTAATATCAAAGCCTTCCACTTGTCGCCAATCAATGTCAAGGTAGTTTCCACAGGACAAGCCGGAAGTTCTTTTGTTTTCTCGTTCATATGCTACCTCCGCCATAATATCTAATTGTTATTTACAATTTAATTGTACCATACCTCCCTATTTGCCGTCAAGTACATCATAAATCAAAAAAATCTTAAAAAATTGTCAGCGTTTAAAACTCCGAAATTCCTTGTGTTTACGCATTAGTTTCAATTCAGTAACCGACCAATAGTATCTTTCCGGTAACTACGGCACAATATTGTGCTTACTTTACATGTGATACCGACGCAGATATAATAGTGACAAGAGCTACGAAGAACGGCCGTTTCGTAACTCAAAGTACAGACAAGGAGAAATCCAAAATGAATATTTTTAAGAAAATCTTCGGTAATAACCCAAACGATAAGAAAGAGGTAATCACAATGACAAATACAGAAAAAGCTATTGCACTTATTAACACTTTTGCCACAGGCGATACAGAAAAGGCTTACGAGCTTCTTGCAGAAAATTACATTCAGCACAATCTCGCATACGGCACAGGAAGGGATGCTTTTGTAGGCTCTGTTTCCTACCTTGCTTCAGCTCCAGTAAAAACAACCGTAAACAACATTCGTGCTTTCGAGGACGGCGACAAGGTGTTCTTGCAGACAGTTTATAACTTTGCAGGTGTGGGCGAGCAGGTTGCTTTTGACATTTTCCGTTTCGACGAAAAGGGCAAGATTGCAGAACACTGGGACAACCTTGCAAACAAGGCAGACCCGAACCCGTCAGGTCACACGCAAACAGACGGCACTACGGAAATCAACGACCTTGATAAGACAGAGACAAACCGTGAACTCGTAAAAAATTTCCTTTATGATATAATGCAAGGCAATCATCCCGAAAAAACGTCCGATTATTTTGATAGTGATACTTACATTCAGCACAACACAGGTATTGCAGACGGACTTTCAGGACTTGGTGCAGCACTTGAGACACTCGGCAAACAGGGCATCCAGATGATTTATACTACTGTTCATCAGGTGCTTGCACAGGGCAATTATGTGCTTGCAGTCAGCGAGGGAGATTTCGGCGGAGCACCTACATCTTATTATGATTTGTGGAGAATTGAAAACGGCAAAATTGCAGAACATTGGGATGTAATGGAGACAATTGCCGATAAATCAACTTGGCAAAATCAAAACGGAAAATTCTAATGAATGTGAGAATCACGCAATCCCTTTCTTGCGTGATTTTCTGCATTTATACGGAGGTAATAATGGATTATCTTAACCGCAAAGCTGAAAGCGATTGAACACGGAGGTGTTTTTTTAATTAACCGCAAGGGAAAGTTTATTGAGCCAACTGTTTATGCACGGCGATATAAGGCGATTTTGAAGGAACTCGGCATTCGTGATGTAAAGTTTCATACAACTCGGCATACTTTTGCCACAAGAGCTTTGGAAATCGGAATGGATATAAAAACTCTGTCCGAAATACTCGGACACGCTTCGCCGACAGTAACGCTGAACATATGCGCTCACTCTCTGCCGGAACATAAGGCGAAAGAAATGGATCGGCTCGGAAAAATGTATAATCCGTCTTGATAAGCCGTCAAATATTCATAAAATGCCTGAAAATTCAAATAATATGAAGTGTAAATCGTTTAACTATCAGTTTTACGATTTTTATTTTGTCCAAAAATCGTTGTAATTAAACATTTGACGGAGAAAGGAGTTTTCTGTGGAATATAGCGAGGTTTTATCGTATTTCAAAAATGATATTCGTAATAATCCCGACATTGAGATTATTCTGCTTAAACACGGTTATATGATTTTTTACTGGGATGATGTAGAACATTCATACTATCATATCAGCGAACTTATACAAAGCCCCGAAAAGTTGTATGAGATATTAAATAAAGAATTTGAAAAATAGTTTAATTGCATTGAATTTTCAACGGAAGAAGGAATATTTATTATGGAAAATGAAAAACGATTACACAGGTGCTGCTTTACGGGACATCGCCCGGAAAAATTAAGCCTTTCCGAAAATGAGGTAAAACATCTTTTGGAAAAGGCTATTGACAATGTAATAGCGGACGGATATGTAACTTTTATAACTGGTATGGCAAAAGGTACGGATATATGGGCGGCTGAAATTGTGCTTGAAAAGAAAAAGCGGAATGACGCTCTGCGCCTCATCTGTGCCATACCGCACCCCGACTTTGAGAAACGGCGTGGATTCTTTGAAGAACGGCGGTATAACCGCATATTAAAAAATGCCGATTATGTAACCATAATCAGCGATCACTATTATAGAGCTTGCTATCAAAAACGCAATGAATGGATGGTTGACCGTTCAAGCCTTGTAATTGCCGTTTGGAACGGTCAGCCAAGTGAGACAAAGAACACAATAGATTATGCCGATCGCAAGGATGTTAAAGTTGTTAATGTTTTAGATACAACAATGCAATAAAAACGGCATTATTTACAGTTCCTTTTAAATTCGATTTACGAACAACCGTTAAATCTTCTTTTTATAGCCGCAATCGCAATACGAGCCGCCGGACGCAATGGTATATCGGCGCACAAAATTCGTGGCTCCGCCTGCCTCGCTCATCGTATAATCCAAGCGGCACATTGCAGGCGTCAAATCGAACAGTCCAAGCTCGTTCATCAGCACGCAAATTCCGCACTTTGTAAATCGCCCCTCATAGCCGCTGCCGTCCGAATATTCATAAAAATCCATATTCCACGAGTACGGGTTGCGGTCGGCAGCTTTTAATTCGGCAGTTTTTTTCATTTCTGCAATGTCTTTGGCGGTGAATTTTTTCTTTCCGCTTTGGCGGCAGAGCCACCTCATAAACCTTGTCATCATCGCTTTTGAATAGTATTCGGTAAGTTCGTCAACGCTCGGTCTTTTGGGCATAGAGAGTACAAAAGCACCCAGCATTGCACAGCCGACAATGTTTGTTTTAAACTGATCTCCCTTTTCAAATTCGGGCAGATTACGGATAATGCTTTTGTATCTGCTTTTTGCGTTTTTCAATATTTGTTTGGCTGTGATTTTATTATATCCGAATTCGGAAACAAGATTTTTTCTGAACGATTTTTCAAACAGCACCCACATTCCAAGCGGTATTCCTATATATTTCATTTTGCACCTCCGAAATCAAGACGCACAATCTGCATTTTCATAATATTATCGCCTACGCTTGCTAAAAACTTAAAAAATCTGCCGACAGGCGCATTTTTAAGGTCGCCGTAACCGAGCATATACCCTCTACTTGAAATGCTCATATCTCTGCTCCATAAGGAAAGCTCTTTCTTTGCGTTCGAAACGGAAAAGTAAGCGCCGACGTCTTTTATCTTTGATTCCTTAAGCCAGGTCTTTGCAATCATCTTTACAGCAGTTTTCCCGGCGGTGTCAAACACCATTCTGCCGCCGCCAAACACATTCGACATAGCCTGAACAAGCTTTTTAACCTGTTCGGTGCGAAAGTAGTAAAACACACCTGCCGCAAAAAGCACAATACCGTCCGATGCGTCGATTTTTTCAAGCCAACTTAAATCATTCAAGTCGGTAGCAATGTTTATTTCACGCTCGCCGGCAGGAAGTAGTTGGTTTCGCACAGCTATAACATCGGGAAAATCAAGGTTGTAGATTTTGCATTTTCCGTTATCGCAAAAGCGTCCTGTGTTATCAAGTCCACAGCCTAAGTTTACAACCGCCGCGTTCGGGTGCGTACTCAAATAATCCCGAACCTCCCACGCAAGGTCATTTTGACGCATCGCAACCTCCAAAAATCCAAATCTTTGCATAAGGCTCTTTGATTTTTCCGCAACATCCGAAAAGTCATAATCAATTTTATCAATCAGTTCGGACGCTGTTTCATCATAATACAATGTGGGATACAGTTCGGAACACATTTTCCGTGCATAAAGCGGAATAATAAGCGTTTCCTGTACAGTGTTCTTTTCAATTTTATATTTCATAGTAACGCTCCTTTTTTTATCAACACCGCCACCGCACAAGGAATCCGTCCTTCACATAAAGTATAGCTTGCTTCTGCATATCCCGCAGCAGCAAAAAAATCCCTGTATGTCTCCGGAGTGAATTTTCTCTTAAATTCAGCTCCGGCTTTTTCGATTGCCTTTGAAGCACCATTGATCTTGCCGTTTTCAGTACGGTTCATATATGTCGGAATAATGATTTTTCCGCCCGGGCGGCATACCCGTTCAAGCTCGTGCAGAGCCTTGTACGGTTCGTCCAGCAAGTGAATCACATTTGCAGCAACTACTGCATCAAAACTATGATCGGGATAATCAAGGTGCATGATGTCCGCTTTTTCAAAATGTACGTTGGCATATTTACGGCACTTTTTCTTTGCTCGCTCCAACATTTTTTCGGAAAAATCCGTTGCAACAAGGCTTTTGCACCGCTGTGCTGTTTCTTTTGTGAGTAATCCGGTGCCGCAGGCACATTCCAAAACCTCATATTCGGGCAGAATCAGATTTTTCACCACAGAGCAAAGTTCCTCATTTGTTTTTCGGTTGATAACATTTGCAAAAACGTCATATACACACGCAACATTATCCCAAAACATAGCTTGCCTCCGTTATTTCAGTTCTCCTATTTCCCTGCTACCTTTAAAAATCCGTTTTTTGCATTTCTCTCCGTATCATCAGACTCATCATAGGCATCGTACAGTGCCGACGGATCATGAACTTTCTTTTTAAACGGTGAACACAGCTTTTCCTTATGTGCAAATGCAAATTCAAAGTTGTCGGTAAAACCTGTATGTCCCGTAATAAACAGCGGCTTAACACACATTTTCTTCAGTTTTTGCTCAAGAATCCCGAGCGATCTCACCGCCAGCTTATTGCTTTCCGCAAGTGCTGAAATAAAGCTGTAACCGCCGTCTGCACCAAACCAAATCGTATCTCCGGTAAACAGATACTTATCATCAATCAAATATACCATATGTCCCCATGTATGACCCGGAACAAGAAATGCGTGGATTTTAATATTGCCTATTTTAAAGGTTTCGCCGTCCTTTAACAGTTGCTTTTTGTTATTTATCGTCACCTGCGGCAACTTATATAGGCGGTGCATAACCCTTCGGCGAACCTCGCCCGTAAGATAACGATTTTCGATTTCTCCGATATAAAGTTTTGCCTTTTTGAACAATCCCAAGCCGTCTGCCTCAACCGCCCCAACGTGGTCGGTGTCCTGATGCGTTATAAGAATATGCCGTATTGATTTTGCGTCAATCCCAAGCCAGCCCATTTTCTCCGCAAGCCTGTCATAGTTGTAGCCTGCGTCAATCATAATTGTTGTTTCACCCCTGCGATAGAAAAATATATTTGCAACCCACTCTCTTACGCAAGCGACATTTTCATCAATCCACCCGGTGTTAAGCGGCTTAAATATTTCTTTTCCGCGGTAAATCCGGCTCATTGCCACACGCTGAAATTCCGTTGCTTTTTTTGACATAATATTCCTCACTTTTCCGCCGTAACGCACAACCAATTATTCTTTTTCCGAATCTGAATATTGCGAAACATTGCCTGTCCGAGATATATTTTCAATTCTGTATCTTTATATATGGTCATTCCCTCAATGATTTTTGTCCATTTCTCATCTTTAGCCTCATCACCGCTAACCTCATTACATATTAGAAATGTTCCGCCGGGTTTCAGTACCCGATAGATCTCACAAAAGCATTTCGGCAAATCCTGCCAAAAATAGATGGTTTCAAAAGCCGTAACAGCATCGAAACAAGTTGCCGAATACGGCATATTCATCACATTACCTTTCAGAACCGTGCAGCGTCCTTCTGCAACAGCCTTATTATTGACTTTTTTAGATTTTTCCACACTGACAATAGAATAGTCAATACCATTTACAATGCTATGCGGATATTTCTTAAGAAGCTTTTTAATGTTCGCTCCACCACCGCAGCCACAGTCCAATATCTTGGCATTTGACGAAACTTTCAAAAATTGAAGTCCCCAATGTGCCACAGGTTTGTGCCCTATATTCATCATTGCGGTCATAACTTTCCCGCCGAATCCCACAGGTTTACGAGTGTTTTCAAAAAATGACATTATCTCACCGTCCAATTCTGTCCTTGAAGCTGTAAATCAGCCATTCTCTTAAATATTCCGTTTTTATTTAAAAGTTTCTCCGGTGTGCCTTGCTCGGCAACAACACCGTCCGATAATACAACTATTTTATCGGCTCCGGCAACTGTTCTCATTCTGTGCGCAATGACAAGAACCGTTTTATTCCTGATAAGTCTTGAAAGAGCCGTCTGTATAGCGGTTTCGTTTTCTACGTCAAGACTTGCCGTTGCCTCGTCCAAAAGTATAATCGGTGCGTCTTTCAAAAATGCTCTGGCGATTGAAATTCGCTGTCTTTCGCCGCCCGACAATTCGCACCCGTTTTCGCCGATATCAGTATTCCATTTATCGGGGAGTTTTTCGGCAAATTCATCACAGTTTGCAAGGTGTGCCGCCGCCAAAACCTCCTCATCGGTTGCGCCTTTTCTGCCGAGTCGGATATTTTCCATAATGGTGTTATTAAAAAGCGTTACATCTTGAAAAACGATAGAATAAAGCGTCATCAGCTTTTCGGGATCGATTTTTGAAATATCCATACCGCCGACAGTAATTTTGCCCTTTTGATTATCCCAAAATCTGACCGCAAGCCGTGACACTGTTGTCTTTCCGCCGCCGGACGGACCAACAAGCGCCGTAACCTCGCCCTGTTTTGCGGTGAACGACACATCACTAAGCACCGTTTCGCCGCTCTTGTAGGCAAAGCCCACATGGTCGAAGGTAATGTCGCAGCCTTTGTTTGTGAGAGTATCGCCGCCCTGCTGAATTTCGTGGTCTAAGATTTCGTTCATTCGTACAACATTTGTCCGCATTGCAATAACCGCCGCAAGGTTTTGAAGTGCCGCCTGCATCGGGTCGTAAAGACGGGATGCAACGAGCAAAAACATAAAAAGCGTTAAAACATCTATTTTCCCGGTTACAAGCCGTGATGCACCGACAAGTGCAACGGTTGCGATGCCGAACTTTAACACCATTCCGGCAGAGGTTACGAAAACGGCGGTGGTTATTTCCGTTTTGAAAGCCCCTTTTTCAACGGAACGAATTTTACTTCTTAAACCTTTAAGGTAACTGCTTTCCGCATTGTTTGCCTTGAGGTCACGCAATGTTTCTATGTATTCCTGTATTCCGTCTGCACAAGCCATTTTGACCGACATATTCCTTTGTTGCGCTCTGTCTTGAACCTTGTAACTTAGCACAATAATCAGCACCGATACGGGAATTACCCACAGTGCCGCAAGCGCCATTGCCTTGTCAAACGCAAACAAACCGAGCGCAATGACTATCGTGGAAATCACCGAGCCGAACAGCGCCGGTATGTAGTGCGAGCAGTCCTTTTCTAAAACTTCGCAGTCCGCCATAATCGTACTTGTGAGGTCGGCAAGGTCTTTTTTGCCGAAAAACGAAAGAGGTAGCTTTCTGAGCCTTTCGGCTAAGCTTAATCTACGTTTTCCGCTTTCCTCGTATGTCGTAAAAAACGTATTGTTATACTGAAACCAAGTTGTAATTAATATAAGCGCAAAGCATATAACGCAGCCGACTGTGTAAAAAACTGCTTTTCCGCCCATATCGCCGCCGAGTAAATCTTTGACCAAATAATATAAAAGTCCTGTCGGCAGCATAAATGCCATATTCTGAAAGGCGCAGGCGATAATGCCTTTTATTAACCCTACCGCACCGTCTTTTGACGATGCCGTGGCTTTTTGTATAAGCTTAATCATTTCTCGATTCCTCCGTTTCGTTTGATACTTTCCAGCTAACGGATGATTGATAGTCATTTTGCATTTTATAGAACATACCTTTCTTTTCTATGAGTTCCGCTCTGTTTCCGTATTCCGCAATCTTTCCGTCGGCAATTACATAAATGCAATCCGCATTCCGAACAGTTGAAAGCCTGTGTGCAATCATAATAACCGTTTTACCCTCGGAAAGCTTTGCGAAAGCTGTCTGCACCTTTACCTCATTATCGGGATCCGCAAAGGCGGTTGCCTCATCCAAAATGATAATCGGAGCGTTTTTCAGCACCGCACGGGCAATGGCAATTCTCTGCATTTCACCGCCGGAAAGATAAACTCCTCGACTTCCGATAACGGTATTGACACCGTCGGGGAATTTTTCGATAATATCCATACACTGCGCAGCCCTAAGCGCATTTAAAACTTCTTCATCCGTGGCATTGGATTTGCCCATTTTAACATTATCGAGAATGGACGCTTTGATGAGCTTGCTGTTTTGGAACACAAATGAAACCGTGTTCATAAGTTCGTCCTTGGAAATATCACGAACATCAACACCCCCTATTTTGATACTTCCCGAATTTACATCAAAAAATCTTGAAATAAGGCTTGCAAGCGTTGATTTTCCGCCGCCGGACGGACCGACAAATGCAACCGTCTGTCCGTCTTTTATTTTCAGCGATATATCCGATATAACCTCTTTTTTACCGTCATAGCTGAAATGAATATTTTCAAGTTCAATAGATGCACTTTTAGGCTTTTGCGGATAGTTTCCGATGCTCATAGGCTCGGCATTAAGCACGCTGTCAATTCTTTCGATAGCGTCGCTGATAACCATGCCCTCCTCGCTCATATACATAATTTTTGTGAGCGTGACCGATATAACAGGCGTTATGATTATGTAGAACAATAGATTTACGAAAAATTCGCTTGTAACAGTGCCGTTTGTAAACCAAAACGCACCGAGTATTAAAAACGCAAACACACCGTTTATCGCCGCAGTGTAGAGCATCATCGGCAGCCGCATATCCTTTGTGTAGGCAAGAACCCACTTCTTGTATTCGTCAATCGTGGCTTTGAATTTTTTGAATGAAAATACCGACTGTCCGAAGGTTTTCACAACAGGTATTCCTCTGACATATTCAACCGCCTCATTGGACATTGCCGCAAGCGCATTGCCGTACTGCCGCATTTTTTCTTCCATTCGTTTTCCGGTCATTGCGGACATAACCGCAAATCCAACTGCAACAGGCACCAAGCTCAAAAGTCCGAGCCGCCAATCAAAAACAAGCAGCAGTGCAAGCAGTCCGACAGGTGTCGCCATTGCCGCATATTTATCCGGCAGCTGATGTGCAAGATAGGTTTCGGTCGCCGCAGTGGAGTCGTTTATAATTTTGCGCAGCTTTCCGCTGCCGAAACTGTCGGTAAAGCCGATGGGCAGCTTTGCAATATGCTCGGTTATGTCAATACGCATATTTGCCGCAATGCGAAATGCCGCAAGGTGAGAGCAGAGCAGTGCGCCGATATAGATTAAATACGATATAATCGCATAAGCCATTGCCATTATGCCGTAATGCGTAAGATTTTGCGCACTGCCGAAATTCGGCGAGGCTTTCAATACCTCGTTGATAATTTTCCAAATGTACCAAAATGGCACAAGTGCAGTCAGTGCGCTTACGGCAGATAAAATCCACGAAACATAAGTAAAATACTTGTGTCCGCCGGCATAAGATAAAAGCCGTGATAAATTTGATTGTTTTTTCAAAACAATTCCTCCTTGCATTGATTTGTTTTAAGTTGTCTTATAGTTAGTTTAACCTAACATATATTCAAAAAATATAGGGATTAAAATCCCATAATTTTTTTCCAGCCGGCAGTATAGAACGCTTTGAGCTCCTCAAGATATTCTGCCGCATTTTCGTGCGGAATATCGTGAATAATCACTTCAAAAAATGCCGAAAACAATCCGCTTGCCAATATATGCTCAAGTGTTTTGTCAACATTGTATTTCGTATAGCCGAGCTGTTCCATTGTTTTTGCAAACTTATGCGTGGCGTCAACTTCGATTTCCGCCATATCGTGAATTATATTTTCATATTTTGTGCCGTCGGAGGAGCAGAGAATAAGCTTAAATTCATCTTTATTGGCATAGCAATAATCCATCATCTTTTTCATTCCCTCGCCGGAAAGCTCGTCCATTTGCTGAACCTGTTCTTTTGGCGAAAGCCTTGTAAAAGCATTTTGCGTTTCGCAAAACATACCCATAAGCATGTCGTATTGCTCGCCGACAAGTGCATCAAACAATTCCTCTTTTCTCTTAAAATAACCGTAAAATGCGCCTGTTGTCACACCTGCATTTTTTACGATTCTGCGCAGTGATGCCGATTGAAAGCCTTTTTCGGAAAATTCAGCTTTTGCAGCCGACAGAATATCATCAAGCGTATTATTTTCGTTTCTATTCATTTTCAGTCCTCCGCAAAGCAAAATATAACACTGTTATATTCATAATAACAGTGTTATATCGTTTTGTCAAGAGTTTTATTAAATTTTATTTTGTATTTTAAAAATAAGTTGAAATTCTTGCCATAATCGAAGCAAGCTGCGCACGGGTTAAATTTCCGTTTGGTTCGATAAGTCCGCTGTCATGCCCCTTTATCAGTCCCATTTCATAACAGATTGCCATATCTTCTTTTGCGTAATTAGAAATTTGCTCATAATCGCTATGTTCTTTTATTTTCTCGCTGCCGGTCGGTAAAGGGATCTCTTCGTAATTCAGATACCGTACAATCATTGCCGACATCTGTTCACGAGTAACTGCACTTTCGGGGGCAAATTCTGTTTCGGAAATACCTTTTACAACACCGTTTTCCGCACCCCACGAAACATAGTTTGCATAGTATTTATCTGCCGTAACATCGGTAAATTCCGTATTGGAAGCCACAATTTCATCTTTTGAAAATCTTCCGAGTACGGTAACCGCCATTGCTCTTGTAACAGTTCCGTCGGGATCGAAAATCGTATCCGATATGCCTGCGAACAAGCCGTTCTTTACGCCGCTGTAAATATCGTTTTCCGCCCAATGACCGTTTATATCCGCAAATTTTTTGTCTGAATAGGTTTTTGACGTGTCAGGAATGGGTATGGTTATATCCGGTTCCTTTATACTTCCTCCGCTTGAAGAACTGCCACCACCGCCGCCGGATGTTCCTTGTCGGGTTATTGAAACGGTAAACGGGCTTGATGAGGTATCTCCGTTTGTTTTACCTGTTTTATCAACTATTACTATTTTTGATTCAACTAAGGAAATTGTCCTTATTCCGCTGCCACTGTAAGTATAGTTTAATGTAGCTATTTTCTTTTTTTCGGTGCTGTATTTGTTGGTGTTTGAAAAAAATCCGAAATACAGACATCCGTCTTTTATAGTCTGTACCTTTGACTCATTCTGCAATTCATCTGACAAGACAAGTGATTTAAATTCTACATCGCTTTGTGATGGTTTAATACCAAATTCCGCCCCTGCATATGCACTGTCAGTTTCTAAAAAAATATCAAACGAAATTTCTTTATCGTTTTTACCGAGCGTGATGCTTGTGCTTGAGGGCGTGATTTGTGCCGCATAGGCAGCAACAGACGAAATACTCAAACAAACAATCACGGCAGCCGAAAACAGCTTTTTTGCTATTTTGTTCATAATATCCTCCTACTTAAATGGCAGGGCTATAGTAGAATACAGCCCTGTATCATGCGTCATTATTTTGTAAAATTCAGCCAAATTGCCATATAATCCTCGATGTCGATTCTGCCGTCATCGTTGAAATCGCATTTTGATGCATCATTCCAGTTTGAACTGTTCTTATCTGCACGATAGTAACGCTGTGCTTCGGTAATATCCAAAAGATCAATCGTTCCGTCTTGATTTACGTCATAGGAAAGTGCATCCGTAAAGGTTGCCTCGGATGGGTCGATTCCGTTCACTTTTCCGTATTTTACGGTTTTATCGGCGTCCCAACCCGATACCTTGACATCGGTGATTTTCAGTGTTGCATTTTCGGCGTTGACCGTAATTTTTGCAATATCTGCGGACTGAGCCGAGGAAAACAGTTCGCCGTTTGCATTGAGATAACCCAAAACCACTTTGCCGTCCTCTGCGTCGCCGATGACGGTAAATCCGTTAATTCCGCTGACTGTTACATCATTGGTTGATGTTTCAAAAGTAATTTGAATATTTGCAATCCTTGACGATTCGGAAAGTGCAAGCGTGAAATACGATTTTCCTTTTTCGGAAACCGCTTTATCCGCTTTAAGCGATACTTTGGTTTCGATTTTTTCCTCTGCCGGTTTTGGGGTTTCGGAATCCGTAACGGAGATTGTGCAAGTAGCATTTACACCGTTCACTGCCGTTGCCGTGATTTTTGCACTACCTGCCGAAACGGCAGTTATAACGCCCTTGCTGTCAATGGTCGCTACCGTGTTGTCTGAGCTTTCCCAACGAATTGATTTATTCGTTGCCGTTTGTGGCAGTACCGTTGCCGATAATTGTAGTTTGTCGCCCTTTTTCATAGCTGCGGTGGTTTTGTTCAGCGTTACTTTCGTTACTTCGTGATCTTCTCCGCCGGATATTGAAGAATCAATTACTGCAAAATATCCCAAACTGTCCGTCTGTACGGTAAAGGTCTTGCTTACTTGCGATGATGAAAATTCCACCGCCTCGCCGTTTTCATAATAATACAGCTTTGCATTTTTGGAGCATCCGTCCGGAAGTCCGACACTGATTGTATAGGTATCGCTTTCGGGGGTTGCGGATACTTCATATACTTTCAAAATTCCGTTTTCCGATTTTGCCTGAAATGCATCATATTCGTTGCCCGAATTTATCTCATTCACAACAAGCTGCGAATTGATTGAAAACTTTCCCTCAACCCTGACTTTTTTGTCGAGATTGATTAAGTAAAAGCTTCCGAAATCAACACCGTCAAGATTGGATACACTGTCAAGAATTTTATATTGATAACCCCAGTCGGCAACATTATTTACCGCCCAGCGCTCTCCGTTTGAGCCTTTCTCTACATATACAACAAGGTTTTTCGGACTGTCGGGGAACATATCATAAGCTCCGAGCGTATCATCATTCGGAAATCCCGTGACACTTGCCGGAATCACCACTCTTTGCAGATTGGTGCAGCCCTCAAATGCCGCCAGTGTAATATTCACAAGTCCGTCCGGAAGAATTAGATTTGTAAGCGATTTGCAATCGGCAAATGCATACATTTCAATATTGGTCGCCGCTTGTGGGAACTCGATTGACGAAAGGCTTGTACAGCCTTTGAAAATGCTGTGCGGTATGCTTGTCAGATTTTTCGGCAACTGAATATGCGTAAGCTTTGTGCAATCTTCAAACGCCCCGGAACCCAGCGACTCTACCGTATCGGGTACTGTTACATCGGTTAATCCCGAATGCTCAAAAGCGTTGCCTCCGATGATTTTTACGGTTTCGGGAATCTCTATATCCGTCAGCTTTTCGGCATTTTTGAATGCCCCTGACCAAATGCGGTCGACGGTTCTTCCTTGAACGCTTTCGGGAATACTGTATAATCCCTCTCTACCGCTCGGATAAGCCGTCAATGTCAAATTCGGATCGTCATACTGCGGCTCACCCTCATTGACCCGCGGTCCGAACATAACGCCATTATCGTCCGTAAAATAATACGGGTTTTGCGGATGTACCTTTATTTTTTCCATACTGCTGCAACCTTTGAATACATTCGCCGTCACATAGCTTGCCACTGCGGGAATTTCACATTCCGTAAGCTTCGGGCAATTTGCAAAAGCATCCAGTCGGATAATCAAATCAGCTCCGTCTGTCGGGTCTTCAAATATGATCCGTTCCAATTCGGTACAGCCGTCAAATGCATGGTAGCCGATTACCTGTACGCTGCCTGGAATCGTTACGCTTGTGATATTATCGTTATTTAAAAATGCCTCTCCCGCAATAATGGTGACGGTATCGGGAATTTTTATATCTCCGCCGTCTCCGAAATAACCGAGGAGCTGGCCGTCTTTGATATTTGCACCAATCAGTCCGTCATTGCCGGCAGATACGCTGACGGTAAATCCCATCAGCATAGCCGCAATCACTACAAGAGAAGATAATCTGTTAAAAATTTTATTCTTCATATATACTCCTTTTTAGAAATCGCTTAAATGATTGAATATGTCTATGTAGTCCTGAATGTCAACCTTGTTGTCGCCGTTTACATCCATTGCTTTTGCTTTTGCCCAAGTTTCATCCGATGATGCTACCTGATAGTATCTTTGCGCCTCGGTAATATCAATAATATCGACCGTACCGTTGCTATTTACATCATAATTCGGAACAAATACGTTTGCCGATGATGTGCCCATTGTGACTGTACCGTTCATTGCCGACTCATCTTCACCGACAACGCCTGCCGCTTTCGCATCGGTTATTTTTGCAGTGATATTTCCCTTTGCATCAGCTTTTAAAGGAACGGCAATTTCTGCAAGCTTTGTTTTTTCTGCTGAAGAAAATCCCGAAACATTTCCGGTAATTCCGACATATGCCTTTAAGATAAGTTTTCCGTTTTCTTCTGTCCAGTTTGATGTTCCGCTTGTGAATTTGTCATTTGCAACCGTAACCGTACCTTCACTAACCTGTGCCGCATCGAATGACACCTTTAAAAGAACCGTATTCACATTTTCGGCGTTATCAAAATAAATGCTGTAAACCGCTTTTCCGTCCTTTATTTCCGGCTCTGCCGAAACAGAAAAGCTTGTGGAAACCGTCTTGACTTCAGGAGTTTGCCCCGCAACAGTTATAGTTGTTTTTTCGGGTGTATAATATTTGGTATATGCAGATGTGGATTCAAAAATCTTTGCAACTTCTTCGTTTTTCACAATGACCTTGCTGCCGGTATTCATCTCGGTGCAAATTTCCGAGCCGATTGACGGAGCTGTTTCATGCTCAAGGACAATTTCCTCAATGGCTTTCATTCCGTTAAATGTGTAGCCACCCAAGCTTGTAATGCTTGCCGGAACGGTAACTTTTTTCAAAACAGAGTTGTTTCTGAAAAGGTGCATTGCAGTGGAAGTTACTGCTTTTCCATTCACTTCTGTCGGAATGGTGTATTCCGTTTCCGGTTTTCCGCCGGGATATACAACCATTACCGCCTCATCATCGCTGACATTGTAAAGTACATTATCAACAGTGGCAAACTTTTGCGCACCGTCTTTCATTGTGATTGATGTCAATGCATCGCAGCCGTACAGAAAATTGTATCTTGTCGAGCTGAGTCTTGCCGGAAGCTCAATAGAGATGAGTGCGGTACAATTTGCAAATGCACCTAAATTGATCGTAAGCGACGCTGCCGTATCATCGTCAAAATTTACGGTATTAAGTGCTGTGCAGCCGGAAAATGCGTTTGTTGAAATCATATCCACAGATCCGGGGATTTCAACGCTTTGCAGTCCCGTACAATCCTTGAACGCACTGAGTCCTATTTCCGTATATCCGTCCGGAATCGTGACGCCGGTAATACTTTCGTTTCCCTCAAATGCATTGCCGACAGAGGTTATCTGATATTCCTTCCCGTTGATTTCTGCGGTTGTCGGCAAAGTGATTTTGCCGCCTTCGCCGTTATATGCCGAAATGCTTACCACATACGGCGAGGAGTAGCCGGATTTTGAGCGGTCAACCGTAAAATCTCCGACCGTTGTAGTGGCAGCATTGGCGCTGACCGCGCCGATTCCCATCAGCATCACCGCCGAACACATCGTTATCATTGTTTTTTTGAATAAATTTTTCATCGCATAATCTCCATTCTATTTATTTATCGTTGCTTTATCCGCAAGCGGACGCATTGATATCATACTATCCCATACCATAACTGATATAGAGTCGGAATTAGTGAAATCAATTCCGCTGACATCAAGTTTATTTTTACCTTGCTGTAATGCAACATTTTCTTTGTGAGAACTTACCAATTTGCCGTTTTCGTCATATGCCACAAAAATCACATCGACATTTTGAGCTTTGGAAGAAAGAATATCAACCGCATCTTGACTGAAATCTAAAATGCTGCACTCTTTTGCGGAATACTTTATACTTGTTTCGTAAACTTTTACTTCTCCTTTTACCGCAGTACCGTCTGTTTCGGTAATTCCGGCACATATCACATTTGATATATCCGCAATAAACTCCCCGGTTGAGGAAACATCAATCGGAATGACGATTTTCGCAACCTTAATTCTTTCGTTTGACGAAAACCCCATTTTATTACCAGTTCTTCCGAGGTATCCTTTTACAGAAATCCTGTTGTCGGTATTCCAAGTTGTATGCAATATGTCAAAGCATTCGTTCTTTTCAAGAGTTGCTTTTCCGACATTTTTACCGTCAAAATTCATCTCAAAGAAAAGCGTACTTAAACAGTTCGTGTTTTCTAAGTATAAATTATACTCTATCCCTGCTTCGGTGCGTTTTGGTTCAACCGCTAATGTGGTTTGCGGTTTTTTCTCTGTCTGTGCAAAGACAGCAATGTTTGTTATTACAATCAACACAATTACAATTACTCCGATTATTTTTTTGCGTAAGTTCACTTGATCACCTCGCTGCTTTAGTTGATTATTAGATTAGTTTTAACTAACTTACCTGTAAAAAAAATAAATATTTCGTACATCACTCCTCATTTGTAGTTTGTCTTAACTAACCGTAGTATTTTTAAAAAGAGCCCTGTTCTCGGCTCTTTTGTTCGGTCGTCACACCATAATTAACAAAATAAAATGTATCACAACAAATTTAATTTGTCAATACTGAAAAAAATATTTGTAGATACTTTACAAATCGAAACATTTGTGATATATTATTTATAGTTAGTCGTCACTAACCGTAAATAACGACAATTATTTACGAAAGGGTTTTAAAAAAATAAAATGAATAATAAATTTTTCAAACGCACGATTTCAGCATTTATTTCGGCGTTTTTTATAATTTCAAATTCAGCTGTATTTGCCGAAACTAATGACATTTTTGTTCCGCCGTCAAATTGTATCAGCAAGAGTGATGAGAATAAAAACACTCGTATTATTATTGAACTTGAGGACTCGCCTTTGCTTTCTTACAGTGAAAAAATCAATACATATTCTACTGTTTCGGATTTTTTTTCATCAAAAGAAGCAAAAGAGATAGAGCAAAAGCTTGAGCAGAATCGCAAGTCTGTCAAAAAAAGCCTTGTTCAAAGCGGTATGGATTTTACTGTTAAGCGTGAATATTCTACAATTATGAACGGTTTAGCTGTTGAAGCGAATGTTGCGGACTTGGATGCTATCAAACAAACCGACGGTGTAAAAGACGCATTTGTTGCAGAATTTTACTCTTTGCCTGAACCGATAGACACATATTCAAGCGGCGGAGTATCCGCGATAGGAGGCGATATTGTCGGCGATTTGGGTTTTACGGGCAAAAACAGTGCCGTAGCAATTCTCGATACCGGACTTGACTTATCGCACCCGGCATTTTCATCAGTGAACAGTCCGAAATATTCCAAAGAGGATATTGAAAGCGTTATAAAAAACAATAAAATGACGATTGGAAAGTTGAATGTTTCAAAGGTCTATATCAACGATAAAATCCCATACGCATATGATTATGCCGATGTTGACACCAATGTTTCCGGTGGTGAATCGCACGGAACGCACGTTGCCGGAATTGTCGGTGCAAACAGTGGCGGTGTGGTCGAAGGTGTCGCACCGGACGCACAGCTGTTTATTATGAAGGTGTTCGGCGATTCGTCCGGCGGCGCATATGATGACGATATATTGGCAGCGCTTGACGATTCGGTCAAATTCGGCGTGGATGCCATTAATATGAGCCTTGGCTCAACGGCAGGCTTTTCCGAAAGTGCATATAAATCTATGCGTGAAGTTTATAATCGTGTAAAAAATTCAGGAATAGCTTTATACTGTGCAGCCGGAAACGAATACAGCTCAACATATGAGAATGCAGCCGGAAACGATTTGCCGAAAGCGACAGAACCCGATAACGGTGTGGTCGCCTCACCATCAACCTATGAAGCCGCTCTTTCGATTGCGAGTATGAACAATATCGAAACGACATCAATCTATCTGCTTGCAAACGGCAGAAAAATTCGTTATAATGATCCGGCAGAAAAAGAAAGCGACCGGCTTATATCTCTTTCCGGTACATTTGAATATGTCGATTGCGGCATCGGTGCTGCAACAGATTTTTCGGGCAAAAACCTCAAAGGAAAAATTGCTCTGATTCAGCGTGCCGGTGAGGAAAACGGGGAAGTTCTGACATTTGCTCAAAAGGAAAGCAATGCAAAAAATGTCGGTGCGATTGCCGCCATCATTTATGATAATGTTGACGGTGCGCTTATAAATATGTCCACCGATAACAAAATACCTTGCGTATTTATCAGCAAAGCCGACGGTGAATATCTTTGCGGACAGCCCGATAAAAAACTTTCAGTAAGCGAAGATTATGTTGACACATTCAAAGATAATTACAGCGGAAAAATGAGTGATTTTTCTTCTTGGGGTGTTACTTCCGACTTAAAATTGAAACCCGAAATCACTGCCCCCGGCGGAGATATTTACTCAACGCTTCCGAACGGACTTTACGGAAATATGAGCGGTACATCAATGGCGTCGCCGCATATGTCAGGTGCGGCAGCGGTTATGCAACAATACATTTCGGAAAATCGTGACGGAATAAATATGACTGCCGAGCAAAGAACGAGTCTTTTTAATGCACTGATGATGAGTACGGCAGTTCCCGTTCAGGACGAAAACGGTATTCTGTACTCACCGAGAAAACAAGGTGCGGGTCTTGTTCAACTACAAAATGCGGTGAAATCAGATGTTTTCCTTTTAAATTCGGATAATTCAAGACCGAAAGCAGAAATCGGATATAATGAAAACGGAAATTTCAGCTTTGATTTTAAAGCAGTATCTATTGGCGATGATACGCTTCAATATGAGCCAACAATAACCGTTTTGACGGAAGATACGGTTTCGGAAAACGGTGTCGTTTATATGGCGCAAAAGGCAAGGAAGCTTTCAAGCGATGAGGTTTTAGTAACAATCCCGAAAAAAATCACAGTTGATCCAAACGGAGAAACTCCGGTCAATGTCAAAATTGAATTGACGGAAAAAGGAAAGGCAAATCTCAAAGCTCAATTTCCAAACGGAATTTATATTGAGGGATTTGTGACGATGACTCCGATACAAAATGACGAAGTATCACTTTCTTATCCGTTTATGGGCTTTTTTGGAGATTGGCAAGCGCTTAACATATTTGACTCGGATATTTATGATGATGAACCTGCTTCAATCTGCGAAACACAAATCGGACAGTTCAGAAACAGTGATGGCGGCGGATATATTCTCGGTCATAATTACTATGTCGACGGAGCGACAGAATATAACGCAAATAAAATTGCGATAAAAGGCAGCGAAACCGGCAAAAATGTGACCGCCGCCGTTTCACTCCTCAGAAATGCCGATAAACTGACTTTTTCGGTAGATGACTCTGACGGAAATACCGTTTACAGCGAAAGCTCGACAAATGTTTCAAAAAGCTATCATTCCTCCGAAGGCTATTACACACCAATGGCAGCAAAGGGCTGGGCGCCGTTTGATATATGGAACACTCCTCTCGATGATGGAAATTATGTTTATAAAATAACGGCAACACTTGGACAACACGAAGAAACAAAAGCTTTTCCGATTGTGATTGACAGTGTGCCGCCGGAGGTAATTTCAAGCCGTATTGAGGGGACAAAGTGGATTGTAACCGTCCATGACAATCACTTTATTCAAGGAGTGTGTGCAACCGCAACGGGAAATGAGCCGATTACCAAATGGATAGAACCCGATGCCGTATCGTCAGATGCAACATCGGAAATCACTTTTGATTTATCTACCTCCGGATTTAAAGGACTGACACAGGCGAAAATTGCACTGATTGATTATGCCGGAAATACTTATATTTCTGATTATTATTCGCTTTCCGCAGCCGAGGTGATATATCCGCAATCGGTAACACTTGACAAGTCCGCACTTGTTTTAACCGAGGGCGAAAGTGCAATGCTGAACGCTGAGATTATGCCCCAAAATGCATCAAACAAAACTGTCACTTGGAGCATATCCGACACCGATGTTGCACAAATATCAGTAAGCGGAAAAGTCACGGCAAAAAAGACAGGAAATGCGGTGATTACAGCTCAAACAGTAAACGGAATAAAAGCAAGCTGTGATATTACCGTCAATAAAAAGCAAGCTGAAACACTTCCGATCGCAGCGGCGGTTAGCGTAAAGAAAAATACTCTTACAGGGAATATAATTCCTTTTAGATTTCAGCTTGGAAATATTAAAAAGGTGGCTACCGTATCATTTACATTTCAAAAAGATGATGCTTTGCAATTTGAAAGCCTAATCGGTAAGAACGGTTTTACTCCCCTTGGAATTAAGTGGAATAATGATAACACCGCAACAATAGCACTGTCCTATCTGCAAAACGGTGCGGGCGGAAGCTTAACCAAAAATGAGCTTTTCGATGCAGCTGAGGTTCAATTCAAAGAAATTCTTAACGATATGACGGTCGGAATAAGGCTTGTTGATGTTTCGGCAGCAGGATATGATAAAAACGGAAAAGCAGTTTACTTTACAACTAAGATTACCGCCGAAAGCGCAAATACAAATGTCACTAAAAAGTCAAGCTGTGATGTAAACGCTGACGGAGTAGTTGATCTTCTTGATATTACATATTGCCAAAAATTTTATCGAATGGGTGAAAAATCTATTGATTGGAACGATTTTAAACATTGCGATTTAGATGGTAACGGCTTGATTGACATAGAAGATTTAATTATTATATTGAAAGTAATGTAAACAATATATAACTTTTATACAATAGATATTGAAAAGCTTGTTTTTATTACTATGAACTTTTTAAGCTAAAATATTGATAGATTTGATTATACTTTTATTTAATCCAAATCCATACATTCCATAATAATCAAAAGTTTATTAGGGCTACACCATATAAATGTGTGTAGCTCTATTTTTATTTATGTGGGTAGTATTATCCTGCGTGATTACTAAATTAAGCATTGGAGCAGTTAAAAAAACAGCAAAGCACTAGTATAATTATGTTAGGAGTGATACTACAAATATGGATTACGAAAAATTGGGTGATAACATTCGTAATTATAGAGAACAGCGAGGTTTTACCCAAGAAAAATTAGCCGAATTATCTAACATATCGGAGAAACATCTTTCAAAAATTGAAAGAGGAAAAATCAATATAAAAATTGATACATTGGTTAATATAGCTGATGCATTAGGAACTTCGGTTGATAAACTGTTATTGGATGCTTCATCATATGTCGAGCCGGATTACATTTCTCAAATTACATATCATTTATCAAAACTATCGAGAGAGGATCAGGAACGGCTATTATGGCATTTGGAACAAAATAATGTATTCGAGATCAAAAAGAAAGCCTTGCTAAAACTATAATCTGTGCTGACATATACGCAGGTGTTGATTATGAAAAAAAGATACAAAAAAGTAAATAACAAGCAAAAACCAATATTAAGACCGTAGAATTTACAGTAATTCTATGGTCTTTTTTGACTTTTTGCAACAATGAAATAAATTCAATATAACTAAATACATTTGGCGTGGCAATCTTGCACGCATATATGGTATCCGCTTTTATAAAGTGAGTTGCCATGCGGTTAGGAGTGATATATAATGTGTCGTTGTCCAACACCAATTATATTTGTATATATTTAGAAGAAATCGCTCTCATCAACACAAGGCAAGCAGCAGAAAGAATAATAATTCGGACTCAGATGGTGGAGCAAAAACACACTCATACCGTACAGCCAAATTTACCCGTATTTTTAGAACGGGCAAGTTTGGCTGTTTTTGTTTGAAATTTATTAGTAAACATAGCCGTGCGCCGCCACGCTCTTTTGTGCAATTTTAACGAAATTTACACGAAAGGGCGATTTTATGAAAATATTTTTTGAAAACCAGAAAAAACTGCATAGTTACTCCTGTACAATGGAAAGCGAAAGAAGGTGCAGTCGGTAATGAAAGACAAGTTGTCAGCATTTGAACGCAGACTTGAAATACTGTTTTTACTTAATAAATGCAAAGAAACAACAGCGGTAAAATTAGCCTACTATTTTGCAGTAAGTAAAGATACCATATTCAGAGATGTCGATTTTCTAAACCGATATGCACCTATATATACCAAGCGAGGAATGTTTGGAGGAATTTTCATAAATGATGAAAGTCGTAAAAATCTATTCCTATACTTATCAGACAATGAGGAAAAACTCCTTAAAAAGCTGTCAGCAAATCTTGATGATACGGCAAAATATTATATAAACAATATTCTGAACAAATATTCAAAGCCAAGAATCGGTACATAATCCTTTCATTCACAAAGAAAGCACGCAAGATAACGGCGGTGCAGTATAACGGCAAACAGATACATTCCGGTATGGACGAGCCAAGCGGCAGATACGCCAAGACGATAGTTTTTGCTTCTACTTCATCCTTCTTTCAATGATGAAAAACTATCCGAGCGAGAAATATCAATGCCGCAAAGCAAGGCGGCTACCTTGCGGGCGACGACTCTTTATCGGGACAATGATACTTCTGCCCAGCCACAGTCCGAGCGTTAAAAGCGTCGCAGGCAATGGGGGCAGCTCGGTCGGACGACGGAGAGGTGAAATTCCTATGGAGTGTTTTTGCAAAGCACCGTCTGTAATTGCTTCAAAACAGAAATTTTAAGTTGTACCCGTCTTTCGGGACGGGTACGGCTTGACTTTGATATTAGAAATTAACGCATTTTGAAAGTGCTTTAATTTGTGATATTAAAGATTTTTTAAGGAGGTCGCACTATGACAGATATTAAAGATTTAACCACCCCTGACACTCTTGTGGATATAAACGATATATCCGTAAACAAGGACTTGCCAAAGCCGGAACGTATCAAAGAATACATACGGCAGATTAAAAACCCGTATTGTTTTAAGTGAGGAAATTTTGTCGTTACGGCAAAATACAGTGACAAAGGCTTATCCATCGAGGATTGTCTGCAAAGTATTGTCATATAATTTTTTGCGGTGTTCGCCGTTCCGTGATAAAATATATTAAGGAAAAAGAATTGAATACAAGATAAATTCAATACTCTTTGATTTTGCGGACAAGCCGTAAATTTCAAGGAGGTAAAAATTTATGTATTACGCTACAAAATATCTTCGCTTATCCTACACAAGCGACAGGGCAAACGAAAGCGACAGCATAGCAAACCAAAGAAAATACATTGACGAATTTGTCAAACGAAACCCCGACATCAAAATCATTAATGAACAGGTAGACGACGGTTATTCGGGAATCGTTTTCGATCGCCCCCGCATTTAAGGCAATGCTTGAGGACATCAAAAGCGGAAAAATCAACTGTATAATCGTAAAGGATTTATCAAGGCTCGGCAGAGAGTACAACGAAAACTTTACATATCTCCGCAGAGTTTTCCCTGCTCTCGGTGTTCGCTTTATCGCCATAAACGATAATATAGACACCGCAAAGGAAACTGTTACGGGAGATATTTCCGTATCCTTTAAGGGTGTAATGAATGATGAATACTGCCGTGATATTTCCGTAAAGGTACGCACGGCACTCAATATCAAAAGGAAAAACGGCGATTTTGTCGGAGCCGTTCCCGTTTACGGTTACAAAAAAGCTGATGATAATAAAAATCAGCTTGTTATTGACGAATATGCCGCACAGGTGGTAAAGGATATATTCAAAATGCGGACAGACGGTTACAGTGCGGAGAGAATCGCAACCGAACTTAACAGGCTTGCGGTTCTATCGCCGATGGAATATAAAAAGGACAATAATATCTCACTCCCCACAGGCGGCTACTGCGACAAGGAAAATTCAAAATGGTCGGCAACAACCGTAATTCGTATTCTCAAAGACGAAATCTATACGGGCAAGCTGATACAAGGCAAATGCGGCAAGCCGAATTACAAGGTTAAGGAGTATGTAAAACGCAACGCCGATGAGATGTTTGTAACCGAAAACGCACACGAAGCGATAATCGGCAAACAAGATTTTGAGCTTGTGCAGAAAATTATGCGTATCGACACAAGAACATCACCGAAAAAGAATGAACTGCATTTGTTTTCGGGAATTTTAATCTGCGGCTGCTGCGGAAATCGTATGACATGCAAAACCGTTACACATAACGGCGAAAAATACTTCTACTATTATTGCCCCACCGGAAAGAAAAACGGCTGCACAGGCGGTAATATGATTAAGGAAACCGACCTTGTAAATTGTGTTACGGACAGCATTAAGGGACATATAAGAAATGTTGCTTCTCTGAATGCTTTAATACCGATTGTTAAGTTTCTGCTCGGTGTTTCCAATGTTTCCGTACCGTGGGAGACTTTGATTTTATCTGTGATATTGTTCGTTGTTATTCCGCTTGCCGGAGGTATGCTGACTCGATACCTTGTAACAAAGAAAAAAGGTAAGGATTATTTTGAGAAAACCTTTGTCAAAAAGTTTGACGGTATCACAACCATAGGGCTTTTGCTGACGCTGATAATGATTTTCTCGTTTCAGGAAAATGTCATCTTGGAAAATCCGCTGCATATCGTTTTAATTGCCGTACCACTGATTTTGCAGACTTTCTTAATCTTTGCCATTGCCTATGGCACTTGCAAACTTTTGAAACTGCCGCACAAAATAGCTGCTCCTGCCAGAATGATTAGTGCGTCTAACTTTTTTGAATTTGCTGTTGCCGTAGCTGTTGCTTTGTTCGGTACTACTTCTCCTGCGGCGTTGGCAACAACGGTTGGTGTTTTGACCGAAGTCCCCGTAATGCTGTTTCTTGTAAAAGTAGCGAACAGCACGAAAGGATGGTTTAAGAATGGGTAAGAAAAAGGTTGCTTTTATCTGCGTACACAATTCCTGCCGCAGTCAGATTGCAGAAGCTCTCGGAAAGCATCTGCGAGGAGATGAATTTGATTTTTACTCCGCCGGAACACAAACAAAGCCACAAATAAATCAGGATGCTGTAAGGTTGATGAAACAGCTTTACGGTATTGATATGGAGCAAACGCAGTATAGCAAAACTTTTGATAAAATTCCTGCTCCGGATATTGCAATCTCAATGGGCTGTGATGTCGGGTGTCCGTATATCGGCAGAGCTTTTGACGATAACTGGGGACTTCAAGACCCGACAGGACAAAGCGATGAAGTGTTTATTGAAATAATCAAAGAAATCGAAAATAGAATCTCTCAACTATAATGTACTTGATGGCTACTCAAACGAGCAGCCATCTTTTTTAATATGCCGGAATGCCGTATCCGTAGATAACTGAACTTCCAACCGGATATGTTTTGGTTCTGCACGTGTCTGACGAATTGCCCTCTATGGTGTAAACATTTCCGTTTTCGCACTTTTCAACGATACCTGTATGGTCGGTTATGCCGTCGCTTTCCCAATCAAAGAATATGATTGTTCCGGGTGCAGGCTCTTTTTGTTTTTAAGACTTTGAACAAAACATCATCAACTGCGTCGGTGTATCTGCCTTGTGAAATTAGGTTGTTCTTCAAGCGAACAAGGGACTGAATAGTCTGTCTGTATTCATCATCGGAAAGATATAAATGATATTTCTGTTCTTTCAAAGCAACCACCTCGCTGTTTTTATCTGATTTGATGATATATTAAAGAGAAAATTTTATCAAATATGCAAAAAAGGCTTCTGCCCAAAACAGGGCAAAAGCCTTAAAAATTATGCGATTTTTAGGTTTAGTTGTAAGCCAAGTGCAACTATTTCATCTGCACGAAAACACGTTTTTAAAAAAAGTGCTGCAAAAACGATAGTTCAAAAAGTGTAGAATCCCGAAACCCTTGACATTACCGGATTTTTAGCCACATCTAAACCAAAGGCCACTACTCCCACTCGCTCCCTGTAAATTAAACTTAAACACATTTGTTTATGAAATTTATCAGAGAGTATTTATATTATTTGAATTATCGGTAAAGCATACGCTATCCGATTTTTTGTTGCCATTTCGTTGCCAATATATAAGAAATTTTAATGCCAAGAAGCATAAATAAGTTGTCGCTTATCAAAAGCCGCTTTGCCACCTTCCATAATATCAACAATTTGTTTATGTGTCGAATTCAGGTCAATATTTCCTTGTACTACATCGATTTTTGTTTCTTGATACTCAACTACTAAGACCCTTTCAGAATCACCAAGCACTGGGATGTTCGCATTATGCGTAGCAAATATGAACTGCATATGCGGTTTCTTCCGCGCAATAGCAGTAATAACCTCATCGTAGATTACCTTATTGTCAAGATCATCTTCTGGTTGATCAATAAAAATAACATCGTTATCATCTTGTGTCAATATAAACAAAATTAGCGCCGAGGCTCGTTGACCAATCGAGTGTTGCCGCAACAGCTTCCCGTGATAATAGATGTTTACTTTGTTTTCAACTTGCCTGCTCAATAATTCTTCGTATTGATTACGAAGTTTTTCTTCCATTTTAGCATATTCACCGGACGAAATGATTTTTTTCAGTTCGCTGCCATCGCAAATAATCCAGTCTTCTATTATCGCTGTGTAGTCGGTGAACTTATCACAAATAGCTTGGTATTTGCTATCCGAGATTCCCGTTCCCTTGAAATCACTTTTCAATTGGGATTTGAATCCTTCTCGATCTCCCTTAAATGCGATTTCAATTCGTAGTTCTGTTTGATTCTGATTAATACGTTCAGTTTCGACCTTATACGCATTATAGGTTGCCAACAGAACATCATTGCGTTCTCTTGCTGCCTTAGTAAATGATGTTTCTATTTTTGATTTGGAGGATGTTTCGTCACTTAGTAACTGTAACTTTTCCTTGGTCTTTTGCAACTCAGCAGTCATTTTGACAAAACTATCAACATCCAAAGTTTCATCTTTAATCTCTCTTTTAATTTCGGCAAATTCATCTGCCAAGCTATCAGTTTGCTCTTTCAAACGGGAAATTATATCACCCACACTGTTGCACTGTTTTTCAATTTCATCAATGCAGGAACCAATTTGCGTGAGTTGAACATCAATTAGAGACAATACTGCGGAAACATCTTCAAAGATGTCTGTATTAAACTCACTACTATATCCGTCCAGAGTACTTGACACAATTGAGTTTCTTGAAAATACATTACGAATATCACGCAAAATTGAGTCAATTCTTTTTTTCACCGTATCAAGCTTTGTGGTGTCAGTGGTGTATCCTCTTTGCTTTTTTAGTTTATCTGCTACCCCTTTTTCTTCAAAAATCGAAAGTTTATGCTCAAGTTCTGTTTGCTGTATAGTAGCTTCTACCATTTGCTGTGGGATTTTACTTACGTCCAGTAAACGTTCTACATTTCCGACTAATTCACTCACAAGACTATCTAAATTAGAGGGTTGACCAATTTTTCCGCTGATTAATTTTTCTAACAAACTATTTTCGTGATCAGTGCTACCGGATAGATCTTTTTGACCGAAATACTGTACCCCATCGAACAAGCTGATTGGATTAATATTTAAGTCATTGCCACTCTCATTGAGAACATTTATTTGTTCTCCAAATATTCGACTGACAAAATAGTGTTTACCATGTTTATCTACTACATTCAACGTTGCTTTACCGCCAGAACCGAAAACATTTTTAACAAGTGAATCCTTGTAGTCTTTGTCCATTTGTGCGGTGAGTCCCAAAACATATCGTACTGCTTCTAAAATAGAAGATTTTCCGCTACCTCTTATGCTAATGAGCGTATTCAACTCACGAGAAAACGTAATTGTTTGTCCGTCAAACTTTCCACCTTGGAATGATATTGATTCTATAAACCCGTGTTTGTTCTCTGGAACATTTTCACTAACTCTATCTCTGTAATCTTGCAAAGCAAATTTAATTGCGGAATAAGAATATTCGCCAATTTTCAAATAAGTACATTTATCTCCCTTACCTATATCAGTAATGGATTTCGGATCGGAGCCCTCAACCAAAGCAGTCAAAAAACCGAAGCATCTCTCGAATTGATTAAGATTGTCGCGAGACCTGGATTTCTGCAAACCAAGAACACGATTTTTAAACGCAGCAAGTCCGGCCAATGATTCAAGTAAGCCACCCTTACATTCGCTAAATATGCCACTATTTTGGTCTACGTGTGCGAATACCACAAAATAATCACGTCCATAGGCCTCTAACTGTTCAAATACCTTCTTTAGGTCATATATGCTTTTTACATTGCGGTTTTCAGGATTAGAGATAGTGGCAAATGCGGCTGTCAGAAATGTTTGAATATGATTACTACCATTTTCAAGCCATTCACCTGGATTAAACACAATCAGCGTGTGAATTCCGTTTGCACCTTCTTTGATAGTTAATTCCACTCCAGGCAAGATGAATATATCTTGCTTTTTTGCCGCCTTACGAATAGCCTTATATTCATCAATATCAAATTTATTATGATTTGTAATTACGCCAACACTTATATTGGCTTTTTTTAATGCAGCTACATAATCCTTCACGAAAGAATTTTGCTCACCAGTATATGTAAATTCCTTGTCCTTGTTTGTGTGTAGGTGAAAATCAGAACGGACATACTGCAATCCATTTTCAAACATCTAACCACCTCATCAATTTAGTTTTTAGCTTAATCCTATTCAAATATTTCTCGTACTGCGCTATTGAGAAATGTTTCAAGTTCACTGACATTCGCTTTATCATTAGTTTTAAAAGCACAGTGTATATTTTTAGAATACTCAGCTATTTTATTATGTAGCGGAATATTCGAGTCGAATTTTGGAATAGCTAAGTATTTCAATACATCAACTCCTCTATTAGTCGATATAGCATATCCATCAATGATTTCGACAACATCTTTGGCATTAATTACACCACAAACATAGTACGCTTCATCAATATTATTTAAGCCAAGCATAAGTACTTTCGAATCAACAACTATCGTTTTGTCTTCACTAAACAAATTCTTGTCAGCATCTGGAATAGATTCAAGATACGAACTAACTACAACAGCTGACATACTTCCAGTCTGTTCTTTCCACAATACTTTATATGGAGCATAAGTGTATTCACCAACATTGTCTAAACGATAATATGGTTGTGTACTTGCATTAAAAAATTTTCCATTTTGAATTCGACTTGCCAACAATTCATCGTGATAATAATTTAACCATTCATTTGTTTTTGGAGCCGTTTTTACAAGCTCTTTTACAGGAATACCATATTTGTATTTTTCCGAATGAGGTACTAAAATATATTCATTAGATTTCACCTTCCATTTAGCAATATTTCTTCCGCCAAGCATTGGAAATATGTAAGTTTCTTCAACTTTATCTTTATGAACACCCTTTTTAAGAAAATCTTTGCGTCGTTGTCTTTCTATACAGTTTTCTATAAGCATAAGACCATCTCGACATCTGATAGGTTTTTTTAAAAGATATATACCTTTAGCACCAGCAGGTTCTATACCCTTTCTTCCACTGTAATATCGTGGTTTTGAGGAATCAAGAACCTTATTAGCAAATTCCATGTCGGGCAATGTTAGCCAAGAGGACTGTTTGTCATTACCATCAACAGGCTGTGCCGAAAGAGTTTCGAAGTGCAATTTATTTGCTACTTCATTCCATTTTGCATGAGAATCAATCAGTGTCTTTTTTCCTATTTGCTTCCACACTTTATAAGCATTCATTGGATATACCATTTCTACGCCTTTAATAATTTTTATTGCAACAGTAGGAATGGTAAATAACTTTACATTTGAAAAATCATCAACGGCATCAATCCTGAAGGGAACATTTTGTCCAAATCGAGTAATTGAAAGTTTCCTAAAGCCCTCACCGCCTTTAGTTGATTTTAGAAAAGAAGCTGGCAATAAAAACACCATATTTCCATTATTCTTTAGGTACTTATCAACAGCAACATATGTTACAGCCATTCCAAAATCATCGTGGGTTGTCTTCTTATCATAGGCGTTTTTCTCAAATATACCATAACTTTTCCAAATTTCCAGTGTTCCTTCACGATAACTTTTGCTCATTGATTTCCAAGCAATCCAAGGAGGATTGCCTACAACAAAATCAAATTTATTTCCAATAAGAATGGGTGCGAAACTGTTGCGCAGAATAATAGGCCAAAAAGAGTCATTACCAGCCCTATGTAAAGTATAAAGTCTATCAAAAAGTTTTTCTACAATACTTTTGTATTGAATATCAACAAATCGATTTTCGACGGCGTTCCAGAAAATTTCAAAATCACATTTATCATCAATGTTCTTACTTAAAGTTTTTAGAAACTCACTCGCTAAACTATAATCTTCAAATTTGGGTATTTGAAATTTTCCTACAGATGTATCAATTGATAAAGTTAATTCGCTTTCTTCGGTGTAAACTACTGGCGAAAGTATAGAATCTGCAATATAAATTGGAACGTTAATGGGATCAGCAAAATCTTCAAATACTGCATCATCGCAAGAAGAAAACACTGCGAGAATATAGTTTGCTTTTGCAGAAACCACAGAAATAGGATTTATATCAAAGCCAATAACATTATGCGTTATTTTATCAATATCGTTTCTTGACAATTTTCCATCGGATTTTGATACTATACGCTTTATAGCGTGCGTTAAAAATGTTCCAGATCCTGCAGTTGGATCAATTAATGTTTTTTCAATGTCACCCTTATATCCTACCAAATCAAGAGCGTGTTCAACAATCCAATCCGGCGAAAAATATTCTCCCATCAAATGACGCATTTCAGCCGGAATCAGTTCCATATAAACTTCTTGAAGAATATCTTGAATTTCTTCTGGCTTAAGTATGTAAGTACTTAAATCAAATTGATTGACTACATCAAGTATATTGTTAACTACTGTAGTATCAAACTTACTTTCTAAACAAGTATAGGTGAACCATTCCATGAAGTGCGATTCAAAAAAATTGTTTACCAACGATTCATATTTGTTAAGTTCCCCATCAAAAAGCTTATCAATCTGAGGCTTTGTTAAGTTCTCAGCCTTAAATGTAGGACTTACAAGCTGAGCGAGGAATGAATATATTAGTAACTTCAAAAACATATTGAAAAATGTTTGAAGTGCAAACAGATACACTTTACTATCAATAGCTACATCTTCACTGTATCCGTATGTTTCTTTTATAACAGATGAAACCTCTGTAAAAGAAGTAGCTTCGTCGTCTTCTCCATACATCGTTCCAAAAACGCGATCCCACTCTTTGTATAATGTACGAACACGAGTACTACCATTTAAATCATTAAGATTAAACTGCAATTCGTCATAAATAGTCTTAATGCTTTTGCGAACAAATTCACTTTTAGGATTAATAATAGAAATGAGATTTTTCTTGTTTAAGGCAATTTTATTCTGCTGCTTTAAAAGTAAAGCTAATCGCTTTAATCCAGATGAAAAATTCTTTATTTCATAAGTAAAAGAGACGGGTAAACAAACATCAATATCAATTTTTAACTTATCAGTGTTAATCTTATGAGAAGTAGGAGATGGAACAAAACGAGCAAAGATAAAGCTATCTCCATCAAAGCCTACACCGATGCTATTTAATAATTTTGATTTTATCAAATCCGGGCGGTCAGCGTTCGATACTCCTGAATTGCTTATAATATAATCATACAATCCATGATCTTTATTATTTCTACCATACAAAGCTTCTTCGATTCCACTGGCATTTTTAAAATATTTGATTTTTTTTAGTTCAAACGAAACATTTTGGAAAGTTGCATCGGTCCTTCCTCCAGCCAAAAGATTGTCTTCGCTTTTATATTGGCTAACCATTGTAGGATTTAGTTCTTCCAACAATGGTTTTATAATATCTGAATGAAAATGAATTTTCACATCATCTTCTGTATTGAAGTTATTGAGTTTAAAGGACTGTTCCAGTTTATTGAGTTCCATAACATTACCTCCATGTATGGAATTATAACACAAAATTACTTAGTGGTCAATATAAAATACGTGTAAATATATAACTTTTAAGTTAAAGTTTTTACAACAGGTCAATTGACCAATTATAAAAGTGGCAGGGATTGTTCCCTGCCGCTGTTGTGTTGATACCGTGTAAATCAGTTCTGCATTTACAATTTCCATTGCGCGATTACGGATATTATTCATCTTTTGCACCCACAACATCATATCGGTTGTTTTGAGTTTTTCGGTTACATTTTCTTTTTCGGCGAAGTCTGTTACCAGCCGGAGAAAAAGTTGTTGAGCCTGTTGTTCAACATCTGCAAGATATGAATTGAGGTTACCACTTGTCAGCAAATTATAGTAACGCACCTTATGATTTTGCTTCAAATATCGTTTGTGTCGCATTCCCCAAACGCCGATATTCGCTTTATTTTCTTCTTTCGCCGGTAATAAATCGGGCAACATATAGTCGCCCACCTGCGTATAAGTACCGCCTGTTTGTTCAAAAATTGTGCTTGCCATTTTGTTTTACCTCCAAAAATTTATTTATCTTGAGCGTGGGTTTTCACGCTTACGACCTTTAATACTTCTTGCCTGTTCAAGCAACTCGTCAATTTGTTTATGCCCGAAAACCTTGCGCAAAAGCTTGTAATCTTTGACCTCTGAACGCAGATTTTCGTTTTCATTTTTCAGCTTGCTGTTGATTTTCGATAACATTTCGTTCTCACGATAGAGGTTGCCGTTTGTAATGTTTAACCTGTGGTAGCTGTCCACCGCCTTGAAATATCGTGCAAATAGGGTGCTGATTAGCGACTTTAATCGAGTTATAAGAGGCTCTACAAACTTTGCCTTATAAGTTCTTGCCGACATCATTGCTGGCGGTTCAGTCAGCTGATATTCGGGCTCATTCATTATACTTTCATCAAGATTTTGCAACGCTCTTTCGCCATTGTCAAAGTTCTCTATGCGGTGAACCATAACACGAAATTCATCCTGCTTTTCGGCGAGTTTGTTATCCAATACTGCAATTTCTTTTTCTCGCTCTTGCTTTTTGTAGTCAAGAACAGACAAATGTTTTTCGTGTGAATTTTTATGTTCCCACTCAATTCTGTAGCGTTCCATTACGAAAGCTAAAGCGGATTTTTCTGCGCTCACCCATTGATTCCACTCGGTATCTCCACGAGTTCCGCCCTTAAAACCTTGTGCGGCTAACGCTTGTTTTAGGCTTGCTCTCGTATCAAGTCCACGCTTGCTGCCGGTTGTGAACGGAACAAAATCAATATGCAAATGAGGCGTTGCCTCGTCCATATGCAGATGAGCAGAGAACACTTTTAGGTTGGGATTTCTCTCTTGAAACCCCCGATAATACTCATCTAAAATTTGCCTTGCAAGCTGTCCGTTTTCGCTTTCGGCACTCATATTTTCCTTATCGCCAATCTGAAAAATCAGTTCGTGGAACGGCTTTTCCTACTTTGAATTTCTGATTTTTTCATAATAGTTTTCTATTCTGCGGTCGGCTCTTGTCTGCTTTTCGTTGTATCTTTTTAGCGCTTCATCAAACAATTCGTGATAGATTTTCTTTATCGGCTCGTTACAGTAATCAATGTTCAAATGCGTTCTGCTACCGTCAACATTTTCAGCCTTAAACTTGCGGCTGTTGTGATTGACCGAGCCTTTACCCACCATTGCGCTTATCGTTCTTTGCATAAGTTATACCTCCAATCTCATAAACTTGCTCGTCCTCGGTTCTGTTACTCTTGTCAAGAGTAACGCAAAAGCACTTTTGACAGGCAAACCTATCAAAAATGCAGACCTGCAAGCAGGTTTTACGCTCTCCGAGGGGCAGGTGCGGCTTTTTGAAAAAAAGCCTCCTGCACCCTGCAAAAACTTTATTGCGTGACAAACCGTGACGGTGGTGACAATGTTTTATACAGTGCCACAGCTCTCAAAATGTTCGTCACGGTCGTCACACATTGACACGCTGTCTTTCCAAAGAGATAACTTGCGACCGCTATGCGTTCGGCTTGCTTTATAATGAATGTCATAATCTTTTAGAAGTCTGTTTGCATTTATGCTCAACTTCAAAGACAAAATATTCGGCTTAATATCGTCGCCGATTATTTCGCACAGTTGAGAAGCCGTTCCGCTCCAAGAATTACTTTTCGCAAAAAGAGTATTTGAAATTTTTTCAAGAAACGGATCAGGCGGTTCAATCCAAAGTTCCGTTTCTGCCTTTTCAAAATTCCATACCAATGTTTCCAGATCTTTCACTAGCTGTATTCTTTGGTCAGGTTGATCTCTGCCGGTAACATCAAGCGTAGCATTATTTGAAGTTCGTTTTTCTTTACTTAGCACAAATGCACCGTCTGCTGCACCGAGCAAACCGTTTGTACCCGAAATAGTATCGAACTTATCACCGGCTTGTTGCTTTCGGGTATGGTGAACTATCAGCATTGCAACCTTGCAACTGTCGGCTAATGCTTTAAGTTTCGCAACCACATCATAATCGCTTGCGTAACTGTAATCGGCTCCGCCCACCTCACGCACTCGCTTTAATGTGTCAATTATGATAAGTCCTGTATCAGGGTGCTCACGAATGAATCCTCTTATCTGTTCGTCCAAACCGCCGTCTAATGTTTTGCATTGCGTTGCAAAGTATAGATTTTTCGTTCCGTCAGCACCGAACATTTTGAATAATCTTCGCTGTAAGCGTGGGTAATCGTCCTCAAGTGCAAAGTAGAGGACGGTTGCCTGTTTAACTTTGTAATTCCAAAGCGGTGTTCCTGTGCTGATGTGATACGCAAGTTGCGCCATCATAAAGCTTTTACCGACCTTTGGCGAGCCGACAAACAAATATGTTCCTCGGTAAAGCAAATTATCTATTAATGCGCTTTGAGCCTCAAAATCCGTTTCGTACAAATCAGCCATCGAAACCGTTTTCAAATATGATGGCTGCATTTGACGAAACATTTCTCGTTGCATTTCTTCAAATTCCTTGAAATCTTGTTCCAAATCGGTTATACTATCAATACATACATTTGGCGACTGCTCCGTATCTGCGCCAACAGATACATTCGGAGCGGTCATTTCTTTTTTATCTATCATTCTAATTCCTCCTTTAATCCGCCAAGAATATCGGCAATCATTTCGATTAAGTCAAGCAGTTCGTCATTGACTTCGCCACCTGACTCAATTCGTTTGAGTTCTGTAAGTACATCTGCAAGGTTATCACGCAACGCCTTATACACTCTCGGATTGCCTTGCACGGTTACTTCCCGGTGCGTTAATCGCTGTGTTATATAGTCCTGCTTGGTTAAACCCGAAAGCTGAACATATCGTTCGATTTGTTGCCACTCCTCCGGCGAAACCCTAAACGCTACCGTTTTGTTTCGCCAGCGGTTGTGTTCATCTTGATTTTTAAGCGACATATCATTTACTCCTTTTCATTTCCAATTTATCTGCCATTTCCGTCTGCTTTGACGGGAACAAATGAGCATAGTTGTATGTTATTTCTATGCTTTCGTGTCCTACTCGGTCTGCAATCGCTGTTGCGGAAAATCCCATATCAATAAGTAAGCTCACGTGGCTATGGCGAATATCGTGAATACGGATTCGTTTTCCCCCGGCTTGCTTTGAGCCTCGTTCCATTTCTCGATACAAATAGCTTTTTGTGACAGGGAACATTCTGTCATCCAAGCCTACATCATAGAGCATTTTTAAATAGTCCAGCATTTCATCACATAGGAATTTCGGCAATCTAATTGTTCTGTTACTCTTTTCGGTTTTAGGAGAAGTGATAACATCTTTGCCTTTTAAGTGCTGAAACGATTTATTTATCGTTACCGTTCTTTTTTCAAAATCGAAATCGGCTGGGGTGAGAGCGAGCAACTCACCCTCACGAACACCTGTCCAATAAAGCATTTCAAAAGCATAATAAGATAACGGCTTGTCCATCATTTCATCGGCAAATTTGAGATATTCGTCTTTTGTCCAGAACAGCATTTCTCGGTTTTTCTTTTTACCCATACTGCCCGCCTTTTTGCAAGGATTTTATTTCAAATTATAGTACCTGACAGCGTGGTTAAAAATTGCCGACAGCTGATTGTGAATTGTTTTCAGATACACAGGCGAATAAGTTTTGCCTTTATCGTCCTTGTATTTGATAAGTTCATTTTGCCAAGTGATAATTTGCTGTGCGGTAATATTGCACATTTTCAGATTACCAAAATATGGAACAAGTTTTGTTTCAATAATGTGCTTCTTGGTTTCCCAAGTGTTTTCTTTAAGCCTTGTTTGCAAATCTTCGGCGTAATGCCCGATAAAACTGTTAAATGTCATATCCAAGTCGCCGCCGAGCTTATTAAGCTGTTCTCGCTCCCAAGACTGGGCTTCACGCTTTGTCTTAAAGCCTCGCTTTTGCGTTTGTTTTCTATCGCCGTTCCAATCGGTATAGCGATAGATAACACGCCAAGTATTTGTTTTTTCTTCTTTATATACTGCCATAAATTTACCTCTCTTTCTTGTCGGCACCGTAACAGGTGCGTTCTGTAAAATATTGTTTGTTTACTCGTCCGGAAATCACCATATAGCCTTTTTCGGCTAATTCGGCATTGAGTTTTTGGACGATTTTATATGCATAGGATTTTGAAATGCCTAATTCCTTAGCCACTTCTTCAACTCGCATAAAACTTGCATTTTCCATTTAATCACCACCTTTATTTGATTTTATAATATGATTATTTATTGTCGGATACTTTCTGACCGCATTCCGATTTGCCCGAGCGGATACACCATTACCGTGATGTAT
>ERZ773104.1129-NODE-1129-length-37604-cov-8.991132_pt1 | contig 37604 bp, 32 predicted proteins | sample MGYA00511920_ERZ773104 | MGnify/ENA primary metagenome ERZ773104 (study PRJEB29015, sample SAMEA2737857) | human gut metagenome | biome: human gut; feature: human-associated habitat; material: faeces | place: China | collected 2012 ... | reverse complement strand
CCCTGCTGGTGTGCATGATGTGCGGCACCATCTTCTGCAACCTGTGTGACTTCTCCGACGAGATCATGTACCGGACCGACCGCTGGACCGCCCCCGTTTACGTTCTGTTCTTCGTGCTGTCCGGTGCAGAGCTGGACCTGCGGGTCTTCGGCAGCGTCGCCGTTGTGGGCATTGGTCTGGTGTATATCCTCATGCGTTCCGCCGGTAAGATCGTCGGAGCCAGTGTCAGCTCCCGGATGGTTGGCTGCCCCAAGACCGTGTGCAAATACCTGGGCATCACCCTGCTGCCCCAGGCCGGTGTGGCTCTGGGTATGTCCGCCACCGTCGCCGCAGACTTCGGTGCCGAGGGTGCCATCATGCGCAGCATCGTCCTCTTCTCCGTGCTGATTTACGAGCTGGTAGGCCCCATCCTGACCAAGATTGCCCTGACGGCTTCCGGAGAAATCACGCCCAAGACCATCTCCAACCGCGGCGTCCTGCCCGAGGAGATTCACAAGAACGGGTAATTTCCACAAAAAATAATGCGCTGCGAAGGCTCGCAGCGCATTATTTTTATGCCTTCGGCACATAGTCCAGAGTATCAAAGCAGGGGTCGTATCTCCCCGGCTCCATATGGTAGAGCCGGGCAATATAGTCGCTGGTGAAAATCTCCTTGGGGGTGCCTATGCGGTCGATTCTGTCGCCGCTGACGCAGACCACCGTATCAGAGACCCGGTCCGCCAGGTCCAGCTCGTGCAGGGACATGAGCACCGCCAGATTTTTCTCCCGCACCATGGTCTTCAGGATCGTCAGCAGCTCCAGCTTATAGCGGATGTCCAGGTAGCTGGTAGGCTCGTCCAGGACGATGATTTCCGGCTGCTGGCACAGGGCACGGGCAAGCAGGATTCGCTGCCGCTGGCCGTCGCTGATGGCCTCAAAGGGCCGGTCCGCCAGATCGGCGCTGTGCACCAAAGCCATGGCATCCATGACAATGCGCTTGTCCTCCTTGCTCAGCAGGCCCAGAGCCCCGGTATAGGGGTAGCGGCCGGTGCTGACCACATCAAAGCAGGTCATGAGCTCCGGGTGCACCCGCTGGGTCATGAGAATGGCCATTTTCTTGGCGATCTCATTTTGCCGCAGCTGCTCCATGGGGCTTCCCTCCAGCAGCACCGTGCCGGAAACCTTGGACAGCTGCCCAACGACGGTTTTCAGGATGGTGGACTTGCCGGAGCCGTTGGGGCCGATGAGAGTCACGATCCTGCCCCGCTGAACGCTGAGGCACACCTCCCGGATCAGGGGCTGCCCGTCGTAGCCAACGGTCAGATTTTCTGTGGATAAAAAGTCGCTCATTCTCTGGCCGCCTTTCTTCGAACCATCATATAGATGACCACCGGTGCGCCAAATACGGCGGTTACGGAGCTGATGCTCACCTCTGTAGGCGCGAAGGCCGTCCGGGCAATGAGATCGCACATCAGGCAGAAGGCCCCGCCGCCTAAGAAGCAGGCCGGGATCATCACCATGGGCTCTGCCGTCTTAAAAAGGATTTTCATCAGGTGGGGCACTGCAATGCCCACGAAGGAAATGGGCCCGGCAAAGGCCGTCACGCAGGCGGAGAGCACACTGGACAGCAGAATCAGCGCCGCCCGGAAGGCTTTCAGGGGTACGCCCATATTCTGGGCATAGACCTCTCCCATCTGGTAGGCCCGGATGGGCTTGCTCAGCAAAAAGCTCAGGCCTACGCCCAGGGCACAGACAATTGCCAAGGCACGCACATCCGTCCAGGTCCTTCCGGAGAAGGAGCCCACGGACCAATTGTGCAGGTTCACAATGTTGGAATCATCCGCAAAGGTCACAAAGAAATCCGTCAGCGCAGAACAGATATAGCCGATCATAACGCCGCAGACCACCAGCAGGCTCATTTGCTTCACCCTCTGGGAGATGATCAGCACGAAGCCCATGGAAATCATGGCGCCAAAAAAGGCGGAGAAAATCAGCGTTGCCGAATTGGATACCATTCCGCGGCTCAGCAGGAAAATCATGGTGATGGAAACCGTCAGCTTCGCACCGGAGGAGATACCCAGCACAAAGGGACCGGCAATGGGGTTATGGAAAAAGGTTTGCAGCAAATAGCCGGAAACCGACAGTGCTCCGCCCAGAATCAGCGCCGACAGCAGCCTTGGAAGGCGAATGCTGCAGATAATATTCCATTTTGTGCTGTCCTGGCTGCGGCCCAGCAGAATCTGCCGGATTTCTGCCGCAGAAATGGACACGCTTCCGGCATGGAGATTCCACAGCAGGAAAACAGCCACCAGCAAGAAAAGCAGCACAAAGCCCCATATTCTGCGTCCTCTTTTTTTCACACGTGTGCCTCCTTATGTCAGCTGTTTCAGAAAATACAGCTCCCGGCCATTGTCCTCTGCCGCCGTATTCACATCCAGAATAAAATTCCCCAGAGCCAGGGATTCCTGATAGAAATTCTTGGTAACGCACCAGACCTGGCCGGTTTTCACCGCCTTGCAATCCGCCAGCAGCGGCGCTTTGGACAGCAGGGCATTCATATCCTTCAGTTCTCCATCCACCGTGCTGTTGTAGATGAGCATATCCGCATCCACTGCCGCATTGTAGAAGGCCTCCATCTGAATGGTCTGGGAGGAGGTGGCACCGGCATTCTCATCTTCTTCGAAGACAATGGGCGTGCAGCCTGCCAGGGAGATGGACTTGGAAATATAGTCCGAGCTCTTGCGGACACTCACCGCCCCGGCGGCCGTGACGTAGAAAAACGCCACGGTCTTTCCGGTAGACTCCTGATTCATAACCGGCGTCAGATTGTTCATCAGCGCGTCAAAATAGCTGACAGCCTCGCTGTCCTTCCCCAGAAGGGCTCCATAGAATTTGATCCACTCCATGCGGCCAAGGGGATGGCTTTCATAGCTGGAGCGGTCCACAATAACGGGAATTCCCAGGCCCTGGATCTGCTCCATGACAGCCGGCGTATGGTAAATCATGGTATTCTCGATTGCCAGGTCACAGCGCTCCGCCAGAATCGTTTCATAGTCCGGCGCAGAGTATTTTCCGGCATACAGGAGCTTTTCCTCTGCCATGGCCTGCTTTGCCTCCGGCAGGTACCAGCCGTCTTCCTTCAGGCTGCTGAGCCGCACGGCATCCATGGCATCCAGCTTGCAGAAATAATCCATGGCTGCGCTGGAAACCACATAGATATGCTCCAGCGGCTGCTTCAGAACAATTACATCCGCCGGGACACCCTGGGGCACCTGGGCGCCTTCCGGGACCACCAGAATGGTCTGGTCCGTACCAACGGTGATCTTCCGGTATCCGCTGGCCTCGTCATAAATGGCGAAGGTTTCTGCATAGTGCATGGGCCGGGGCCCGGTAAATGTCAGGCTGCCCCAGCTGACTGTTTGGGGTGCAGCCGTGGTCTGCGCGGTTGTTTCCGCACCTTGCTGGGGTGCGGCGGCGCAGCCGCAGAGCAGCAGCGCCGCAAGAATCAGTGCAAAAAATCTTCTCATTTCACTTCTTCCAGCGTGGAGGAATCCAGGAGAATGGTATATTCAATCTCGTGGGGGGTGCTCATGGCCACAGTATCGGCCACCACGGCAATCTTCACATCCAGTGCGGTTACGGGAATTTCGAAGGAGGAGCCGCCCTCGTTGCTGACGGGCTCGTACTTCACGCCGTCCACGATCATATAGTCATATTTGCTGCTGCTGAGAACCACGGTGGCAATGCCCTTGCCATCGGTCACGGTCAGCAGCGTGGGGTTGACCAGGGTAGTTTTGCCTGTGCCGCCCTCCAGGGTGCCATAAACGGTGTATTTGCCATCCGCCAGGTCGGAAACAAGGGTCTGCTTGGGCTCGGGGTTGGAAACGGAGACCTTGTGGTCATACCAAACGCCCTTCTTGCCGATGAGGGCCAGATCAAACTCGTCATCCAGGTAGGGCACGGGGATATCGAAGCCATAAACGGTCTCGGTCAGGCCATCGGAATAGGTAACTTCGTCCTCCGTGGGCTGCAGCAGCTCTGCGCCCTCCTTCTGGGCGTCCTCGGCCAGGCCGGGGAACAGGTTTACGATGGACTTGGAGGCCAGGCTGACATGAATGGTCATCTTGCCGTCCTGCACGGTCAGCGTGCCCTTGCCATCGCAAGACTCATTGGCATGGAACATGGAGCTATCCGTGTCAAACTCGGCAGTGTAAACGCCGTCCTCCAGGGGGCAGACAGCAGCTTCGGTGGTTTCGGGGGCGGTGGCCTCAACAGTGGTCTCAACAGTGGTCTCGGGTGCTGCCTCGGTGGTCTCCGGAGCGGCAGTGGTCTCGGCGGGGGCGGTCTGGCCGCAGGCGGCGAGGCCCAGCAGCAGCATAGCGGTCAGCAGAAGTGCAGTCATTTTTTTCATTTTTCATTTCTCCTTATGTATGGAATTCACCCAGGGGCTTACTGCCCCCGGGTGATCCCGGGTTTGTGAAGTAGATTTAGTTAGCGGAATCCATAGCAGCCTGGGTGTGGGCAACATACAGCTGCTCCACAGCCTCAATACGGCCCAGGCCGGAGATCTGGCAGGTCACGTCCAGGCCGGCAGCCTCGAACATGGTCTTCCAGGAATCGTCATCGGAACCGGCCATGTCGTTGTTGGCATGGTCACCGGCGACGACCATCAGAGGACGCAGGACAACCTTGGTGTAGCCGGCGGCCTTGACAGCCTCAATGACGTTCTCGCAGGCGGTCTCCTCGGGCTCGCCCTCAACGGTGCCGATGAAGACATTCTCGTAGCCCAGGTTCTGCATCTGGGTCTGCATCTGGCTGTAGGTCACCTTAGCGACGTGGGCAGTGCCGTGGCCCATGAAGACAAAAGCGGTGCTGTCCTCAGCGGCCTTCTCGGTGCTCTCGTAGCCGGCCTCTTCCAGAGCGGCAGCGACGACAGCCTTGGCAACGGCTTCCTTGTCGGCATTGATGACGGTGGCATCGGAGCCAACCTCGCCCAGCATGGGCTCGGCAACCACGATGGTCTCGATCTTGTCCTTGTACTCCTCCAGAGCCTCGCACATCTCGTCGTACTCAGCGCCGTGCATCAGGTGGGTGGGCTGCACGACCAGAGTCTTCACGCCGTTGGCAACGGCACGGTCCAGAGCCTGCTCCATGTTGTCGATCTTCTCGCCGTCACGGGCCTGGACGTGGTTGATGATGATCTGTGCGGTGAAGGCGCGGCGGACGGACCAGTCGGGGAAAGCCTTGGCCAGAGCATCCTCAATGCCCTTGATGTCTTCCACACGGCTGTCGTTGAAGGAAGTACCGAAGGAGACGACCAGCAGCTCCTTCTCGCCGATCTCGTCCTGATTCCGGGGGTCATCCAGAGAAGCATCGCCGGTATCGCGGCCGAAGTACTCGGGGCTGGCCTCTTCGCCCTCGACCAGCTCCTTCTGAGCATCGGTCAGGGCGTCCCAGGCAGCCTTGGCGGCCTCGCACTGGGCGTCGGTCTCGTCGTAGCGGGTCTGGACATAGATGGCGTCGATCAGAGCAGCAACCTCATCGGCAGCAGCCTGGTCAATTTCCTCCTGAGACTGGGTAGCCTCAGTGGCAGCCTCGGTGGTAGCCTCGGTAGTGGCCTCCGTGGTGGCAGCCGCAGTGGTAGCAGTGGTGCTGTTGCCGCCGCAGGCAGCCATGGACAGAACCATGCAAACGCCCAGCAGCAGAGCAATCAGTTTTTTCATGGTGGATTACCTTCTTTTTCAAAATTTCCTCTGAATAAAATATAAAAGCGGCTGCATCTCCACAGCCGCTCTTCCTGGCAATATATATCCGCCCCGAAAACCCGAAAACGGGGCAAACACCAGCGGGAAGGTCGATTTGTAGACAGCAAATCGGAGATTCCACGCAAAGGCAGGTCTCCTGACTCGGTTCCCCGCGTTTCTGCCTTCCCAGTTTCCCAGTGGCATCCCGAAACGCTCCCCTTCACAGTGACTGTATCGCCCCGGACTTGCACCGGGTTCCCTTTTCACCGCCTTCCGGCGGCACCTTTGCGCTGCTTTTATATTCAATTCAGACGGGAGTATTATAGCATACAGCCCTATATTTGTCAACGCCGCCGAGAAATCTCAGCGGCGTTCCAATTGTTCAAAAAGCTCAGTAATTCTCGGCGTGGATCTCGAAATAGCTCTGGGGATGGTTGCAGGTGGGACAAACGGCGGGAGCCTCGGTACCTACCACGATGTGGCCGCAGTTTCGGCACTCCCAAACCTTGACCTCGCTCTTGGCAAAGACCTCTGCCATTTCCACATTGTGAAGCAGCGCTCTGTAGCGCTCCTCGTGGTGCTTCTCAATGGCCGCCACCAGGCGGAATTTGGCAGCCAGCTCCGGGAAGCCCTCCTCCTCGGCAGTCTTGGCAAAGCCCTCATACATGTCGGTCCACTCGTAGTTCTCGCCCTCGGCAGCGGCGAGCAGATTCTCGGCGGTAGAGCCAATGCCCTCCAGCTCCTTGAACCACATCTTGGCGTGCTCTTTTTCATTGTCGGCGGTTTTCAGAAACAGCGCTGCGATCTGCTCATAGCCCTGCTTCTTTGCAGTGGAAGCGAAAAAGGTATACTTGTTTCTGGCCTGGGATTCGCCGGAGAAGGCCTCCAGCAGATTCTTCTCGGTTTGTGTGCCTGCATACTTGCCCATGATGAAAGCTTCCTTTCCAAATGACAAATCATTTTTGGGGGATCTCCCCAAGTCGATTCTACCACGCCGGATGAAAAAGGTCAATTGCCTTTATAGCTCTTCCGGGATGAGCCAGAGCTTCTTGGCTGCGGTTTTTGCCTCGCTGCGGCGGCTGACGCCCAGCTTTTCCAACACCCGGCTCACATGGGTCTTCACCGTGGGCAGCTTAATGTCCATGATCTCGCCGATCTCCGCATTGCTCTTGTCCGCACAGATCAGGTGCAGCACCCGCATTTCCGTTGCGGTCAGGTTTTCCGCAGGGGACATCCGGGGCCGAAGATAGTCGGGATAGAAGCTTGCCTGGACGCGGGTATCTGTCAGAACAGCCTTGAACCATTTTGCGTCCCCTGTCCATTTCGTCTGCTCCAGCAGCGGCAGGATGGCCCCGCCGAACACGCTGGCCGGCCGGACGAAGCGGTAATTCTCCGCCTCTGTCAGGGCGGTTTTCAGATATTCATGCCACCTTTCGTCCTGCTCCCGGTATAGGGCCATAGCCCGCAGCAGGTCGGTGCTGATCTTGTCCAGATGGCGGCCGCAGGCCTTGCAATAGCTGTCCATAGGGGCCAGTGTGAGAAATACGTTCTTCGTCTGTCCCGCCACCAGCTCCACCACCGCCTGCGTCAGATACTGATACCGCTTCAGCGCATCAAAATGCAGGGGATCTTTGGGGGCTTTTTTCAGATACCAGGTATCTGCCGCATCCAGGTTGCCCAAGCGCAGATCCAGGCGGCAGAGAAGCGCATCCAGATTGTCCAAATACCGGTTCTGGCCCGTCTCTTCAAATCGCTGGCGCAATGCCAGCAGGGTCCGCTTGGCATCCCCCGCCCTGCCGGAAGTCGTCTGGCTCCTGGCCAGCAGAGCAGTTATCGCGAACTCCATCTCCGGCGTACCGTTGTTCCGAATTTCGCCCATGCGCTGCACCAAATCCAGCAGACGCACGGAGATATCCTCGCCCTTTTCGTACTTGCTCTCCGCAGCAGCGCTTTCCGCCAGCCCTACGCCGTATTTGCCCAGGACCATCTGCAGCGGGCCGCTCATGGTTTTGAACATCTGGTCGTCCTTGGTGCACCAGTCGGAGAAGTCCTTGCCGCCGTTGACAATGCTGGGCAGGCCGCTGGTCGCAGAGAAAGACTGCAAAACCAGCTCCTTCCGGCGAACCATTCGAGATATCTTCGGAAAAGCCTCCGCAAGCGTCTCCACTCCCCGCTGGGGCAAACTGATATCCAGCCAGACCAGGCAGCTGCGCGCCTGGGTCAGCACTGCGTCCTGGGGCCCGCAGTTCTGGGCAAAGCGTTCCAGCGTCTTGTACCACCGCTCAGAGCCTTCATAGTCACCGGACATGGCGCAGAGCATGCTCATGCCCTGTATCAGCGCCGGGGACGCCAGGATATCGCTCTGCGGCAGCTTCCGATAGTACTTTTCCATTTCCCGGTAGTGGGCCATTCCCGGGAAAGTCTCCGCGTTGCGGATCAGCAGCTCGGATACCTTGGCGTGCTCCTGTCCCTGGATATAGCAGTCCAGGGCGTTAGGGTAGTCCTCTTTCAGTTCATAGTACATCCCGCCCCGGACCATCAGCGCCCGTTTCCGTTCCGGCGGGTACTCCCGGCCCATTTCCCACAGCAGAAAGGGGCGGAACTGCTCCCAGAAACGGAAATGCAGAACGCCGTCATATTGCAGCATGGAGGTATTGCGCTGGAGCCAGTCCAGCATTTCCCCGGCGTTATGGCTGCCGGTCACAATACGGGCCAAGTCCAGATCGAAGGACTTAAAGGGAGCAAGCTCCAGCAAAAAACGCTGAATGGGCAGGTCAAACCGCCGGTATACGGCCGTTTCAAAATACCGGAAGACCTCCTGGAAGCATTCTCCCACCAGCTCCAAGGAGAACGGGGCCCCCTGGGCCATTCGCCGGGCCGTAACCACCACGCCCAAGGGATGCCCGATGGATTCCTTATAAATCCCGCTGATATCCGCATCGGAGGCAGAAATCTCCCAGCTTTCCAGCAGCCTGCGCACATCCTCCCGCTCGAAGAGGAAGGCTTTTGATTCCAGCACCGTCATCAGGCCGGAATACTGGAACGCCATCAGCGTCCCGTTGGGCGCGCCCCGGGACAGGAGCAGGAACCGACGATCCGGACAGTCCCGAATTAAATCCCGCAAGGGAAGCCACTCCTCGTCCTCCTGCAAATTCTGCAAATCATCGATGAGCAGAATGCGCCAGCTGCCCGCCTTGGAGGGAACGGCAAAATCCGGGTCTGCCGCAGACAGACGCAGCACGCTTTTGCCCTCTGTCAGGGCATCGGCCACGCAGGTTTTTCCAAAGCCGCAGGGTGCACTGAAAAACAGCACGCGCCCCTGCTTCATGAATTTCTCAAAGCAGTCTGCAATGGACCGCTTGATAATCGTCCGTTCTGCCATAGGAAAGCCTCCACATCATACTTTTTCGACTTTATTTTTATTGTATCAGCTATTTTCGAGAAAGTAAATCATTCCAAAGTATGATATCATGCAGATTTTCAGGCGTGTGATTCTTTTAATACCCCTTACCGAATGTCATAGACGGTTTTGACCGTCAGCTGCGGCAGCAGCTCGGCGGCGCTTGCCTGGGTCTGGGCTGTGACCGTATAGGCTTTCGGGGCGGTCAAATCAAAATAATTATCCGAAAGGACCAGGTCCCGGTCCCGGAAATCCAGGTACACGTTCTTGGCAAACACATCCGCGCTTACCCGGAATGCCACACCGCCCGGAATATCCTCCGCCGTCACCGTCACCGTTGGCTTCCGCCAGGAAAAGTGCTTGGGCGGCACCAGCAGCTGCGTCCGGCGGGTCAGGAAGTTCCCGGAAGCGTCATAGAGGTCGGCATAGAGATAGGTATCGTAGACATCCGCAGCATCCACCTTCCGGCGCAGAACATCCAGAGAGGACAGGGCTTCTACAGTAACCTCACAGCGCTGCTCATCCAGTACCGTCCGGTCCCCCCGGCACAGGTACAGCCGCACCGCTCCCCGGAAAGCCTGCCGGGTCTCGTTGGCGATGTTCACCGTCAGGGTGCCGTTTTCCAGGAACAGCCCCATGGCCACCGGGGCATAGAACCGCTTTGCCGCATAGTGCAGCGCCTTCCAGCGGCCGAAATAATCGATGCTCGCCCAGGAGGCCACGGGCCAGCAGTCGTTGAACTGCCAGTAGGTAGAGCCCATGCAGTAGCCCCGCTGGCGGCGGAAATGCTCCACGGCACTCTCGATGGCCTCAGCCTGCATCAGCTGGGAGGCATAGACCAGGTCCTCAAAGCGGCTGGGATAGAGATAATAGTCCGCCAGATACCGCAGCAGCTTTTCGTTTCCGGTGCGGCACTTCTGGTGATCATCCATGACCCGGGACAGGAGATTCCGGTCCTCCGGGGCGCTGAAGGTCTCAACGGTCTTCATGCTGGGCAGGCTTTCAAAGCCGTATTCCGAGCAGAACCGGAAGCTGTTCTCCCGGTAGGCCGTGAAGGGCAGGCCGCCATGCCAGACCATCCAGTAGTGGGTGTCTCCCCGGGAAGGGCAGCCGGGGTCATCAAAGCTGCCGCCGGAGGAGGGGCTGGAGGGCCAGTAGAAGGTATCCGGCGCATACGCTCCGCAGAGCTCCGGCAGAAGGTGCTCATACAGCCGCAAATAATCCATATGCACCAGCTCCGTATTCTGGCAGCCGCCGAGGATCATGCCCTCCATCTCGTTGTTGCCGCAGAGCAGGCCCAGGGAGGCATGGTGCTGGAGTCTCGACAGGTTATCCACAGCCTCGCAGGTAAATTCCTGCTCCATGTCCTTTGTGAGCCAGATGTTTGCGCAGGCCACCATAAAATCCTGCCAGACCAGAATGCCCTTTTCGTCGCAGAGATCATAGAACGTATCCTCCGGATAATAACCGCCGCCCCAGATCCGCAGGGTGTTGAAATTGGCGGCAGCGGCCTGATTTACCAGATTTTCCAGCCGGTCCGGGGTAATTCTGGTGAGCAGGCTGTCCATGGGAACGAAGTTTGCGCCCATGGAGAAGATTTTGATGCCGTTGATGACGAAGCAGAATTCGCTGCCCTTTCCGTCGGCGTCCTTCTCCGTGCTCACCGTCAGTGTCCGCAGGCCGATGCGCATGGTTTTCCGGTCCACGCAGGTGCCCCCGACCCAGAGCTCCGTTTCCAGCGGATAGAGGGGCTGCTCGCCGTAGCCCCGCACCCACCAGAGCCGGGGATGCTCGATATGGACCACCGCCTCACCGGCCGTTGCCCGTACCCGCTGCCCGTCAAGGTTTACATAAACTTCATATTCCGACCCGCTAAGCACATCCGCACGGACGCTCACGTCCACCTCTCCGCCCCGGTGCTTCTGGCTGACCAGCACCCGCTCCAGCCGTCCGCCGTCAAAGCTGCGCAGCTCCACAGGGCGGGTGATGCCCATATCCGGCAGGGTAGGCGCCCAGTCCCAGCCGGACTCGAACATGGCCTTGCGCAGGTGGGCCGTTCCGGGGACCGTATCCCCGTCATTCATATAGAGATAGTGCCGCCGCTGGGCCTCCCGGAAATAGGCCATGGGGGAGGAAAATTCCAGCCGCAGCGTGTTTTTCCCGGGGACCAGCCGGTCCTTTACCGGGAAAACGTAGGTCCTGTGCATATTCTTTGTCCTGCCCAACGGCGACCCGTTCAGCAGGATGCGGCAGACGGTATCCAGACCGGAAAATTCCAGCTCCTGGTATTCCTTCTCCAGATCCCGGGCATCCACCGTGAATTCCGTCTCGAAGGCACAGTCCCGTTCCCCCAAGTGCCGCAGGGTCTGCTCGTTGACCCCATAGAAGGGGTCCGGGATCTTTCCGTTTTCCAAAAGTACGCTATACATGGTGCAGGGCGCCCGGCAGGGCAGCGGCTCAAAGCCGTCCATGAAAAAGGTCCAGTCTGAAAGGTTCATAAAATGCCTCCTGTTTCTTTTTTCTCAATCATACCGGCATCCGCCTTTCCTGTCAATGAACCGGCTTGGCAAAAATTCCCCCCGGCGTTTCCGCCGGAGGGAATTGGGGGATTATGCGTTTGCAACCATCTGCTCGGGCTGCTCGGGTTCCTGGGTCTTCTTCTTGCTGAAGTAAGCAACCAGCAGCTGGACCAGAGCGATGACGACCATCAGCAGAGTCCACTTGTCCACCAGGACCATGGGCAGGCGCATATTCTCGGTGAGAATGAATGCGATCACTGCAGCCACGGCGGGGATGATGCTGGCCAGTCTCCAGCCGCCCTTCTTCTTGATGTCGTCCGTCTCGGCTTCACCCTCGGCGTTGAGGATCACGTTGCCGTTCTCGTCCTCCCGCTCCTTCTGCTTCTTGCCGATGTAGCCGATGAGCAGCAGGATGCTGCCAAGCACCGTCAGGATCGTCAGGATCAGGTTTACCAGGGCCCATGCGCCGCCCATATCCAAAGGCGTGGCCTCATCCACGATCTCCTCTACCACGGTTCCCTCAGGTTCAGGCTGAGGTTCGGGTTCGGGCTGAGGCTCGGGTTTGGGTTCAGGTTTGGGTTCAGGTTTGGGCTCGGGCTGGGGCTGAGGAGGATTGGGGTTGGGCTGCGGAGGATTGGGGTTGGGCTGAGGAGGATTGGGATTCGGGTTATTGGCCGCAGTGATCACGAAGGTACCGTTGATCACCCGAACGTCATAGTTGGCGTTCTCGGTGTACAGGGCGGTCAGGACACCGGTGTAGGTGCCGACAGCTTCCGCATTGTTGGTACGCACATAGCTCACAACGCCCAGGTCGTTTTCACCAATCAGGCCCGTCACGGTGCCGGTGAAGGCGGGGTCGTTCCGGCCCGCAGTCTTGGTGCCGTTGTTCACGGTGATGACGGCCTCTCTGGGGGTGATCTTGTAGCTTCTGATCACGGTGCCGGTGTAGTTGCCAATACCCCGGATGGTCACGGTGATGTCGCCGGTGACGTTGGTGAAATCGGTCTTGCCGTAGGCAACGGTGTAGTCCTCATTCTCCGTCAGGGCATTGCCGTCCTTGTCCGTCACAGTGGGGGCCCACTTGTGCTCCGCGCCGTCATACACATGATCGGCGGGGCTGTCCACCTGAACGCCCAGGTAACCGTTGGGGTCATCGGGATCCTCAGGAGGCGTGATGTTCTGGGCGGTGACGGTCAGGGTGCCCAGCGTTTCCGCAACCGTGTAGTTGGAAGACTTGGTATTGCCCCAGACGATGCTGTAGGTATTGTCGCTGCTGCCCACGTCCGTCTGGCTGCCGGTGACGGTGAAGTCCACACTCTCGCGGCCTACCAGACCGGTGATGCTGCCGGGTGCCGTCAGGGCGGTGCCGTCGTAGATCTTGTTGTCGGACTCGGTGGTCACGGTCAGAGTTGCGGGGGTGATGGTGAGCTTGCCGTCCACAGTGCCAGTCAGCAGGTATCTGCCATCCTTGGATATCTTCTGCTCTCGCTTGGAGACACCGCTAAAGGTCACGGCATACTCGCCCACGTCCTTGCCGCTGCCGCTGGCAGTGACGCTCTCGAACACAGCTTCCGCTTCGGAGCTGGTGTAGCCGCTCAGGGTCTGAGTGCTACCGTTGTAAACAACGGAACCAGAAGCGGCGGTCAGGGTAACGTTCTTGTAGTACAGGAAGACAATCGTCAGGGATTCCTTGTCCATCCGGCGCTCCACCTTGCCTGTTTCCACAGGAGTGTAGCCAGAGATCTCAATGGGCTCTTCCAAGATTTCCTGTTCAAAGGTGACATTCTCCACGACCTTGTCCTGAACGCCATCAATGGCGGTGCCGGAACCCATACCGTCGGTCCAGAGGTACTTGACGGTGTAGGTCAGGTCGGTGCGCTTGTTGTAGGTCAGGGTGATGACGGTACCGGTCTTGACCGCATCGCCTTCCTGCACGGAGGGGCTGATCGTGCTGAACTTGTAGCCGGTGTAGCTCTTCTCTGCCAGAGTGCCCGCCTTCACAATGATGGTGGGATCGGTCTCATTGACCCATGCGGTATCTTCATAGGTGTCGGTGTTTCTCGGCTCAGTCTCACCTTCTACCATGTGCTGCACGGTGTAGGTGGTCTTCTGGGTCTGACCGTTATCTCTGACGTAAGTCAGGGTGATAACAGTGCCGCTGGCAATCGCATCGCCCTCCTTGGCCTCGGTGTCGATGCTCTCGAACTTGTAGCCGGTGTAGGTCTTCTGGGCCAGGCTGCCTGCCTCGATCACAATGGTAGGATTGGTTTCGTTAATCCATGCGGTACCGGTGTAGGTGTGGCTGTACTCTTCCTCTCCACCTACAATGTGCTTCACAGTGTAAGTGGTGGGCTTGGTCTGCGTCTCATCCTTGACGTAGGTCAGGACGATAGTAGTGCCGCTCTTGACTGCCTTACCTTCCTCTGCATCGCTGGGAGTCATGCTCTCGAACCGGTAGCCGATGTAGGTCTTCTGCTCCAGGCTGCCTTCCTCGACCACAATGGTAGGATTGGTCTCGTTAATCCATGCGGTGCCGGTGTAGGTGTGGCTGTACTCTTCCTCTCCACCTACGATGTGCTTCACAGTGTAGTTGGTGGGCTTGGTCTGGCTTGTATCCTTTACATAGTACAGCACCATCACATTTCCCTCAGCGCCGATTTTCAGCGTCTCAGGCTCTGCGGAATCAAATTTATAACCGGTAATTTCGATTCTATGATCAGCTGCGTTCACAGGAGTGCCCAGTGTCTGATTGGAAACCAGCACCTCACCGCTCAGCTGATTGTCCGTACCCTTCTCCAGATACCGCACAGTATAGCTCAGATCCGTCCGTTCCGTCCAGACCGCGTACAGGTGTGCGCCCTTTTCAGGGACGTAGACGGCATTCCCGGGGAAATAGGTGGCTGCGCCGTTCTCGGTTGTGGACCAGCCGACGAAAACGTAGCCGGTGGGGGCGATGAAGCCCAGGTTTGCAGCAGACTTTACTGTTGCGAAGGTGTTGGCGCGGATGTTATCCTCAGTGCGGGAGTCCGTTCCGTTGTGGTAAGTCAGCCCGACCGTGGCCGGTGCCTCGGTGTACACGGCGATGAGGGTCACGTCACCGCTCATCTTCATGGACTCACCGGGCTTATAGATCTTGTCGGTTGCCGTGTCCTTCCAGAACAGGAACCGCAGGTTGCCATTCTTCGGTCCCAGGACCGTGGCGTAGCTGCCGCTCTGATAGGAGTTGTTGTCCTCCGGGCCCGCCTGGTCGCCTTCTACGTAGGTAACCTGGAAGGTTTCCAGCGTTCCGGAGAAGTGGGGCACCAGAGTCACGGGGGCATAGAGCTTGGTATCCGGGTTGAACAGCGTCTTTGCGCCGTCGCCGTCCACGGAGAACCAGGCGCTGGGCGCGCTGCCGTTCTTCGCAGTGATCTCCTGCATCAGCGCCTCATATCCGGGTGCTTCCACCAGAGAGGAGCCGTAGGGAACGCTCAGCGTTCTGCTTTCGCCGCCCACCGTCACCGTCAGATAAACGGTTGCAGTGACCTCGGGGGCCGCCCACTTGGCATAGAGGGTGATGTTCTGGGCGGGCATGGTCTTGCCATCGAACTCGAAGGCCTTGCCCTCACCGGTCTCGTTATCATACCAACCAGCAAACTCGTAACCCGCAGGCACACCGTCAGGCCGGGTGGGTTCATAGCTTACATCGCTCAAGGACTGCTCATACTTCAGAGGCAGCGTCCTTTCCGTGGTGCCATTGTTGATGAAGACAATGTTGTAGCTGTTGCGGGTGTAGTAGAATTTGGCGTTGTTATAATTGCTGCCAAGGCCGGTTCCTTCTTTATAGGTAAAACCGGTGATAGGATATCTATCTTCCTCTGTGACAATATATCCCCTGCCCGGAGAGGTATCGCTATGGTGCAGCTTGTAGGAAATTCCGCCCTTGTTGATCGTACCAGTCTCTCCAGGGAGAACCTCTGCATAGTAGTATGCCGTTTCGCTTCCGCTGTCCTTATTCGGCCCATAGTAGCTGCCGCCACCTACGGGCATAACATCGATGTTACTTTGATATGTAGTACCGTTCCGAGTAGTACGCCACGAACTGCTGCCATCAACCGTCGGCCACTGGTCAGAGATGTTTGCACCGTGCTTTGCGGTAATGGTTATCTGGCTGACATATCCGCAGGCACTGCTGTGGGTATGCTCTTCCTCCGTACAGCCAAACCTTTTGCACCATTTGCTATGCGAATGCTCTTGCTTCCCGCAGGAGTAATACGGATTATCCAGATAGAACGTAATGGTATACGCATTGCGCTTGTAGTACACATTCACAATGGTGCTGCCGTCACCGGCGATGGTCTGCTGCTCAACGGTTTGGGCCTCGAAGCCCTCATAGCGCTTGGCCGCAGCTTTCGTTTTCTCGCCGGTGGTGCCGGTCTTGGGTTCGGACTCCTTAAAGGAATAATTCTCATCATTGGCATTTTCCTGCCAGTGGATCACGGTGTACTTGGTGTTCGTCGCTGCGGTCCAGTGGGCCTCCAGGTTCGCCGCTGCGTTGACCTGGGTCACAGGCTGTCCGTTCTGATACCAGCCGTCGAAGGTATAGCCCGGCCGGGTCGCAGTCGTCGGCAGCGTCACGGTCTGGCCGTCCTGGGCGAAGACGGGGGCCACATAGTTGCCGCCCTTGGAATCGAAAATGACCCAGTAGCCGGTCTTGATCACAGGATAAACATTGACGGTACCGGCGGCGAAGGCAACCGCACCGGCCTCACCGCCCTGGGTGCTGCTCCAGCCCACAACGGCTTCCGTGGGGCCCAGAGACAGGTTCACCATCTCGGCAGCGGTATTCAGATCGGCATCGGAAACGGCATTTCCGCTGCTGCCCTGGGCGGTATGTACTACGGCGCTGCCGTCCTTGCTCATGAACAGGACATAGCTGAATTCCGCGAACACTGCATCGACCCGAACGGTCTTGCCGGAAACACCGCTGACCGCGCCGGACACCACCGGGATCTTATTCTCGCCGTCGAGCCTGTACCAGCCCTGGAACACGGCCCCGTCCTTGCTGGGGTTGCCGGGCACATTCAGGGTCTGGCCTTCCTCAAGGCTCTGTGTCCAGGCATCCTGCCGGACACCTTCCACATAGAACTCATAGGTATCGACCAAGGCCTGATTGTCTTCCACAATGCGGCACTTGGAAGGATCGGCCTTGCAGGCCTCGCAACTATCGTTGACATGGCCATCCGTGCACTTGGTGGTGCAGGTGGTGCAAACCAGCTCTTCCTCTTCTGCAGCGGGCTGGGGGTCAACCGCGTCCAGCTTTGCCACGCTGCCCTTGCAGCAGGTGCCCACATCATTGCTGTTTGCACAGACCTCGCAGTCGGTATTGGGATGCTGCATATCGCAGAGGTCCTTGCAGCTGCAGGTCTTGGTCTCCGCTTTCGGTTCCTCGTTGGTTGCGCCGGTTGCGTTTTCCTTGTTTTCCGCATTCCCGGTGCCATTGTTCGCGGCTGCATTGCCATTTCCGGCATTGCTTGCTTCCGCATTTTCCTTGGGTGTGCCCTCCGCCGGTGCAGCCGTTCCCTTGGGTGTGTCCTCCGCCGGTGCAGCCGTTCCCTTGGTTGCGCCGGTTGCGTCTGCGGTGTCCTGCGCTGTCTGCACCGTCTGGGCGGGTTCTGTGCCGTCGGTGGCAGGCTCTGCAAAGGCACCCACAGGGCACAGGCTGAACAGCATACAAACCGTCAGCAGCATTGCGATCCATCTTTTCATGTTTACTCCCCCTTGTTTAACCTTCAAAATATGTTTCTATGATGAGCAGCAGTTCCAGCACACTGCGGAACACCGCTTCCTTGCCGATCTTCGGCAGCCGGAGCCTGCCCTGCCAGCTGTAATTCTGGCGGAAGAGGATCTCCAGCTCCAAGGCCCCTTTGGGAAATCCCTCCGGCGGGGCCCAGGGCTCCCAGGCGTCTCCCCGGGTATCCATCAGCTCCTCCAGCTGCAGGACCATCCTGGAGAGACTCGTAAAGGGAAGCCCCGTTTTCGCCCCCGGGCCATATAGCTTTCCGGTCATTTGGTCATCCCGGGCTGTCAGCAGCAGATAAAATCGGCTGCTCCCCGCCGGGACCATTCGGAATCCCTGCACAGGGCCTCCCCCCCTTCTGCTACGAGTATAGCAAAGAGGTCTATGATTTCACTATGATTTTAGAATTTTTTCCCTTCTGTTCGTCAAAAATTTTGTTTGGAAAGCAGTTTTTAAGTAGAATTCATTCGCATATATACGCACCCAGCCCTTGCCATTGCCCTCACCCCCGGGGGAGAGACGTTGCTTTTGACAAGAAGTGCGCAAAAATACTCTTTCCGTATATGCATTTTAGCAGGATAGGGCATGTTTGTAAATCGTTCCAAAGTATGACAAGAAATATCAAAAGCGCCATTCTGTACTTTCCGAAAGGGAAAATAGGAAGAATGGCGCTTTTATCGCTTTTTCTCGTCTAAAATTAAATCATTTTCTGTCCCAGCCGCTTCAGGTCCATGCTGCGAAACACAAAGGCGGAGGCCGGCACGGAATAGGTCTGCCGATAATTCCGGCAAACACGTTTTTCCACCACTGCCGCGCCGTTGTCATCCGCACCGGCCAGCATGATCAGGATGCAGTCCGCCCCCATGCGCGTGAAGGGATCCCCCATGCGCAGGCTTTCCAGAATGGTCAGCTCCATTCTGCGCATGAGCTGGGCACGCTTTTCCCCGGGCAGCTCCCGGTTTTGCAGCTCTACCATGAGCAGCCGGGCTTTCTCTCCGGTCCGCTCCATGGTCCGCAGCTGCCGCCGGGCCATCTCCCGAAACACGCTGTTGTCGCAGCGGAAGGCTCCGGCTTGCTGGGGGCCGGCCAGGAAGGCGGCCAGCTGGTTTTCGTCCACCGCGCCGCCATAGCGCTGCTGCACCGCAATGGCCTTTTCCGCCTCCAGCTCCTGGGAGGGCGGCACGGCATAGGTCTCCAGGTAAAGCTTGCTGATGTAATCGTAGTATTCCAGCGCCTTGTCCGGCATTCCGCTGCGGGTCAGGGCCTGCATCAGCCGAACCGCAAACTCCTCTGCGGCAGGGTCAAGCCCCAACACCCGGCGGCAGATCTGCCCCACCTCGGCATAGGCCTGCCGATCCAGCAGATGGGCCGTCATTTTCCGGCAGAGCTGCAAATAGGACGCGTGATAATAGGCATTTGTATTGACGCACCAGCTGTCTGTGGCGCATTCCGGGAGAAAATCGTCGGAATACATTCCGATGGCCCGGGCCGCCAAAGCCTCATCTTTGATATTGCCCACCTCGTCCAGGCAGGCCCGCAGCGCCGTGCGGAACTGCTCGCAGTCCAGCACGGTTTCCGTATTCGGAGCCCAATAATAGGTGCCGGAGCGGTTGCAGATCAGCTTCTTCCCGTCCCGCAGCCCCAGCTCCTCCAGGGCATTTCTGGCGCGGCTGACGTTGTTTTGCAGGGTGGCCATGGGGTCGCTGCTCTCCGAATCCGGCCACAGCAGATCAATGAGTTCCCGGGCACTGACGCCCCGGTCCCGATTCAGGATCAGATACGCCGTTAAAATCCACAGCCGCCTGGCTCTTCCCGTCAGGCTGACGGCTTTGGGTGCGGCCATCCCGGGGCCAAAAATGGTGAATTTCCCCAACATGGTGATCTCTACGGATTCCCGCACGTCTACACCCCTCCCCGAATTGATTCTACTCTAACAAGATACCACAACTTGGGAAGAATTACAAGAGTTATTTATCTAAAAAATCAATTTTATCCCAGCTTTTTTCGCATTGTCTCCAAATTCGTGCAATAGGTCAGAGCCGTTTCCCTGGAAATCTGCCCTCGATTCCACAGATCCAGCAGCGCCATGTCCATGGTCCGCATTCCCTGGGAAGCATTGGAGGCAATGGCGCTGTCGATCTGATGGGTCTTGCTCTCCCGAATCAGATTGCGGATTGCCAGATTCATATGCATGATTTCAAACACGGGAATGGGGTCCCCATTCACATCCGGCACCATCTGCTGGCTGATGACCGTCTGCAAAACCATGGACAGCTGTAAGCGGATCTGGCTCTGCTGCTCCGGCGGGAAGGCATCGATAATGCGGTCGATGGTGTTGGCCGCGCCGATGGTATGCAGGGTGGACAGCAGCAGCTGCCCGGTCTCGGCGGCGCTCATGGCCACCTCCATGGTCTCCCGGTCCCGCATCTCCCCCAGGAAAATCACATCCGGGCTCTCCCGCAGGGCGCTGCGCAGAGCCGCCACATAGCTGGGGCAGTCGCACCGGATCTCCCGCTGGTTGACAATGCACTTATCGTGCCGGTGGATATACTCCACCGGGTCTTCCAGGGTGAGAATATGGCCGGAGCGGCTGTGATTGATGGCGTCCACAATGCAGGCCAGGGTGGTGGTCTTGCCGGAGCCCGCCTGGCCCGTCACCAGCACCAGGCCCTTTTTACAGTCCTTCACCGCCATGATCTCCGGCGGAATGTGGAATTCCTCCGGCTTCGGCAGGCCGAAGCCGATGACCCGGACCACCGCGGCCAGAGTGCCCCGCTGCCGGAACAGATTCACCCGGAACCGGCCAATGCCGCTGAGGGAGCAGGAAAAATCGTCGTCCATACGGCTTCCGTCCACGCAGTAGCTTTCCCGGCCCGCCAGGCGGTACAGCGCCGCAGCAAAGGCCCCGCTGTCCGCCGGGGTATAGGGCTGCCCGGTGCGCTGCTGCTCCCCCTTGATCTTAAAGGTCAGCGGCAGACCTGCCGCCACAAAGATATCCGATGCACCGCAGTCAACCGCGCGGCGCAGAATCGCTTCAATTTCCATCTTCCGCTCCTTCCCCGGGCCAGAGGTGCAGGGTCTCCTCCGGCTGCCAAACGGCTGTATGGTCCCATTGCAGCAGTGTGCCGTCGGAAAGGGACAGCCAAATTTCCAGTTTTCCCGTCTGATCCTGGATTTTTACACCGGCAACCCCGTCTTCCAGGACCGTATCCGGGGGCAACTGGCAGTTGCCCCCCTGCCACCGGCGGATCTGGCTGCACCAGAGCTGCCCCTGATTCTCCAAATCATACCAGGACCTTGTGTATTCCCCGGTCCTGCGCGCCATGCGAAGGTCCCCCGCTGCCGTAACCAGAGTCAGGGCCCCGAACACCGCAACGCAGAGCACGGTCACGCAGAGCAGCACCGCCAAAGCGCCCATATGCATCTCTCTCGTTCTCACCTGCGCGCCTCCTCCATAAAAATTTCCAGGCTGTACAGTGCCTCTCCCTCCGGCGTGGAAACCGTCAGCGTCCAGCAAACGCAGCCCTGCCGGGGCTCCGCTGCGGTTGACAGCAAATATTCCGGGTCCTCCGGGCCGCACTGGGCAAGGCTGCCGTCAAAGCTGCTGTGCTCGGGCAGCGTTTCCCCCGCCCGCAGCCGCTCTGCCTGGCTGCGGCAGAGCATCACCGCCTCATTGTACTGCGCCGCTTCCCGGCTGAGCTGTGCTCCCCGGAAAAAAACGCAGGTGAGAATTCCGCAGCACACCGCGAAAATGCCCACAAACAGCACCATGGGGCCCGCCATGGCCAGGCGGCCGGTAGTGCTCTCCCTATGTCTCATTTCGAATTCCTCCCCGGCACCAGGCAAAGCCTGTCTTTCCGTCCGCCCGGATTTCCAGCAGCGCTCCCCGGGCCGTCAGGGAAAAGGCGGACAGCTCGCACAGAGCCTGACTGTCCGATAAGTCCACCGCCGCGTCCTTTGCTGCAAACTGGCTGTAGAGCTGCCCTTCCCAGGCAAAAATGCGGGTTTCATAATCCGAAGCCCCTTCGGGGATGCAGAGCATGACTCCCTCCGGCCCCTGCCGCAGCGCCACCCGGGAATATCCCGCCGCACCTACCTGGCTCTGGATATAGCCAACGGCACTGCGCAGCCGGGTGTTCTCCCGGCGAATGTCCAGGGTCCGGCCATAGAGCCGGGCCCCTGCCAGAGCCAGCACCAGCAGTGCCAACGCCAGGAGCAGATTCATGAGCGCCAACGCGCCGGAAGATTTTCTCACGGTTCTGCCTCCCCCCGCACCAGCACCCGGACATCCGGGGCCACATTGCTGGCAAACACCTCATAGGTCACAATAAAATCCCGATGGTTCACATTCAGGCCGTAGTTCTCCTCCAGATAGCCAAGGCTCTCCGGGTACGCCCCCTCCACGCAGTAGCACTCCACGGCGCTGCGCAGCACCGCCTGCCGGACGGATTCCCGGCTCTGCAAACGGATATTCTGCCGGGCTGCCCGCGTCCAAAGAAAGCCTGCCGGAACGCAGACGCACAGCAGCAGCGCAACGAACAGCTTTTTCACATCACACCGCCCCCAGAATGCCCAGCAGCGGCAGCATGACGCTGACCAGGGTCAGCCCCACACAAACCGTCAGGAAGCCCACCAGCACCGGCTCCACCCGATCAACCAGCGCTTCCAGCGCCTCCCAGGCGTCGCCGGACAGCTTTTCCGCCAGAGTGGCCATGGTCTCCGCCAGAGTACCGCTCTCCTCCCCGCTCAGGAGCATCCTTCCGCTGAGGCCGGGGAAGATGCGGGCATGGAACAGCGCCTTGGCCAGGCTCTCGCCCTCTCCCATATATTCCCGGCACCGCTCCAGAGCGGCTTTCAGGTCTTTGTGCTCCGTATGGAGCAGCACGCTGTCCAGGGCTTCCGCCCCATCCATGCCGCTGCACAGCTGGGTGGCGAGCATATCCGTCATATTGGCCTTGGCCATGGTGAGAAAAGCGTCCTTTGTCAGCGGAAACCGTGCAAACCGGGGCCGCAGTTTTTCCGGGTCCCGGCGCTGGACTGCCGCAAGCACTAACAGGCCCACGCTTGCCAGAATGGCCACGCACAGCCCCACCCGGCTGAGGACCTCCGCCCACAGCACATAGGCATAGCTGGATGCGGCCAGTCCGCCGGTCACATTGTCGTATACGTTCTGAAACATGGGCATGACCCCGAAAACCAGCACCGCCAGCACACCGCCCAGCAGCAGAAGCAGCGCCGCCGGATAGGTGACCGCGCTGCGAACCTTCTTTTCCAGGGCATCCTGCCGGTCGTAGTATTCCGCCAGACGGCCCAAGCCCTCCTCCAGCCGGCCTGAAGCCTCGGCGGTCTGCATCACCGCCAGGGCATAGTCCGGGAACAGCCCCGTTTGGGCGGCGGCTTCTCCGAAGCCCAGGCTCATATTGGGCACCATTGCCTTGCAGGCAGCCTCCAGCGCACCGGTGGAATCCTCGGCGTACAGGCCCACGGCCTCTTCCATCCCACTGCCGGAGCCCAGCAGCACCGACACACCGGCGCAGAAGGCGGAGAGCTCCTGTCTTGTCAGTCCTTTTGTTTTCATGGTGTTTCCCCCCATTCAATAGGTAAACCGCGGGGTATACCGCGAATCATCCTGCAATGCATTGGTCGGTGTTCCGCTGGCGGCAAAGGTGATGTCCACCCGCTGCCAGGTGTCCGGCGACGCGGCAATCTGCACCGTCACCCAGCCCTGGCTCTCCAGATAGAAGCAGTTCCAGGCGTGGTAAACATCGTTTTCCACATAGCCCGTGATCAGCTTGCAGGGAATGCCGGCACTGCGCAGCATGGCAGCGGCCAGAGCCGCATAGTCAAAGCAGATGCCCTTTCCGGTTGCCAAAGTCTCGTCCGGGTCCGGCAGATAGCCGCTCTGGACCGTGGCAGCCTTCTGCCTGTCATAGCGGATGCTATCCACCAGGTATTCATAAATTGCGGATGCAAGCTCCGTATCCGTCTCGCAGCTTTCGGCAAGCTGCTTCGTCAGCGCGACACACCGGGAAGAAGCCGAATAGGCAACCATCTGGCTGGGCCGGAGAAAGGGCTCAAATTCATCCTCCAATGTCACCTGTCGGCTGCCGGACCAGGTGCAGGCATACTTGGTGCCCTCGATCTGCTCCATGAGCTTGAAGGTATAGCTGCCGCTGCCCATGTTCAGGGGGAACACCTGGGCTTCCCGGTCGGGCAGGTCGTAATTGTAGGTCTCCTCTCCTGAAAGGATCTGGAATTTCATCCGCTTTTCCGACTGGGCCAGCACCGCCACATAGCCCTGGTCCAGGCAGGAGTCATCCAGCCTCAGCGCTCCGCAGTCCGTGGCCGCCTCCTCGTGAAACCGGGCATCCCGAAATTCCGGCATGATATAGGGGTTTCCCGGGGCTTCGCCCTTGGTTTCCGCCGCTGCCGCACTGCCGCAGGCAGATAGCAGCAGACAGATTGCCGCCGCAAAGCAGAGTATTCTAAGTCGCCGCAAGCCAAAGCCCCCCTTTCTAAGCTCTATTCTATCCTTTGAAACGAAAATGTGCAAGAGGTTTCTTTTCCCCTTGACAAACGGTCTCCCCCGTGGTATCATTCATTTAACAATTAAGTTAATTGTTAAATATTTCTCAGGAGGTGTGCCCATGGGATTGCAGCAAACCCTGAAAGCACTGGCCGACCCAACCCGGCGGGAAATCCTGAATCTGCTGAAATCCGGCAAAAAAAGCGCCGGAGAAATCACAGACCATTTCGATATCTCCGCCGCCGCCATCTCCCGGCACCTGTCCGTCCTCAAGGACGCAGACCTGGTCTATGACGCCCGGGAGGGAAAATTCATCTATTACACGCTGAATACATCGGTGCTGGAAGAAACACTTCTGTGGATCGCGGACCTGAAAGGGGAGTAAATCATGGAACACTACGCTACCAAAATCATTGCCTGCTGCATCACGCTGGGCATCTGTCTGATTCTGCCCATCGGAGGCCTGATCTTCTACGCGCAAAAGCACAGGGGGGAGGGTATCGTCTCTGCCTGGATTGTGGGCGCATTGGGCTTTTTCGTGCCCCAGATGCTCATCCGGTTGCCCATTCTCACAGCCCTGTCCGCAAATGCCGGATTCCTGAGTTGGACGCAGAAGCATCTGCTTCTCTATACCCTGGGGCTTGCCCTGACCGCGGGGCTTTTCGAGCTGGCAGGCCGCTGCGCCGGTGCGGGGCTGCTGCGAAAAAATCTGACCTTTCCCCGCGCCCTGGCCGCAGGCCTGGGCCACGGTGGAATAGAGGCGATTCTGCTCATCGGGCTGACCTACATCAATAACCTGGTATATCTGTTTCTGCTGCAAAGCGGCGGCTTCGATGCTTTGGCTGCGCAGGCAGCCGCCGCCGGGGCAGATACCGCCCAGCTGACCGCTGCTGCCGCAGCCCTGAAGAGCACCTCTGCCGGGCTCTTCCTGTTGGCAGGGCTGGAGCGGGTCCTGACCATGGTTTGCCAGACCTGCATGACCGCCATGGTCTTCTACGGTTTCCGGAAAAAGGATTCCCGGTGGATCCTGGGCTGCCTGGGCATTCATTTTCTGCTGGACAGCCTCACTGGTATCCCTCAGTTTCTTTCATCCCAGGCCCTGACCTATTCCCTTGTCTACCTGGTTCTTGCCGTCATGGCAGCTCTTTGCCTGTGGATTCTGAAAAAAATCTCGCTTGCCTGGAGAGAGGAGCCCAACCATGTACAGTAAGAAAACCCGCGTACACTGCTACGCCTTTACCCTGCTTCCCGCACTCATCGGGCTTGTGCTATGGAGCACAAATCCCCAGACTGTCTTTCCGTTGGTTGTGCTGTTCACCCCCGTGCTTCTGGCACTGACACTGGCTCTGTGCCTGCATCTGACCGAAAAGCTGGAAAAGGACCGGGAGAAAAACAAAAAAATCAACAGCGTTGTCATCTGGATCATTCCCGTATTGTCCAATGTCACCTTCTGGATTTCCTATGCCGTTGCGGTGCAGCGCATGGAAGTGCCCGTTCTGCGCATCCTGAGTTGGCTCTTCGCCGCCATGTATCTGGTACTGGGCAACTATATGCCCAAGTGCCGCCCCAACAGCACCGTCGGCATCCGGGTCAGATGGACCGCCTCCAGCGACGAAAACTGGAACGCTACCCACCGTCTGGCGGGGCCATGCTATATGGCCTGCGGCTTTTTGATGATTCCCACCAGCTTTCTGCCGGAAAAAGCGGCTTCGGTCTGCCTGATCGTGCTTCTGGTTCTGGGAAATGCCATTCCCATGGTCTATTCCTATGTCTTTTATAAAAAGCAGCAGCGTCAGGGCGTGACTTTCCGGCCCCAGCCCGCCTGGGAAGGGAAGATCAATAAGTCGGTGGCAGCCATCGGGGCAGCGATCTTGGTGTTTGTGGCCGTGATGCTCTTCACCGGTTCCGTGAAATATCAGTTTCTGGACACCGCCATGCAGGTGGATGTAACCTACTACGGCTCCACCACCATTTCCTATGACGACATCACCAACGCGGAGCTGCGCAGCGAAAATGTGCCAGGCTCCCGCACCTGGGGGCTTGGCTCCTTCCGGCTGCTGGCAGGTCTCTTCGAAAACGAGGAATTCGGCAGCTACACCCGCATGACCTATTATCGCCCGGGCAGCGCCATCGTCCTGAAAACCGCGAAGGGGCAGACCTACGTCCTCAGTGGAAAGGATCCACAGCAAACCCAAGCGCTGTATCGGCAGATTCTGGAACACATTTCATAAGAATTGTTTCTGAAAAGCCCCTATATTTTTCGAAAACTCCCGGGAATCTTCTTGACTACCCGGGAGTTTTCCTCTATAATATTGGGAGCTTTGGAAATTTTTCAGCTGAGAAAGGATTTTTGAATATGGCTAAGGAATATAAAATCACAAGCCTGCGTCTGGCAGACCTGGAAAAGGAACTGAACTATCTGAAGACCACCCGTGAGCGCGAGGTGGCCGCCATGATCGCCGAGGCCCGGTCCTATGGCGACTTGTCCGAAAACTCCGAATACGATGCCGCCAAGAACGAGCAGGCCAAGCTGTACGGCCGAATCGCCGAGATTGAAGACGTGCTGTCCCACGCCGTCATCATTGAGGACGAGAACGAGGCCACCGGCCGCGTAGGTCTTGGCTGCACCGTGGTGGTGGAAGACGAGAACGGCAAGCGCTTCGAGTACAAGATCACCGGCTCTCAGGAAGCCAACCCCATGGAAAACAAGCTGTCTGATGACTCCCCCTTCGGCCGCGGCATCGTCGGCAAGGCTGCCGGTGAAAAGTTCACCGTGAATGCCCCCGCCGGTTCCTTCACCATGAAGGTCATCAGCGTCTCTCGTGAGGGTTAAGCCATGGCAAAGTTTGTACCCCAGGCAGAAATGCCCCTGTCCGACCAGGTGAAGGTCCGGCGGGACAAGCTGGAGGCCCTCCGGGCCGAGGGGCTGGACCCCTTCCAGCAGACCAAGTTTGACGTCACCTCCTCCGCCAAGGAGATCAAAGAGCATTTTGATGCCATGGAAGGGCGCACTGTCACCCTGGCGGGCCGTCTCATGAGCAAGCGGGGCATGGGCAAGGTGTCCTTCTGCGATTTGCAGGACAACACCGGCCGGATTCAGCTCTATGTGCGCTTCGACGCCATGGACGAGGCGGATTTTGCCCGGTTCAAGAAGAACGACATTGGCGACATTGTTGGCGTAGAGGGCGATGTGTTCAAGACCGAACGGGGCGAGATCTCCCTGCGGGTCCACAAGGCCACTCTGCTGAGCAAATCCCTGCTGCCCCTGCCCGAGAAGTTCCATGGCCTGACGGACCGGGAGACCCGGTACCGTCAGCGTTATGTGGACCTGATCGTCAACCCCGAGGTGAAGGATACCTTCGTCAAGCGCAGCATGATCCTCCGGGAGCTGCGGCACTTCCTGGACAGCAAGGGCTTCCTGGAAGTGGATACCCCCATCCTGACCCCCTTTGAGATCGGTGCTTCTGCCCGTCCCTTCTATACCCACCACAACACCCTGGACATCGACATGGTGCTGCGCATCGAGACCGAGCTGTACCTGAAGCGGCTCATCGTGGGCGGCATGGATCGAGTCTACGAGGTTGGCCGTATCTTCCGGAACGAGGGCATGGATCCCACCCACAATCCGGAATTTACCTCCATTGAGCTCTACCAGGCCTATACCGATTTTCACGGTATGATGGATCTGGTGGAAGAAATGATGAAAACCGTGGCTATGAAGGTTTGCGGCACCTTGCAGATCTCCTACCAGGGCAAGGACATCGACCTGTCCCACTGGGAGCGCATGACCATGATCGAGGCCGTTAAGAAGTACTCCGGCGTGGACTTTGCCGCCATTTCTTCTGACGAGGAGGCCATTGCCGCAGCCAAAGAACACAATGTGGAGCTGCCGGAGATTCCCACCAAGGGTGCCATCCTGGCCGAGTTCTTCGATGCCTTTGTAGAGGAGAACCTGATCCAGCCCACCTTTATTTACGACTATCCCGTGGAGAACAGCCCCCTGGCCAAGCGGAAGCCCAATGATCCCGCCTTTACCGAGCGGTTTGAATACTTCATCAACGCCACAGAGTTCGGCAACGCCTTCTCCGAGCTGAACGACCCCATCGACCAGAAGGCCCGTTTTGAGAAGCAGGTGGCTGACCGTCTGGCCGTGGACCCCGCGTCCCGTGCCCAGGTGGACTACGACTACGTCACCGCCCTGGAATACGGCCTGCCTCCCACGGGCGGTCTGGGCTTCGGCGTTGACCGTCTGGTCATGCTGCTGACCGACTCCGCCTCCATCCGGGATGTTTTGCTGTTCCCCACAATGAAGCCTACGGACCTGGAAAAGAAGAAGGCCGACGAGCAGAAGGCTAACGCCGAGACTGCCCCCGTTGTAGCTTCTGCCGCCTCTGTGGTTGAAGAAAAGATCGATTTCTCCAAGGTGGAAATTGAGCCTCTGTTCGCGGACTACGTGGATTTTGATACCTTTAGCAAGTCCGACTTCCGTGCTGTGAAGGTCAAGGAGTGCGAGGCCGTGAAGAAGTCCAAGAAGCTGCTAAAGTTCGTCCTGGACGACGGAACGGGCACAGATCGGGTGATTCTCTCCGGTATTCATGCCTATTATGAGCCCGAAGAGCTGGTTGGCAAGACGCTTCTCGCCATCACCAACCTGCCCCCCAGACCTATGATGGGCATCGATTCCTGCGGAATGCTGATTAGCGCTGTCCACCACGAGGAGGGCGAAGAAAAGCTGCACCTGATCATGCTGGATAACCACATCCCGGCTGGTGCAAAGATGTATTAAGCTGATGTAACGATGTACCGTTTAACCAAATAGGCGGGACGTACTTCATTTGATAAAAAACTAAAAAAACAGCGATTTACATCAAACTTACATCAATTGATGCAGAAATCGGTGCAAGCAAGAAAAAATCGCATAATTAGTGCAATGAGTGGGCAATTCCAATCGGAGTTGCCCATTTTTAAAACAAACAGAAATACAAATTGGGATTTGTCGTTTTATTAATTTACATATATGCCTTTTACATAAAAAAGTGTTGTTTTAGTTCCGCAACCGTTCGCAACCAAAGAAATATCGTGATAGTTGGTGGTAGCAACCATGAAATTTCGCTATCATGAAGTCACGAAAAGAGGTGATTATAAGTGAAATACGATTTTTTAGGAGTTGTTGTTTTTGGTATTGTACTGCTAATCGGGGTGGCGGTGATAGCGGCATTTATCACTGTGGGAATTTTCCTCATAAGAGCATTGAGTAGATATATCAAATCAGGCAATGTCAGAAAAGAAAAGTCCAGCATCAAGAAATCTCTCGGTGAGGTTTTGAAGCAGCATCGTGAAGAGTGTAAGATGACGCAGGAGTTTGTTGCAGAATCTATCGGCGTAAGCAGGCAGGCTGTCTCTAAATGGGAGACCGGAGCATCTGACCCAAGTACTTCCAATCTGCTTACACTTGCAAAATTGTTCAACACTACGGCAGAAGAACTATTACGTGAAGTACAATAAGCGTGGAAAACGGATGTAAGACAACTGATTCATTATAAAGGAAAAGGCTATCAGATATGAAGAATAAAAAGACAAGAAGATTTAAGATAAGATATATCGTTTTTGGATTATTAGGTGTTATGGCTTTAGCGGCACTTGTATTTATGCGTTTTGGAGGTTTTGGCACAGGAGAAAATGTGAATCCGGAAGAGTTTTTAGCTTATGCTGAACCCGTGGAAAATATAACCGTGCCTGAAAGTGCAAAAATAATTGCATTGGGAGAAGCTACTCACGGAAATGCAGAATTTCAGCAGTTGAAGCTGGAAGTGTTCAAGCAGATGGTAAAAAATAATGGTGTTAGGGCGTTTGCCCTTGAAGGTGACTACGGCGGTTGCGAGCAGGTAAACCGATATATACACGGCGGTGAGGGGACAGCACAGGAAGCAGCCGCTGCGATTGGATTTTCCATTTATAGAACGGAAGAGATGGCAGAACTTATCTCCTATATGCGCCAGTACAATGAAAGTGCATTGGAAGGCGAAGACCTTCGCTTTTACGGTTTTGATATGCAGAGGCTTTCTTACAGCATGAGGTTTTTGAAAGAATCCTGCAAAGAACTGGAAGTGGACACAACAAACTTGCAGAAACTTGTGGAAGGTGAAAACTGGAGCAGTGAATGCGATTTATCTACTCGAACTGAAACCCTTACACAAGTAAAGAAAGAATTGGAAAGCAAGAACGGTTCGGAAAATGCAATTCACTTTGTAGATATTTTAATGCAGCATTCCAAGCTTCAAACTCTGACAAATGCTGATGGTGCTACATTAAGAGATCAATTTATGGCAGAAAATGTACAGTGGATTTTACAGCAGGAGCAGCGAAATGGGCATGAAAAAATCTTTGTGACAGGTCACAACAGCCATGTCGCAAAATGGGGCAGTTTTGATTCGATGGGTAAACTTCTTTCCAAGGACGCAGCAAACGGTTACTATGCCATTGGTACCGATTTTTATAAAACCCATTGCAATATGCCGACCCGTTCGCCTGAAAAGCGTACAATTCAGGTGTTTTATTCCCATGACCCTTTAGCAAAGGCGGCAAAACTGGCGGGATTTGATATTTGTTGGTTGGATTTTACTAAAGTCCCGGAAAATTCTGAACTGGGTAGGCAGGCTTCTGAATACACCTATATGGGAACACTTGGAGAAAGCTACTCAATCATTATGCGACTTCTTCCTCCAAGTTATCGAATGTTTCAACCTCCTGCGGTGCTTTATGATAGTATGATATTTGTAACGGATGCGAACCCTACAAAAATATTAGAAGAATAACGTATGCGAAACTTCCTGTTTGCCAACTTGCCCTTTGAGAGAGGAGAAATCCCTTTCTCAAAGGGCTTTTTCTATTTATACGGATATTCGCAAACTACAAGATAAAGCCAAAACTTCATATACTCTAAGCACAAGGAGGTTGAGGTTTGGCTATGAATAACAGTTTAGCAGAAGTACATCAATTACTTGCAAAAAAACAGTTTGATTAAATAGTATTTTAGAAAGGTCGGGCTATGGAAACAATGCTGACTTCCGGTCCGGCTTTTTCTTCTTTTTCTCATACCGTTCGACCTTTACAAGGATTTGGGTGCCTGCTATAATACTTTCGTATCATTTAAGCTGTCATCGGAGGACTTGTCGTGATTGAATTAGAATCCATACGGCTTGAGAAGCAGCTGAAATCCGCAGGACACAGCTGCATTTATCTGGCCAGGGACCGCGAAAGCGGTCAGCGCCGTATCTACCGGGAATTTGAAGGAAAGGGAGACGTGTACCAAAAGCTGGCACAGCTCCATTGCCCGCACCTTCCCCAGATCTACCAGGTGCAGGAGGTTGGAGACCGGACCGCCGTCGTAGAGGAGTTTATAACCGGCGATACACTGGCCTTCCTTCTGGAAAAGGGCTTCCTGCCGGAGGCGGAGGCGGCAGATATTATCTGCCAGCTCTGCGACGCGCTCACCGTTTTGCACCAGGCCGGAATCGTCCACCGGGATATCAAACCGGAAAACCTGATTCTGCGGGGCAGTGAGCTGGTGCTGATCGACTTTGATGTCTCCCGGATATCCAACCCGTCTCACAGCAGCGACACGCGGATCATGGGCACCACCGGCTATGCCGCGCCGGAGCAATACGGCTTTTCCCAGACGGATGCCCGCGCCGATCTTTACGCCGCCGGTGTGACCTTCAACGAAATGCTCATCGGGCAGCACCCCTCCCGGGCCCTGGCGGCGGGGCCCTTCCGTCCCGTCATCGAACGGTGCATTGAAGTAAATGTGGACAAGCGCTATCAGACAGCGGCAGAGCTGCGCGCAGCCGTCCTCCGGCGGCTCCATTATCGGAAACGCCGCAGGCTGTGGCTTACCGTTGCCGGGGTCTCCGCCGCTGCGATCCTGGCGCTGGGGATTTTCGCCGCCTCCCGGCCGAGACCGGTGCAGGGCGAGACTGCGCCCTCTGTTGAAGCGGCTGCCCTTCCGGAGGTTCCGGAAGCCGGTACACAAGCCGCCGCAGTCACCCCGGAGGGCACCGAGCCGCCGGCCTTCGAGCCGATTCGGACACAGCTTCCGCTGTCTGAGGACACCGCACCTGCCGTCAATCAGGGCTTTACCACAGCCTTTGCCTATGACCTGGACGGCGACGGCACGGAAGAAGAATACTTCTTCGGTACACTTCATCAAAACATCCCCGCCGGATATCAGCACACGCTTTCGGACAGCTTTGGCATCGCCGCCGGAGATATGAGCGAACGGACCGTTTTCCCCTGCGTCTGGAAAACGGACGCCGACGGATCCATCGCTCCGGTTCCGGAATTTGCCGAAAAACTGATTCAGCCCCAGGTCAAACTTCAGCGTACCGAGGGAAACGAAAGCCCCGCTCCTGCGATCTGCGAGGCGGATAATTCCGTCTGGCATGGTGGCGTGCAGGTGCTGTTCTCCATTGAAAATCTGGGCTCCTGGTACTATTCCGCCAGCGCCACTCTGGACGGACAGACGCTCACTGCCGCAACCATGTCCCATGTTTTCGACATCAGCAAGCAATTCCAGTAACGTTTTCCGGGCGGGTCATTGACCCGCCCGGAAAACGTTCAAGGACAGCCCCATCGGAGATCATCCGGGGCATAAAAAAGGACTGCCGCGTTTGCAGCAGCCCCTGTTTTCCTCAGAAAATCAAATTACACCATTGCAGCGGTGATGATGGCCATCTTGTAGACCTCGTCGGCATTGCAGCCGCGGGACAGGTCGTTGATGGGCGCTGCCAGGCCCTGCAGGATGGGGCCGTAGGCCTCGAAGCCGCCCAGACGCTGGGCGATCTTGTAGCCGATGTTGCCGGCCTCAATGTTGGGGAAGATGAAGGTGTTTGCGTGGCCGGCCACGGGAGAGCCGGGGAACTTCAGCTGACCAACCTCGGGAGCCACGGCGGCATCGAACTGCATCTCGCCGTCGATGGCCAGCTCAGGAGCCATTTCCTTGGCGACGATGGTGGCATCGTGGCTCAGCTTGACGGTGCCGCCCTTGCCGGAGCCGTTGGTGGAGAAGCTCAGCATGGCAACCTTGGGGTCAATGCCGAAGACCTTGGCGGTACGGGCAGACTCAATGGCCACCTCGGCCAGCTTCTGGGCAGCGGTCAGAGTGACGTTGCCCTCCTTGTCTACGCTGTCCTCATAGCTCAGGTTGATGGCGCAGTCGCCCATGGCCAGCTTCTCCTCGCCGCGGACCAGGATGAAGCAGGAGGACACCAGATGAGCGCCCTTCTTGGTCTTCACCAGCTGCAGAGCGGGACGGACGGTATCGGCAGTGGAGTAGGTAGCGCCGCCCAGCAGGGAGTCGGCATAGCCCATCTTCACCAGCATGGTGCCGAAGTAGTTGCCCTTGGACAGAGCCTTGCGGCAGTCCTCGGGGGTCATCTTGCCCTTGCGGAGCTCCACCATCTTGTCCACCATCTTGTCCATCTCGGGATAGGTAGCGGGGTCGATGATCTCCACGCCCTCGATGTTGAAGCCGCCCTTGGCAGCATTGGCTTTGACCTCGTCCACATTGCCGATGAGGATGGGGGTCAGGAAGCCGCCCTCAACCAGACGAGCGGTGGCCTCCAGGATACGGGCATCGTGGCCCTCAGTAAAGACGATCTTCCGGGGATTGGCCTTCAGAGTTTCGATCATTGCATCAAACATGAAATATTCCTCCAATTCATGAGCCGAAGCCCATTTTTTCGCCTCTATTATAGCGCACATCCCCCTTAGGTGCAACCATTTTTTTGCAAATAGTCCCATTGTGTCTATAAGAGAATTTTATGCAATGTGATGAAATGGTTTTCTGAAATGGCATTTTTCCTATTGATTTTTGTACGTTTTGGCTTTATAATGGTTTAAACTATGTTGGAGGGAAAATCGCATGGGAGAGCTCTATGCCATTGTCTCCGGCAAGGGCGGCACGGGCAAAACCTCCGTCTGCGCCGGGCTTGCCGCCGCTCTGGCCGAAAAGGGCCGGAAGGTGCTGTGCATCGACTGCGATGTAGGGCTGCGGAATCTGGATATCTCTCTGGGCATGTCCGACTGCGCTTCCCTTTCCTTCCTGGATGTGTGCCAGGGGAGCTATGCGCTCTCAGATGCCTGCCGCCATCCCAAATATGACAGTCTCTTCTTCCTGACGGCCCCGATGAACACCCCTGTGGAGAAAATTGACCCGGAGCCCTTCGGGAGGATGCTTCTGGAGGCCCGGCAGCAGTTTGAGTTTGTATTCCTGGATGCACCCGCAGGGGTCGACGCCGGGTTCCGGCTCACCAGCGGGTGGGTTGACCGGTTCTTGCTGGTCACGGGCTCCGGCCCTGCCGCCGTAAGGGATGCCGCCCGGGTCAGCGACCTGCTGGAGCTGGAGGGAAAGAAAAACGTCCGTCTCATTGTCAACCGTGTGGACGAGGAGATGCTCTCCACCGTCCGGCTGACCATTGACGATATTATGGACACCACCGGGACCCCTCTGGCAGGGGTTGTCCCGGAAGACCCCAATATCACCCTTGCCGCAGCCTTCGGGGTACCGGTGCTGGCCTATGCCAGGCGCTGCCCCGCCGCCCGGGCCTTCCGGCGCATTGCAGACCGGCTGGAGGGGATCACCGCCCCCATAAAACTATGACAAAAGATAAGGAGTGACCTGTATGAATATTGCATTTCTGGCCCATGACAAAAAGAAGGAACTGATGGTTCAGTTCTGCACGGCCTACAAGAGCGTCCTTCAGAAGCACAGCCTCTACGCCACCGCTACCACCGGGCGGTTGATTGCGGACAATACAGGTCTGCCCATCACCCTGCTGCTTTCCCACAAGCAGGGTGGCCACCAGCAGATCAATGCCCGCATCGCCTACAACGAGATCGACCTGGTGCTGCTCTTTACCGACCCCAACACCACCGACCCCTGGGACGACGCCCAGATGATCGAGACCATCCGCCACTGCGACAAGCAGAATGTCCCCATTGCCACCAACCTGGCCTCCGCCGAGATGTTCATCCTGGGCCTGCAGCGGGGCGACCTGGACTGGCGTGAAATGGTCCACAGCAAGACAAAATTCTGAGGAGACATTTACTTTATGGATATGATCAAACCCCGCACCCTTTCCGGCTTTATGGAGCTGCTGCCCGACAAGCAAATCAAGCTGGAAAAAATGATGGAGATCCTCCGCAGGACCTACGCCTCCTACGGCTTTGCCCCCCTGGACACCCCCGCCATTGAGGATGCCCAGATCCTTTTGGCCAAGGGCGGCGGCGAAACCGAGAAGCAGATCTACCGCTTCACCAAGGGCGACAGCGATCTGGCCCTGCGGTTCGATCTGACCGTGCCTCTGGCAAAATACGTTGCCCTGCACTACAATGAGCTGGCCTTTCCCTTCCGCCGCTTCCAGATCAGCAAGGTCTACCGGGGTGAGCGAGCCCAGAGAGGCCGCTTCCGGGAATTCTACCAGGCGGATATCGACATCATCGGCGACGGAAAGCTGGATATTCTCAATGAGGCGGAAATCCCCGCCATTATCTACAAGGTCTTCCGGGGCTTCGGCCTGACCCGATTCCAGATTCGGGTCAACAACCGGAAAATCCTCACCGGCTTCTATGATATGCTGGGTCTGGCCGAGAAGAGCGGCGACATCATGCGCACCGTGGACAAGCTGGACAAGATTGGCCCCGACAAGGTAAAGACCATTCTCCTGGAGGACTGCGGTCTGGAAGAAGCCCAGGCGGACGACATTCTGCGCTTCATCGCCATTCGCGGCACCAACGCCCAGGTCATTGCCGCTCTGGAGGGCTACGCCGGTAAGAGCGAGATTTTCGACACCGGCCTTGCGGAACTGAAGGCCGTCACCGCCAACCTCTCCGCTTTCGGCGTTCCCGAGGAGAATTTCGCCGTGGACCTGACCATTGCCCGCGGTCTGGACTACTATACCGGCACGGTCTACGAGACCACATTGCTTGATCACCCGGAGATCGGCTCCGTCTGCTCCGGCGGCCGGTATGACAATCTGGCGGGCTACTACATCGACAAGCCCCTGCCCGGCGTGGGCATTTCCATCGGTCTGACCCGGCTTTTCTATGTGCTGGACGAGCAGGGTCTGCTGAATCCCGCCCTGCCCAGCGCCCCGGCGGATGCCCTGGTGCTGCCCATGACTGCCGACATGGCCCCGGCCATTGCCCTGGCCGAAACCCTGCGCTCCGCCGGATTGCGGGTGCAGCTGTATGGCGAGCAGAAGAAATTCAAGCAGAAAATGGCCTACGCCAACAAGCTGGGGGTCCCCTATGCCGTTCTTCTTGGAGAGGACGAGATTGAAAAAGGCCTGTGCTCCGTGAAAAATATGCAAAGCGGCGAGCAGCTGCTCCTCTCCCCCGAGGATGCCGCCAAGCTCATCCAAACCGCCGTCACCGCCCAGTGTCCTGTGATCCTGGAAAAATAAGGGCTTGATAAGCACCTGCTCATTGGATTGAGCAGGTGCCTTTCTATTGCAAGGGCCGTGGGGTATAATAGGAACTGGGAGAAAAATATTTTCTGTTTTTGCTGCTGGTGCTGGGATAAACGCCCGCGTCCGGCTTTCCGCCGCAGCTTCCGTACCAAACACCAAGGCAGGGATTTTTCGTCCCTGCCTTTTGCTTTTCCCTCGATCGTACTTGACGCGCAGCAGATTCGGTCGTAAAATGGCCACAACCAGGCCAGGTCTCTCCGGAAACGCGCTGAACGAATGCGCCGCGCGGGCCTTCCCTGTCACCGAATCGCATACAATGTTGGGAGAAGCCGCCGCATCTATGCTAGAATGGAACTCGACAGGAGGGAATCCTATGGACTGGATCACCGGTATTCAAAACGCCATCGACTATATGGAAGCACACATCACTGAAGAACTGGATTACGAAGAAATCGCAAAACAGAGCTTTTCTTCTTCCTTCCACTTTCAAAGAGTGTTCAGCATTCTTTGCGGCTATACCCTGGGCGAATATATCCGCTGCCGCAGACTGAGCCTCGCCGGTACTGAATGGATACGACTTTTTCTTTGCAAAGCAGCTGCCCCAGATTGTGCTCAGGGACTTTGACGAAGACCTGGGAGAAATGGCAAAGGAATTTGAGCACCTGCAAATTCCGGCAGGACAGTATCTGGTGTGCGAAACGGAGCGCTGCAAATTCCCCTGCGATCTGGAAGACGAACTGCACCGCAGAGCAGTATCGGAATGGCTTCCCACATCCGGATACGAGCTGCGGGAAGCCCCCGAAATTGGCGTGATCCACTGGTACTGGGAAGAAGGCAACGAACCGCTGAACAACTCCCGCTACTGCGAATTGTGGCTTCCCATTGTGAAAAAGGCAGACGGGGGGCGAGAGCTGCATAACCGAGCATAAGCTCGATTTTCACGGCAGCCTCCCACATCGCCAGGCGCACCGTTCGGTACGCGGCAGTTCAATTGCATAGATGCATAGGCTTGCCTGGGGGCTTTGCCCCAGCCGCTTCCACATGACAACGCAAAACGACGGGCACAAACGTTTTTCTTCCGTTTGTGCCCGTAGCTATTTAATGTCAACTGAACAACCCTCAGTTTTTCGCACGGTTGCAAAAAGCCGAGCAGCCAATCCAGAAATTGTAAAAAAGCGTACTGAATC
>ERZ773104.1103-NODE-1103-length-38182-cov-33.085661_pt1 | contig 38182 bp, 35 predicted proteins | sample MGYA00511920_ERZ773104 | MGnify/ENA primary metagenome ERZ773104 (study PRJEB29015, sample SAMEA2737857) | human gut metagenome | biome: human gut; feature: human-associated habitat; material: faeces | place: China | collected 2012 ... | reverse complement strand
CCTGCATGGCGCTGCGCTCCTTGAGCGTGATGTTCCGCCCGGCGAGCATCAGGAACGTCACCGCGCCGGTGATCACGCCCAGCCCGCCAATCTGGATCAGCAGCAAAATCACCGTCTGACCAAAGGCAGACCAGTAGCTGCCGGTATCCTGCACCACCAGTCCCGTCACGCAGACAGCGGAAGTGGAGGTGAACAGTGCCTCATGAAACGGCGTCCAGATCCGCTGTACTGTGGCGATAGGCAGCATCAGCACCAGCGCCCCCAGTAGGATCACACCCGCAAAGCCGAGGATCATGATTTGAAAAGAAGTCAAATGACGCTTCAGATGGAGTATGGGTTCTATCACCGTGCACACCTTCTTTCAAATACCGCTTCTGATTTTGGCACATAGTATAGCACGGTTTTCGCAGCCTGTCTGTGCAGGTTTTGTAAAAGTTTTGTAAAGGTTTTGCAGAATTTGATGAAGCTCAATATTGACGATGTTGTCAGATCATAGCTTGTTCAGCACGCCATAGACCTCCGCCAAGGCGCGGACATACTGCGGGAAATTGCGCCGCAGCTCACGGTCTTCCCCCGGCGGCAGGACCGGCCTCCGCAGCATACGATGAACAGTCCTCCATACCTGAAGCCTGCTGCCGGGATAGGCTTCTCTCAGCTTCTCGACGGCACGGTTCTTTGCCTTCTCCACGGCGGACTCCTTCATCATGTGATACATCCCGATCTCTTTCAAAGTTGCCTCCGGGTATCCGAACACGCCGCAGGTCTTGCCGAGAATGTCCCTGTCCTTCTTCGGCAGGGTATCGAACAGCTCCCGAAGGAACTCGATGCAGACTTTGCGGTACACGGCTTGCTCCGCCGAAACGGAGAGCATCCCCGGCATCAGCCGCTCGTAGGGATCGCCGTCATAGCCCTCCGGGACAAGATCATGCACACCGAGGAAATGGGTGTTGTAGCGAACATATCGGCTGACACGAGCCTCAGGGATACCCAGCTCCTCCGCGATTTCACCGGTATCCTTCCATGCAACATGATACAGCCTCTGCACCTGCCGGACAGCGGCCATCTCGTTCTTGCTCAACGCCATGCAGCCAATATTCTGCTCCAGCCAGCGGGTCATGCGCCCCTTCAAATGTGGGTAAAGATAGGTGGTGAGCACGGCGCGGCTTTCGTCATATTCCCGGCTCTGTATCCGCGTTAGAAGCTCCAACGCGCCCTCGCCGCAGAGGTCATCCAGAATCGTTTTCGTATACGCGGAAAATTGATTTGGATGATGCTGATCTGTCATCAGGCAGTTGAACTCCGCTGCTGCTTCCTTGGCGATTCCGCGGATCAGCCCGATATTTTTATGGTACAGCTTTTCCAGCGCAGCTTCATCACCGTCATAATATTGGCGAATTAGTTGCTCGTTGGTCATGCTTTCTCACCCGCCTTCTTCTTCGGCGGACGGCCCCTCGGATTGGCCGTTCTGGTGATCCCGCAATGCTGGTAGACATTCTCAGACGAAACGCTCTCTTCAAAGGCTTCTACGGAGGTGTCCGCGTCGCGCAGAGCGTCATAGAGCAGATCCCGCACATAAGATCCCGTTGAATGATCTGACGACGCTGCATCTGCAACAGTTCTACAAGAAATTGTTGGCGGAAGGGCGGGTAGAGCGAATCGAAGCACAGAAGCAGCCCAAGGGACTGAGCGCCAAAACAGTGCGCAACATCCATCAAATCATTTCCTCTGCCCTGAAGCTGGCAGCCGAGCAGCGGCTGATCGCCCACAATCCGGCAGACGGCTGTGCGTTGCCGAAGGCGGAGCGCAAGGAAATGCAGACGCTTCCTGTTGAGCAGCTGACGTCCTTCCTCCGCGAGGCAAAAGACAGCGGCGTGTTCGCCCTGTACTACATCGACCTGATCACCGGCCTGCGGCGGGGCGAGTTGCTCGGATTAAAATGGTCAGACATTGATTTGAAAAAAGGAGACCTCCGGGTTCAACGGCAGATCGGGCGCATCGACGGCAAGATCATTGAGATGCCGCTGAAAACAAAAAACGCCTACCGCACCCTGCCCCTGTCGGCAGACGCGATAGACGTTCTGAAAATGCAGAAATGCAAAGTTGGGAACAGTGAATGGGTGTTTCCCTCGCCAAGCGGAGGCCCCATGTCCCCGGACAGCGTTCTGCACATGCTCCAGCGGGTGCTAAAGCGAGCGGGGCTGCCGAGGATACGCTTTCATGACCTGCGCCACCCGTATGTCAAGCACACGATAAAAAATAAATCTCTGCAAAAGCAGAAATCCCAAGCTATCAAGGAATTCTGATAGCCCGGAATTTCTGCTTTTGTGTACTACATCCTATTCAAATTTGATTGATGCTCGCCGAAAAATACCCGTCATGATCTGGTATTTCCCAGTAGCTATGCTACCAACATTCTTTTTGACCAGTCTTCATTTGTACGAAGTGTGCAATAACATTGTTGAACATCGTGTCGTCAAAGTTTTTCCCAGAGAATACACCATTACATATTTCTGTTAACCAATTAACGTCTTTGGACGGAAGTTTATCCTGCAATAAACGAAGCATTTCTGAAATATTGGTCTGAATGCCTTGCGTTTCGGCTGCGAGATAACCGGCATCTTCCGGTTCCGTCAGCAACTCAACTGATTTGGAGTAGATCCATAGCTCTTCGGCAATATCCCCAATAGAAGGTTCTTCGGCCTCTATGGCGCCCCTTTCCGTCAAAACATATTTTTTCGCAAAGCAGTTGAGCATCTGCGCCGTCACGTCCACCGGATATGGGACCATCTGCTTTTCAAGCAATGAATAGTCTTCTGACTCAATCGTTTTTTTGACATCAGCGAGCATCTGTCGAGAGAGCTGCAACGCCGTAGGGGTTATTTCTTCAAGATCGTTTGCAGACAATATCACCAGATAGTCAAAGGGAGCTTCAGAAAACGCAATACTGCCCAGGAGCCATTCAGTTAAATTGCTTTCCAATGTCATATCAAAATCATCAACTACGATGGGATAATATCTCAATATGCCAATGGTGTAAATCTGATCAGGAAAATGAATCGAGTACTTGGATGCCAATTCCGATAATGCCTCTTCTGCAATCCTTCTTTCTTTCCAACAGTGCCTGTCATACCAATCCTTGATCTGATATTTATCAAAATATCTGTTCGGTGCGTGTTCAAGGTAATAACTGCAGCACATGGCAAGCCGTTTGATGTTTCGTTCTTCCATTGCGCAAAGAACTCGCTGCCTTTCCTGAATATCAAATTCTGCCGCAACCTCTGAAAAGTAGTTTTGCATCAGTACAAGAGCACTCTGCGCCGCTGTGAGATTTACCATAGGCAACCGCCGCTTCTGCTCATCTCTAGTGAGAATCCCCGCAAACTGATTAAAGAAGTTTTGTACACTTTGGAAGTATTCTCCTTTTTTCTTTTCCAGTCCCTCCGGCAGCGCAGCTTTTTTCTCAAACGGACGGTCCTCTTTGGGATATCGCTTTTCTCCTGTGGTCATCTGAGTAAGCTCTTCATGGAGCTGATCGATTTCTCTGCCCAAACTTCCTAATGGCTTTCCGCTCAGGAGCTTATCCATGCAGGCGCAGCACTTATCGGCAAGCAGACATATCTTCTCTCTCACACTAAACCAATAATCCAACCATTCGCTTACGGTATCAAATTCGTAATTGCTCATAATGGTCTTATTCCATAACGATGTTAGGTTTTGATGGAACATGATCACAATGTTTCGAATGGGCATCGCTTTATGTGCATCGTCGGGAACAGAATAAGTCGAAAGCAGATCAACTGTCGGCTTGAGCGCATCCGCACAATACAAATCGAAAATAGGCAAGGTCTTGCAAAGAAATTTTAGCCTTGAGACGCTCTGCTCATTCCCCGTTTTGATATTGCGTAATCGAAGGATATACTCAACATGAATCGCATTTTTTTCGGAATCAATAAATACCCTATGTGATCTTGTCCGCTGCTTGAGGTACGTAAGAATACTCTTAAGATTTCGTTCCACAAATTCCATATATTTCTCTCTGTTCCCGCAGTAGGAGAGATACATCAGCGTAGAAATGCACTCCAGCGTCAATTTTTCCGACTTGCTCCAAAGATCGTCCAGAGAAAATCCGGCCGACACATTCCACTCCGGATTGATGTTATAGATCCACTCAGAAATGGAGGCATAGGCCGTGATGTCCTTTATTCCGTCAAAACGAAGGGGGCGCAGTTTCCTATATAGACAACCGCAGAAAACATAGACATACGTATCCTGCAAATGGCAGGCGGGAATACGCTCCCGCAATCGGCAAAGATATTCTATATTCTTATTATCCGGAAATGTTTCCCGCATTTTGTCCAGCGTATCCATCGACACACCGAAATCTTCGAATACAGCAAAGGGGCACATTTCGGTCGACAGAAGAAAAAGACCGCTGTGGGCATCTGCATCGTCAAACGCAGCTCGGTTGGAAAGGAAATACTGCATCACACTCCCTGAAAAAAGCCCCTGTATTGCAGAAGTATAGTTTGAAAGGTCTTTTTCATCCCATAGGCTCTCGACCGCATCGCAGAAAAATGTCTCTTTGTTCAGGGCAAACTCCGGTAGATGGGAAAACAGTATCGGCAGGTCCGCTTTGTCCGCCATTTTCATAACGGAAATGGCGGTATCGTCAATCGGCAGGAATTCATGCAGTCTCTCTACAACATGCTTTGACCGAATGGGATGCAGACCCTCAATATACCTGCTCTCTTCATTCACGTGCACAAGAAACTCGGATTCCATACTTTTTAAGAGCTCACCAAAATCCGAGCCAGAGTCTTCTGATTGACTCGCATAAAGGTTGACAACAGAAAGACTGACTCCGCAAAGATCTGCAAAACATACTTTGCGTAGGATTTCACATTTTGCTTTACCAGAAGATGATTGTCCTATTTCGGATATTTGTGAGGCTATTCTTTCTGATAACATCTCACCATGAGTAAGCAAGTAGACATACTCTATAAGTAGTTGCCTTTCTGCAATCTTATTCCATGCTCTTTGCCAGCTTGTTATGCTTGGGTGAAGTTGCTTAGCCTCTCTGAATAGATTGAATATCTCTATTGCTTCCTTTTCTTCTAAAGCCGGCTTAATTACTTTCAAAGACTGAATATTGCTCAAGTCGCCACTATAATTATACCAATCAATCTCACGCGATGTGATGAGCAACTTATAATGACAATGCAATTCGGATTGTAAGAGTTGAACAAGATAATTCCATTTGCTGAGATGGTTATCCAGATTGTCAATTAAGATGAGAATCTTTTCACCAAGCTGAATTCTTGCTTTAAAATATTGGGCAATATTCCCAATCTCTTTGATTTCATCGCACCATAGCAATTGATATGGTATATATTCATTTTGGAGGATATATGCTGCCTGCAAAGCCAGCGTGGTTTTTCCTTGCCCGCTAGAAGCTTTAATTACAGTAACTGTGTTTTCGCAAATGGAATTAATAACATCTTTTTCTAAGCTCGGTCGTTTGATTGGAAACCCACTTGCTATATCTGCTGGTGTTGCTTTTTTCCCCTCGTAAAAACTACGACCTTCATCAAGACTAGGCTTAGAGTAGTCCAGTTTACGAATCCAACTATGAGCTGGATTCTGAGGGCCCTTACTGATATCTATTTTGACAGATTGGATTTGGGAATCTAATTCCGCTTTGGTCACATAGGCCCGCTGCTCCATTTTTTCAAAGCAAAGGATTTTTATGCTGTTTGCAAATAAAGAAACATTGTCCGTGTTAATCTCATAAGTTCCAATTAAGGCTTTTTCAATTTCAGCAGCAAGTATAGATTTTTCAATTTTCTCAAATGACAAATGTGAAATAAATTCATCGAAATCATATACAGACCAATTCCAAGAAGGAGTGTTTTGCTTGATATTTGAAATCACACCAGTCCAATAGATGCGTGATTTTTCGTCCAGATCAGATGCAAATATCTTACTTAGATTGCCTTTTGCAACAGGGAAATCATAAACCAGCTTAAAAAATCTATTTTGATCCAGCAAATATGCTTCAAGAAAGTTTTTAAGCACATCAGGCAAAAAGCTGGCATCCTGTTTGTTGACGGAATATTTCAGCTGTATATGCGTGACATCACTGCTGTCATTTTTCTGCTTAATACAATCAATATCTTCAATTCCCTCAAGCTGAAAAGAAATGCCCGGACTTGATGACGAAAGAATTAAATAGCACGAATACAAGAATTGATACGAGTAGCCTCTGAGGGCGATTTGTCCGCCATCTCTGGAAGCATTTAATTCTTGGATATTGGCTTTTGGAACTGCAACTTTTTTGCCTTTCTTGTTCGTTCCTTTTCCCACATTCATCACCTTTCAATTTCTTATTGTTATTGTTAATTTACAAGTGCAACTAATCAGCGCATATCAAGTTTTCCAGTTCAGAATATCGAAAAACTCTATTTCTGTAGGAAGGTAGATGGCATTCAACAATTCCATAGCCTTGTAATGAATGAAACAATTTAGATACTGTATTAAAAGAGAATCCCAGGTTTCTTTCGGCAACTGTTATTGTTGTAATAGGAGTATCCTTGAGATAATTATAAATTTCAAATATACTTTTTGTAGATTTGCCAATCTCTGTAAGGCGATGCTCATCTAGTGCAATGATACGCTCGTATTGTGTCATTAGCTTGGCGGATTTTTTGGCTACTTCACCTACAGCATTTACAAAGAACTTAATCCACCGAATATAACCACCGCTGTATTGGGTAGACCGAAGCAAGTCAAAATATTCATTCTTATTGTGATACAGATACTCGGACAAGCATATTAGCGGCATTGCCTCTCCAATGGTATCTCGTAATACCATTGGCACAATGATTCGCCCGACAATACCGTTATACCGTTCAAATGGATGGATCATTTCAAATTGGTAATGTACCAATGCGGCTTTAATTAACGGATCAGTATTGTGGTCGTTATAGAGATATGCAGAAATATCAGCCAGTGCTGGGAGTACAGCATCTGGTGCTGTAGGATTGTATCCTTTGAGATTCGTCTTTACACCCAGCCAGAAGGTTTGATAATCCCTAACATCTATCGAGTTATTCTCCGGATCTCCGTTAAGTGCGATACCACAAATCTGGCTCAAGTCAGGAGCTGCAACTTCCATACTTTTTGCCGCCTTATATGCCATTTCCAGGTTAGTGATCGGCGTGATATCACCTTTGCCGGTGCCGCGAATAGTGAGCACCTCTTTGAAATCGGGACCGTCGTAGTCGATCATATGGGAATAGGTACACTCTTTCAAAAGCATCAGCTCTGCAAACGCTTCTTTATTCGGAGCATACGTAACAAGCCCTTCCAGAAAGCCAATGTTCCTGTGGGCTTCAGTCAGTAAAGCAGCCAATTCGTCATCCATCTGATACATATCTCCGCGCATCAAGGGGCGTGGGGTAAAGGAATAGAATGTAAGGCTTGGCTTTTCGGGATCAATATGTTCAGTGTAATCACCTGTGTAGGGCAGCATCGCATATACCTCAATAACTAAAAGTCATTTTCAGTATATCATTAATACGGTAAATAGGAAAGCACTATTTACCGATTTATCTCAGAAAATCAAGAAATAGTGCAATTAAAATTGAAAATCGAGTTCCATGAATTAGACACACCTTCGCAACGCTGGCACTGCAAAACGGTGTGGACATCAAAACCGTATCTGGCATGCTGGGGCATTTTTCGGCAGGGTTTACGTTGGACACCTACGCTCATGTAACGACCTCCGCCAAGCGTGAAGCGGCAAAAACAATGGGTAACATTCTCTCTGGCGCGGTATAATCCTTTCCGCTATCCGCTCCCGTTGGGGTCAGCGTTTGGGTCAGAAAAAATGGCAAGTAAGATATTGGACGCAAAAATGCGGAAAAAGTCCTGATTTCGCAAGAAATCAGGACTTTTCTGGTTGCGGAGGCAGGACTCGAACCTACGGCCTCCGGGTTATGAGTTCCAAACAAGGCGTTTGCTATCGTGATGCAATGTCGCGCAAAGTATTGATTTTACTACGTTTTTTGAATCCCTCGTTTTATATCGTCGAGTAAAATAGTTGAACTTTTTGTAATGGAGTTGAATTTTTGTTGAACTCAGTTGAATTCAAATGCTTAGTGCAAAAAAAGAGAACTGGAGACAGGCACCAGTTCTCTTAAAACCACATTGTGATTTTTGTTCTACAGTGATAGTATATGTGCCTCCCTCAGAATTGTCAATCACTTTTTGTGAACATTTTTATAATTTCATAGACGAAATTATAAGTAGCAACTAACCCTTGTTGTTTCTTATAGTAATCACTATGTCTCGGGATCCGCTCCGCAAAAAATAGTTCAAGCTCATCCATTCCTTTTGATTTTGTCGGATCTGGAACAATTTTATTATAAAGTACGAGTAACGCTATGAAATCGTGTATCGTAGGATGCGACAAATATTTTACCACCGCATCCTTTCTATTGGACGAAAGTCTCCTAACCTCGCTTCGCAAATCATAAGATACCGAAATGCTTCTTGAATAAGGCGCCCGCATTTGATTGATCAGGCAATTATTGTGTGCAGCGGCATTTCTTAACATTTTTACCGGGTAGAGCAAATAACGCTCGCTATCCTCAAATGAATTTCGCTGATAGAATAGTTCATAGAGATTTATGAACTGCCCAAACGACATCAGTTCTATCACGTTCCATATCGCCCAATTGTCGTGATGCTTTTTTACAATGCCGTTACAGGTAGATGTATTGATTTTTCCCTCAACCTCACTTTTTAAGTCAGGATTTCTTCTGAACAATTCTTCAATGATCTGGTATCCATCTTCATCAACCATGTTAAAATGATTCAACATGCGGACTTTCAAAAAATGTTCCAGGTCAATGCTCATACTCAAAATCAACTTACGGAGCCGAGCATCGATAGTTGATAAATCTTTCAAATGAGCAAAATCAAGATTTATATATTGTCCTTTTTTCTCGGTGTCCCTGTATCGGTCGAAATTATGAGCATACGCCTTCAGCTTAAAATAATAGTTATTTTCTGACAAAAACTTACGGGCTTCAGCTTCGGTACATATTTCAAAAGCGATTCCTCGTTTTTTCATGTCCTCTATTTGTTGAGGTATCGATAGTTTTGGAGAGCGCGTGGCCTGCTCTATACCATCTGACAATATTGCTGCGTTCCATTTTTTATCCACACTTTGCGCCCCCTTCTTTTTATCTATATGGTAGTAAGTTATATATAAAAAGTCAACTAAAAACTTCGAATTTACCAGCATTCGCATACAAGATAAAAAGAAGTCTTATTCTTTTCTTTTGACAGTCTTGCTTTTCAGAATACATCAATTTCAAATCAAAAAACTCGTCTCGATCTCAAATCGAAGCGAGCTTCACTGCTCGGATTTCAAATCGACGCAGTGACCGCCTGATCTGGACAGTCGCAAGGGTCTCATTTCAGATGAGGCCCTCAATGCACCGAAAGGCTCGGATTTCAAATCCGACCTTTAAAACATCCCCACATATATGCAGCAAGAGCGGAGGAATCGCCCTCCGCTCTTCTATTATCCCTCTCTTTGCCCCTCAGAGGCCGCAGGAGCGCTTTCGTCACGCTCTATGGCTTCGTCTATGGCTCGGTTGATAAAGCCGTTCACGCTCTCGCTGTGGGCTTCTGCGTGGGCTTTGATAATATCTTTCTTGCCTTTCGGCATAGCAACGGAAACGCGATCAAGATTCGCAGTATCCCATTTTCTATTGCCCTCTTTACGGGCCTCCGTGTATTTCTGCGGCGATATATGCACCACTCCCTTCTAAGCAACTTTATTATACTCTCTCTGAAAGCACTTAACAAGTGAACATTGTAGACATATTAACATGTGAAGTTTTGTTGAGACTGCTCTCTTGCATTCACTTAATAAGTGAATTATAATAACACCTGTAAGGAGGAAAAGAAAAAAGCCCTCTGCATCCTCGCCGACCAAAGCACGATGCAGAGAGCCACCAACCACCACAAGAGGATTGACAAGGAGGCCACAAAATGGATGCACAAACCCAGCTAGCAGCAGAACTTTATAAAACGCTCAATGATGCGCAAAAACAGGAAGTCTTGAGCATGATTGATACTTTACTAAGTCAGCAATTAAACGATCAACAATCGCTTGATTCTCATTCCTCTGCTACGGAAAAGCAAGATAGCATCGCATGAGAAAGGCTCCATGTCCCAGCCGACCAAAGCAAGACACGGAGCCACCACCAACCACCACAGGGAGGCCGGTATCGGTATTATACCGACCTCCCGCCAAGAAAACAAGGAGGAAATATGAGTTATTTATCTGAGCTTACCGCACATGAGCGCCTAACTGTCGACAATGCAACGCTCGACATGTTTACCGCTTTCGAAAACGGATCAGACTTGATCTATGATATTTGGGAGCAGTATTTTTCTGATAGGGAGCGAAAAAATATCGAATCGAGAGACTTAGAATTCATTGGTCGCATCCTGTATTCTGTCTACGATAGAATGGCAAACGCCATCCGCGACTATCACTTGATGCTCGGACACTATGACGCACCGGGCGTGCAGTGCTTTTTAGAAACAGCGAAACGCGCTCAACTGACGGCAGACGCCGAAAAAGCAAGGGAACACGCCCAGGAAGAAATGCGATCCGCAACTTATGATCTCGACGATGCAGATGCAATTAAACTTCTGACAGGTAAGGGGCAAGCGCATGAAGCTTCTATACTGCGCCCGCTGTAATACACCGCTTATGAACGCCGCCACGGTGCATATTTGCCCGACCTGCGGGGCCGTGTACCGTCAGCATGGGACGCACTTTTCCTTCGTCGCCGATCTGTCCGGCGTATCCGTCAAAGAGCTGATGCAAAGCATGGAGGTCACGCTATGAACGATAACGATAGATTCTATCCGGTCGTGTAAACGCCGGCCGGAAAGGTGCTGCTCATAGGCGCTACCATGACCGTCGAGCGCGAACGCGAGCTTTTCGGAAAGAAGGTGAAAACAGATGAGCGCAAATAGCCCGTGTCTCCGAGCACATGACCTGATCGACAAGCTCGCCATGTCACCGTCGACTTACAAGCGCCGCACTGCGCCGCAAAAAGTCGCCTCGTCAAAGAAGAAAGCCGAACCGCCTAAAAAGGTTGCTATGCCCCCGGCGCGCCGTGAGGAACCACAGCAGGCCACTTGCGAATATAGCGAGAGCTGCTTTATCTGTCCGTTGAAGGATTGCATTCAGTCGGACAAGGCTTGTGAAAAACTGAATTGCCTGTAAGAGGAAAGGGGACTGCACAAAACGGTGCAGTCCTCTCTTTCCTTTTATCCCATCATTTTTGACACATGCACTACGCCATTATTTTTTGAAATTCTCTTTAGCTACATTCTCAGCCGCTCGTTTCCATTTTCCCAAATTTTGCGCTTTAGATGCTTCAAACCAATATGCTTGCGCCTGTGGATGAACGGACTTATTAAACACGAGGTTTCTGTCCGTTTCAATCTTCTTTGAACCATAACGGCTTTTCCACCCTTCATCTGTTAAAAAACCTGCGGCGTTGATCTTAGGGTCTACCAATACTTTTCCATGATACAGATATCTTGCATAAGGCCCCGGGTATACGACATAGTTTCCCTCGACGTGTGAGCGATTTGTAAGTGATTTTGTCAACGCTGGAACAAATGGGGCAGTATCACTCAACACCTCTTCCGCAACCGTGTGTTCAGCTTTCGTGCAAGCCTTTGAAAAAGCTTTTTTCAGTTCGTCCATTCCGTCCATATGGACTTTGAATTTTAACCCCATTACGGCACAGTCCTCTCCTTCATCATTCCGCCGCCTGCAACTCCACAAGCTGGTGGATCACTCGTTCCAGACGGTCAAGCACTTTGTCATAGCCGAAGATAAACATTTGCAGTCTCCTTTCCCGTTAGTACAGCAGCACGGGCTTACCGGCTGCGCGCGTCATGTTGTTGATGTTGGGAACGACCACGCGGGCAAGCGTCTTACCATCCACAACGAGGTTCACATTGATGGGCTCGCGGCTGCCCTGTGCCAGCGCCTCCATGACGGCCTGCTTGATGGTCGAAAGCGGCGCTTCGACGTTCGTTCCGCTCTTCTGGTCGCCCAGTACAGCAAGAAATTCTTTGTTCGGGGGGATGACCGCGCCATGTGCGAGCTGCGGGATATCGTTGTACACAGGCGCATTGCCGTCTAAGCTCTGCGCCGCCACGCGACGGCTGCGCGCTGGTGCCTTTGTTGATACGCGCGTACCGGTAAAACCGGACGTTGCTTTTCTGACTTTGGAATCGTCCACACTATCAACGAAGAATTTGAGCGCAAGGCCAATCGCCGCCGAGATGATGAACGCCGTACCGGCGCTGACGATGCCCAGCGCCGCAAGGCCAACGCCGAGAACACCGGCCAGCAGTCCAAGAAGTACGCTGCGCCCGATGCTGACAAGCCGCTGCGTGCCCTTCTTCGGGTCTTTGCGGACGCTGTAAATGCTCAGTCCGAGAATCAGGCCTAATCCCATGCCGACGACTGTACCGACGCCCGGCGTCACGATAGAGCCGATAACAGCGCCAAGCAGCGCGCACAGCACGACGATCAACTCGGAAAGAAGCTGCGATTTGCCGCCGTGTTCCTCGTCCCCCTCTGCAAAGCCGGTGAGATAGAGGCCGAGGATCGCGCCCAGGCTGAAACCGGCCACGCCGCCGGTGATGCCAAGAAACACGCTGCCAAGCAGCGCACCGAGCAAAGCCGTGATGACCACGATCCACGCATCCTCTGCGTCCATCTCGGTTTTCCATGTTTCGGGGTCAAGGCCCACAAGGTACAGCCCCAGTAGCACACCGAGGGATAAACCGATGACGCCGCCCGTGATGCCGCCGAACGCCGCGCCGAGTGTTGCACCGAGCAGCGCCGTTAAAACGGTCAGCCATGTTGCCTTGCTCTTGGGGATAACTTTCTTGTCAAAGCTCCATTTTAGGTCATCCACGACGATCTCAAGCCCCGCGCGGATGGTCTTAAAGATATCGTTGATCTTCTGGAACACCTTGTCGAGCTTTTCCATCATGGGCCCTTCGTCAAAATCAAAGTCCGGCGCAATGGCGGATGCTCCGCCGCCAACGCCGCCAACGGACGTTGTCGTGCTGAGTTTGTTGATCTCATCGAACGCCGCGAGCGCGTCTGTCGCTTCCTTTGCCGCCTTGCCGGTCGCGTCAATGGCGGCGGCCTCTTTGTAGAGGTTTTTGCCCGATGCCTCCATGCTCTTCTTTGACTTACCGCTCAGAATCGAGATGATCGTCACGATCTCCGACACAATGGCCGCAAGCAGATTCATTAGCCACGTCAGCGCCGGAATGAGTACGTCCATCAAAGGCGCGGCCAGCGTCAGCAGCGCACCTTTGAGGCGGGCAAAAGCGTCGGATGCCTCTGCGCTGGTCGCAATAGCCGCCTTGATCTGCTTGCGTAGCGCCATGAGCGCCGCCGTGATGACTGAGAATACAAGCATAGAGCGCGCTAAACTCTTGACCTGATCTCTGAAACGCGCGGCATACTGGCCCGCTTTGGCAAGCGCGGAATTCTCCGCCTCGCGCTCCCTGCGTTCCTGCTCCGTATTAGCGATCAACTCACCGGCAGCGACTTTTGCTTTGTCGAGCTTTACCGTCATGCTGTCGATGTTGGCGGTCGTCTCTTCGTAAGCAGCCGAAAGCGTTTTGACCTCCTTCGTCCGCGTGTGCAAAAGCGCTTCCTGCTGTTTGAGCTCCGCCTCCGCAGCGGCGCGGCGGTCGAGCACTTTGGCCTGATATTCGTTCTGTGTAAATCCCTGTTTTTGGATCCATTCGCGGTCGTTCAGCCGTTCGACTTCCTTTCGCAGCATCTTCACGCGTTCCTCCGTAGCTTTCGCTGCCTGAGATGCGGCGTCAAGCTGCTTTTCAAGGTTCATCTTATTGCCCGTTTCCTTTTCAAGCTTGCTGTTCAGTTCGGATATCTCGTCACGCAGCTTGCTCAGTTTCTTTTGTGCTTTGGCCGAATCCAAATCACAAGAGAAAATCACACTGCCGTCAGCATTCGCCATTTAATCACTCCTTCCCCAATTTCAACCAAGTCGAAATGGTGGTCTCTTCTTCCTGGCTGAGCTTATTTTTTATGTTCACGAGGTCGCTGTTGCGGCGGTACCACTCGCGTTCATCCTTTTCAAGCGTCTTGCCGCGCGCCTTTTTGTCGCGGATGCGCACGACCTGAGCAAAGGTGCAGTCCCCGAGATCGTTATACGCACCGAGGAACGTCCACCAATGGACGCCCCCGGTGTTGGTCTCCGCATCATAAGGGATCTCGCGGATATCTTGTCCGAATACTCGGTTGATGGGAGGGAGAATCAAAGGATAATCCTGCTCCCAATCGACCAACTTCGGCGATTTCTTCTTATCCTGCTCTTTGCCGCCGTTCTGGAACCATGTAAAACGGTCTACAGCTTCCTGCAAATGCTGCGGCGGGATATCCTCAGGCGAGACATAGAACATCTGCAAGATGCCCTCTGCGCGGTCAGTGCCGCTCAAATCAGGATCACTCAGCATTACGAAGATATCGAGGATAACGCGAAAGTCCGTGCGGATCTCATAGCTCTCTCCGCCGATCTCAACGGAGGTAGGCAAGCCCCAATTCATCGGCGATACTTTGCCGTGTACTTCTGAATGCGCGGATTCGTGGCTTTCTGCTCACGAGCAAAGGCGCTGTCCGTCTCATCCATCAGCGCAAGCAGGAAATTTGTCCACACATGCAGGCCGTCCGCCATCGCATAGAGGTTCATGCTGCCAAAGATGCTGTCACATACCGGCTCTTCAAAAAGACCGTCAATGATCTCGCGCATCTCCTTGTCGCGGCGGTCGGCAATGTTGAAAATCTCAACGCGGTCGCCGCACTTCTGCACCTCATCTGCGTATTTATCCTGCTTCTTGTCCAGTGTGTCAAACGCGTTGTAAAGACGCTGGATAAATGCGCCGTCAGTCGGGTTGAATCGAATGATCACATCGCCCTTAACGCCGTGCACGGTGTATTCCTGCACACCGTTCGCAAAACTAAGTTCCATATTTATCTCTCCTTAAATTTGTTTTCAGGAAGCTTTGTATTCAGAATGTTGATCTCTGCCGCTTATCGAAAATCAGAAGTTCTCCACGGCCTCGCCCGCGAGATCGTCCCATTTTTCGCTCATGCTGACAATTACACCGGGCGATTTGCGCCGGTAGCCGTCCCCGTCGCCGCAACTGTCAGAAATTGCCGAAATGCTATCCCATGCCCGCATGACTGCGCCCTCCCCGCTCTGGCAGTCAAGAGCGATAGCGTTAAGGGCTGCAGCCTCTCGGCGGCTGTCCGTAGTCTTTGCGGCTTCGGCTGCGTAGTGACCCACTAACTTTAGCATTGTGGGGTTGCTGTCGAATCGCTCCATGAACGCGGAGTAATCAGCTGGGGAAAGAACGCCGGTTTTCATCAGCTCAAGGGCGTTATTGTCGATTGCGTCGGGGTTTGCAATATTGGCGGCGCGCACTGCCTGTTCCAGCTCGGCGCGGATCGTGCGGCGCGTGGCCTTGAAGTTGTCCCAAACGCGGGCGCTCACCTCGTTAAAGGTGGCTTCTGCGTCATGCAGCTTTAGCGCTGCGCGGGTTGTTCTAACCTGCTTTTCCTCGGCGCTGTCTCCGGGCTTCCATGCGTTAGCGTCACGGCTGGCCTGCTGCGCCTCTTGGAGTGCGCGGAAAGCGGTGTTGTATTCGCTGCGGGCTTCTTTGAAAGCTGTATCGAGCTTTCGGGCGTAAATGTTAAACTGGCTCATGGTGTGTTCTCCTTTCCTTACAGTTGACCGCGCAGCATAGCATTGAAAAGAGCGCTGCTGCCTTACTGTCCTTTGCTTTTTCCGTCAGCTCTGCCGCGTACTTCTCAATGGTCGCGCCCAGATCGGACGCGGCAATACGATTTGCGGAAAGATCGCGGCGGGCAAGCGCGGCGGCTTCTTCATCGATATTGTGCTTGTCTACGCTGTCAAGGCTCACGCTGCTGCGGATTGCTTTATAGTTTTCGCTCTGTGCCTTGCGCTCCTGTTCCTCTCGCCGTGCCTGGTATTCGACTTTTAGGCGGCTTCTGGCGGCTCTGTATTCAGGGCTGCTGCGCTCCAACTCGGCGCGGGTGCAAGCGTCCAAATACGCCTCGTCGCTGTCATAGTCGCCGCGCTTTACAAGGTCAAGGGCGCTACTCAAATCAAAGCCGAAAGCGGCCTTTGCCTTTGCTTCTACGCTCTCGCGGGTTTCAATGTTGGCCTTAAAGTCCATAATAAATTTCCTTTCTTTTTTATGTGCTATTGCGCTGTTTTTCTTAAAGGTCGATAATGATAACACATTCGCAGTCTGATAAATAATCTCGTGCCGCCTCCTGCGTCTGGAACACCTTTGCGGGGCTTTGCGGCGCTCTACAAGCCGCCCACGCGCCATTTTCAAGCAAGGTCATAATTGCTACGCCGGTTTTCTCCTGCGCTGCAATCGCCTGTAAAGAGGCAAGGCGGGCTTTAATTCCGTTATTCAAGGGCTTTACCTCCAATCTCGTCACTCTCCAATTCCGGCAGTTCCAACTTACCTTGCTCGATTGCTTCATCAATCATCTGATAGAGCGACAGGCTTAACGGGTCAACGCCCTCGACAGGATGGGGATACAGCACAATGCGTTTGCCGTCCGGCGTCACCGCGCCATACTTACGCAAATACGTAAACGCATCTTCTGCCGTGCGGAACTCACCGCCGCCCTCGACGATGAAGACCGTCTCATCGGCTGACAGCGATTTGAGATATTCCCGCAGCGCCGCAAGGCGGATATCAAAATTTTTCTTCATCGCTGTTCCTGCTCCCTTCGCCATGCTTCAAGCTCGTCAAGCTGCTGCATGATGTCTGTGATTTCTGTGTACTTCACCGTCTGACGCAAAATCTCTGCCGCGGCACTCACGCGGGTCTGTGCGGGCGCGTCTGCATCCTGCATGATCGTTGCCAGTGTATCCGCAGCAGCATGTGCCCGCTCCTGCAATACGTTACGCGCCGCTTCGGTTCGCTCGCGCCGTGCCTCGTTATACTTCTGCATAAACTCCGCGTCACGTTTTCGGCGATAGATCGTCTGCTCGTTGATCTCGAGCTTTGCCGCCGCGCTCCGCACCGTCGCGGAGATCAAAAGCGCGTCAATAATGGTCTCGTCTCGAATTTTCTTTGACAAAGTTTGAAAAGCCCCCTTTCCGGCTCTGCTTTATCTGACGTTTCAGTGTTTTTTATTAGTAATACTCCATCAGCGGTTTGCGGATACGCGGGTGCCGCAGGGCTCGTATTGCTTCCCGCCGCGCCTTTGCATCAGGCTTTTGGCCAAGCCAAAACTCACTGATGATCGCGTCGCGCTGCGCATCCGTCAGTTGTGCAAGCGCCGCTTGCACGGCCTGTCGAAAATCCCGCTGTTCGATATCCTCAAAGGCTTCCTCCGCCGCTTCGTCGGCAATCGCATCACCGAGCGTCAAGCCGCTGTCCTCTTCGCCTATCGGCTCGTCCACCGACCGGCAAACACTGTTGATGGGGTCACATCGCGCTCGCTGTGTTCGCTGCCCGCAAGCCTCTGTAAACGCCGCCTTGAGCTTGATGCCGTACAGCGTGAGAAATTCACCCTTGTTCACATCCCATGTCGGCAGCGTGTCCATGAGGGCGATAAAGGCCACTTGCAGAAGGTCGCTTTCCTCGACACCTGCACGCCCTTCCATTGCCCGCACCCACCTCAAGGTCTGCTGCCACGCAAAGCGTTCAACCGCCGCCCAAAGTCTCAGAATGTCCGCCTTGCCAGCCTGTACCGCTTCTGCAATTTCGCTTGTTCGCTCACCTTTCGACTCTTGCATATCGTTACCTCCCATGATAAAATGAAACTGATAAGATAACATTCATCATGGGTGGTCTCCTGAGCTTTCAGGAGGCCGCTTTTTATAGCAGCAGTTCTCTTGCAAGCTCCTTGCGGCGCTGGGCATTCTGGATGCGGCGGCTCTCACCGTCTATCAACAGCGAGACGGGGCACATTTCCGCCACGCGGTCGAAAATGCGCTTGTACTGCATCGTCTCCGGCGCATCCATCTCCTGCGGCGTCAGGTTCGTAGTCACGATCGTTGGCAGATTCGAGCGGCAGCGCGCGTCGATGACTGCAAAAATCTGCTCCGCCGCGTACCCGGTATCACGCTCAACGCCGAGATCGTCAATGACGAGCAGTTTGTATGTACTCAGTCGGTCAAGCAAGCCCTGACGGTCTTTACTGTTTTGCAGCAGATTCAAAAGGCGCGGAAAACTCGTCACCGCTGTCGGAACACGCTTTTTCAGCAGTTCATTTGCGATGCAGCAGGCAAAAAAGCTCTTGCCCGTACCAACAGGGCCGCGAAACAGGATGCCGATATTTTCCGTCGATACCTTGTCCCACTGATCGACATACTTCCTGCAAATTTTAGAGATTTTCGGATTTGCGCCGTCATCATCGGCAAGTGTGACTTTTCGATACGAGGGATCGACGATAGAATCCTCGATGCGGCGGCGCTCCATCATCGTTTCAAAGGCGGCAGTATCGTTCGCATCGTCCACGCTGGCCTTTTCCGATTCCGTGCAGTCACAGGCGATCCCTACCAGCCTATCCCCCATATTGGGGAAGTGTATCTTTTTCTGCTTTGGCTTTCCGCAAACACCGCAGCAAAGAACGCCGTCTTTCATGTAGTCGCCCGGCTTCTCAGTGGAATGTTCCAGCGACTTCTGAACAAGGTTATCAAGCATTGAAAAAGTCCTCCGTTCCGTAATCCGCAGTGGTCTTTACCTTGCTGCGGCTGTCGTTGCGGTTCCACCGTTCCCACTTCTCCGCATTTCGGCAAGCCGCTTTCCAGTCTTTCATGGGGGCCTTGCCAACCAGCCAGCCTTTCGACTCGTAAAAATCGATGAACCCCTGCGGGTCTACCGGCGACTGGCGTTCAAGCACATAGGCTTGAACCTCTGCTAACGTGGGCGGGGTGAAGCGCTTCGCGCGTGGCGGCGTAGCCGCCTTATTCTCCTCACCTGTACTATCCTTACCTAAACTATCCTTACCTAACCTATACTGGGTTGACCGTTGGTTGCCATCTGGTAAACCGTCGGTTAACCGTTGGTTGCCGTCGCCCAATTTCACCAGCAAATTTTTGTAAATGCTTGGCTGGTATCGGTCCTTGCGGATCTGATTATTCGTGCTCCAATCCGTGATATAAGCGACCAACTCGTCGTTCAGCAGTGACACGAATCCTTTAGAGACGAGCACCCGCAAATCATCATCTGCTGCGCCTGTCGTCCGCATCACGGTAAAGGCTTCTACGACTCCGTCATCATCCGCAGCCATACCGAGATCATAGTAAAGCAAGCGCGACGATGGCGGCATCGTCAGGAAACGCGCCGAGTTGATAACTGACTTTGCGAACATCCTTCGTTCAGCCATTTTGCCACCCCCGCAAGGTCTCCTGACCGGTCATCTTTAAAAGCGCATCTTCCGCTGCGTGTGAGATCGCCGCGATCTCCCTTGATCGTCTCGACATCGAACTGATAAAGCGCTGAATATCAAGCGTGCTTGTCGGCAGAAAATACCCATTTTTGCAGTCGGCCAAAATCAGCTTCCCAGCCTTGCGCTCCGCTTGGATGCGACGGCGGATCGACCGTTCATCTTCACCTGTGAGCTGGACTAACTCGGCAAGCGTCGTGCCATTCTCTGCGCCCTCATGGAGCAGATCGGACACCAAATATTGTCTCACGCTTGCACCTCCTTGACCTGTCGACTCTCAGCCTCGAGATATTCACGCAGCGCCTCGACGTTCACGAGAAAACGATTTCCGGAATAGACACCCGGGCAAACTCCCTGCGCCACAAGGCGACGTACAAGGCTTTCGGGGATTTCAAGATACCGCGCGACCTGTCGAACTGTTTGAAACATAAGCGACAGCCTCCTTTCGTATTAGCACTTGACGTATCGTCCTACGTCGCCTATAATTGTAACGTAAATGTTACTATCATGTAACAACTCAGTTGACTTCAGTTTTGTTCTATTTTTGGCGATAGGGGGGACTTTTTACGAAAAAAGTAACACAACAGAAGGAATCTATGTTCCTGATGGGAAAAAGGCTAAAAGAATGTCGGATTGCATGTGGTCTTTCTCAAGAGCAGCTAATTGAGGCCGTTATGAAATTGCCGGATAATCGAGGGAAAGAACGTAGTGAAAAGCAAATTTCTTACTTGGAAAATGGAACGCGCCCAATATCTGTGGAATACGCATCACTGCTTGCGCAAGTCCTCAATGTTCGTGTTGAGTATCTTCTTTTAAAAGATGATTTTCGCACGGAACATGAAATGTTTGAAAATGGGTTGAGCGGGTTACACGACGTTTACAGCAATATTGTAAATTTAATCAAATTGCATGGATGTGATATCCAAGAAGTCGATCTTTCTGAGAGCAACGATTTTATTAAGCAAATTTACTCCGACAATGCAGTGAAAATCAGTAGCAGAAACGGAAAGGTTGCAATGATTTCGCATAAACAATGGAGAACTTTAATCTCTGAGATCAATCGTTTTGTCGCATTTGAATTATCAGGGCTACCATTTGGAAAAGAAGGTGAACATAATGGCTAACATCCAAGAGCGCCGGGATAAGTCCGGCAAGCTGATCTCCTACTCTATCCGCGTTCACCGTGGCCGTGGTTCTGACGGAAAGCAGCTCAAGCCGTGGACGGCCACCTTTGAAGTCTCGCCCACATGGACGGAGAAAAGCGCAAGAAAAAAGGCCGAGGCTTTCGCCGCGACCTTTGAAAAGGAATGCCGGGAGGGTGTGACCTCCGACAGCCGTTTGAAGTTTGAGGAATACTGCAAATATGTGATTGATCTGAAAGAGCAGCGAGGAATAAAGCATTCAACCATCGTTCGTTATAAGGAGCTGGCAGTGCGCATCTATCCCGCAATCGGGCATATCAAGTTAAAAGACCTCCGTGCCGATCACCTGAACAGCTTTTACACCGATCTCGCCAAGCCCGGACAGAACAAACGCACCGGCGAAGGGTTATCGCCAAAAACCATATTAGAGCACCACCGTTTGATTTCGACTGTATTGGATCAAGCCGAAAAAGAGGGGCTTGTCCCATTCAACGTGGCAGCAAAAGCCACATTACCGAAGGTCAGCAAAAAAGAAGTCAACTACTTTCAGCCTGAACAAGTTGCAGCTATCCGTGATGCACTGGACGCAGAACCGCTAAAATGGAAAACGCTCACACATTTACTGCTCATCACAGGAGCGCGGCGCGGCGAGGTGCTGGGGCTGAAATGGAATGCTGTTGACTTTACAGGAAACCGCATTCATATCTGCAACAACATCCTTTACTCGCCGGATATAGGCGTATATGAAGATACGCCCAAAACCGCGACTTCGGATCGTTGGGTTTCTCTGCCAACAGAAACGATGCAGCTCCTTCGGCAATACCGGGCATGGCAGAACGCGGAGCGGCTGCGACTGGGTGAGTACTACCGAGAACAGGGCTTTTTGTTTGCTCAAGATGACGGAAAGCCAATACACCCGGACAGCGTAACAGACTGGTTGGCCAAGTTCAGCAGGCGGCACGATCTCCCACATATCAATCCCCATGCTTTCCGGCACACAATGGCCTCTATGCTTTACTTTAGCGGCGTGGACAGTGTATCTATTTCCAAGCGGTTAGGTCATGCGCAAGTCAGCACAACGGCGAACATCTATGCACATGTGATGGAGAGCGCCGATCGGAAAAACGCTGACATTTTAGCTGACGTGTTTTTGAAAAAGGCTTGAATTCTTAAAGCGAGTTGAACTAAAGTTGAATTATTTCTTCTCGCCACAGATAGAATATCTTGTTAAAGTTGCAAAAACAGCCGTTTTCGTAAAGAAAACGGCTGTTTTTCTGGTTGCGGAGGCAGGACTCGAACCTACGGCCTCCGGGTTATGAGCCCGACGAGCTACCAACTGCTCCACTCCGCGATATATGAAATTAAGGGAATACTGGTGCCGGTGACCGGACTCGAACCGGTACAGTATCGCTACCGGGGGATTTTAAGTCCCCTGTGTCTACCAATTCCACCACACCGGCAGATATCGGCAACAGATAATATACCATACCTCCGCCGTGATGTCAACACCTGTTTGCAAAAAAGTTCTCCGTCCGCGTTTTGTTCCTTTGACTTGCCGGTCTTGCTATGCTATACTATATTTGTATTGTTATCGAAAAGAGGCGGACTATGCAGATCGGAACGGTAAAAATTGAATCGAAGCTCGCGCTCGCGCCGATGGCGGGCGTAACGGATGCTGCATTCCGCCAGATCTGCTCCGAAAAAGGCGCGGGCTACACCGTCACGGAGCTTGTGAGCGCCAAGGCGCTGTGCTACCACGACACGAAGACCGCGCAGCTGCTTCGTCCGTTTCCGGGCGAAAAGCCGTTTGCCGCGCAGATCTTTGGCAGCGATGTGAACTGCATGGCCGAGGCTGCGCAGATGGCGATCGAAATTTCCGGCGCGGACATCCTGGATATCAACATGGGCTGCCCCGTGGGCAAGGTCGTCAAAAACGGCGACGGCAGCGCGCTGATGAAGGATCCCGAAAAGGCCGCGCGCATCGCTGAGGCGGTCGTGCGCGCCGTCAAGGCCCCCGTCACGGCGAAGATGCGCCGCGGCTGGGACAAGGGCAGCATCAACGCCGTCGAGCTCGCCAAAATGCTCGAAGAAGTGGGCGTCAGCGCCGTTGCGGTGCACGGGCGCACGCGCATGCAGATGTACGGCGGCGAGGCCGACTGGAACACGATCCGCGACGTCAAGCAGGCCGTCAGCATCCCCGTCATCGCCAACGGCGACGTTTTTTCGCCCGAGGCCGCGGTGCGCATCCTTAAATTCACGGGCGCGGACATGGCGATGATCGGCCGCGGGAGCTTCGGCAATCCGTGGCTTTTCGAGCAGTCCGCCGCCGCGCTCTCAGGGCGCGACATTCCGCCGCTGCCGCCGTTTGCCGAGCGGTGGGACACCGCTGTGCGTCAGGTGGAGCTCTCCGCACAGTATCAAAACGAGCGCGTCGCCATGCTGCAGGCGCGCCATCACCTGTGCTGGTACTTAAAGGGCATCAGCCACGCGAATTATTATAAGGAGAAGATCGTGCAGCTCTCAACGCTTTCTGAGCTGCACGCGCTCAGCGCGTCGATCAAGCGGGATCTGCGCTGAGGATCAATAAAAAGCTATGGACGAACGGGAACTCATTGCGCGCCTTCAAAAGCGGGATGAAGCCGCCTTCGAAGAGCTGATCCGCCAATATGAGAAAAAAGTGTATACGCTGTGCTTCCGCATGTGCGGCAACAGCGAGGACGCCGAGGAGGCCGCGCAGGATGCCTTTCTTGCGCTCTGGCGCGGGATCGACCGCTTCCGACAGGAGTCATCGCTTTCGACGTGGATCTACCGTCTGGCGACGAACGCCTGCATCGACACGCTGCGGCGGCGAAAAAAACAGAGCGGCAGCGTCTCGCTCGACGACGAGGAGCTGTTTGTCGACGCGGTCGACACCTCGCCCCAGCCGCAGGAGACGGTCGAGCACCGCGAGGCACAGAAATTATTGCAGGAGGGCCTCTCCGCCTTGCCGGAGGAGTACCGAAAGGTGCTCATCCTGCGCGAGATCGAAGGCCTGAGCTACACCGAGATCGCAGAAAGCGCGTCGATCGAGCTGGGCACGGTCAAATCGCGCATCAGCAGGGGCCGATCACTTTTGCGCAACTTTTTATCCGGAAACGGGAACTTTTTTGAAATTGCTTCGTCAAAAGTTACAGAATGTAATCGTGAGGAGATGAGCGCCAAATGAAATGTTGTGAACAGTACGCCGCCGCGCTCTCTGCCTTTGTGGACGGAGAATTGAGCGAAAACGAAAAGGAAGAGGTGCTCTCGCACGTAGAGCACTGCCAGAACTGCCGGGAGTATCTCTCGGAACTGATGATCGTGCACACGATGTTCGAGGAAATGCCCGAGCTCGACGCGCCGGAGGGCTTTTCCGAGCGCGTGCTCGAGCGGGTGCATGAGGAAAAGCGCGAGAGATCGCGCCACCGCCGTGCATGGCCGCGCGTGCTGGCCGCGTGCTTTGCGCTGCTTGTCGTCACGGCCGCGGCGTGGAAGCTGGCGCCCGCGATGGTCAGCAGCAACGACAGCGCCGCGGACTGCAATACCAGCGGCAATGACACGGCGAGTGCGCCCGCTGCGTCCGGCGACACGGCGGAGGACTTGACCTACAGCTATTCCGCCGTGCAGAAGGAGGGCGTGCAGGCCGACGCCAGCCCGTTCGACACCTATGACGCGGAAGACGGCGCAGACGACCGCTCCGCCGACGCAAGCGGCGGCTATGCCATCATCACGCTGGATGTGCCCGCGGCGGCGGAATTTCTGCACGAGCGCGGCATGGCCGTGTACGCGGAAAATGACGAGTACGTCAGCTACCTCGTCGTGGCCGAAGCGGCACATGACTTAGCAGACGCCATGGAGCTGCCTGATGCTGAGCGCACCGCGCTCCGTCAGGCAGACGATATTCTGATCGTCGAGGTCGCCAAGACCGCACCGGCGGTCGAAGAGCCTGCGGAAAACACCCCCGCAGGAGAAGAGGAGAGCGAATGAACAATATCGGCGTGATCGGCGGCGCGGACGGCACGACACAGATCGTCGTCTCCGGCAGCATCGGAGGGCCGATCCTGTGGATCTTTTTCGGCGCGCTGGCGCTGATGGTGATTTTATACGCTGCATTTTACCGACGCTCAAAGGGCAAGGCGGTCTGCCTTGCCCTCGCGGCGGTTTTCTGCGTGGCGGCGGATCAGGCCGTCAAATTCCTCGTCGTGAACACAATGTCGCCCGGCGAATCGGAGCCGCTGCTGCCGCCGCTGTTACAGCTCACGCGCGTGCACAACTACGGCGCGGCGTGGTCGAGCTTTTCGGGCGCAAGGTGGCTGCTCATCGCGCTGACAGCGGCGGGCATGTGCGCCATCGCATGGCTGCTCGTCAAGATCGTGCGCCATCCGCTGGGCCAGTGGTCGCTTGCGATCATCCTCGGCGGCGGCATCGGCAATCTCATTGACCGCGTGCGCCTCGGATACGTCATTGACATGCTGGACACGATGTTCATGGACTTTCCCGTCTTCAACGTGGCGGATGTGTTCGTCGTGTGCGGCACGGTCTGCGCGCTGATTTACTACCTCGCCTTTTACAGCAAGAGCGACGAGAAAAACTGGGGGAACAAGGTCGATGGAACCGATCCTGCTGCAAACAAGTGAAGCCGATGCCGGTACGCGGCTCGACGCCTGCCTCGCCCGCGCAATTGAAGACCTGACCCGCTCCGCCGCGGCGAAAGCCGTCGAGGACGGGCGTGTCCTCGTGAACGGCAAAGCGCCGAACAAGAGCTACAAGCTCACGGGACACGAGCAGATCGAATTCACCCCCGAAGAGCCCGCGCCCATCGACGCCGTTCCGCAGGACATCCCTCTGGACGTTGTCTACGAGGACGACGACGTCATCGTCGTCAACAAGCCGAGCGGGCTCGTCGTCCATCCCGCGCCGGGCCATCCGGACGGGACGCTCGTGAACGCCCTTTTGTATCACTGCGGCGACAGTCTCTCCGGCGTCGGCGGCGCGCTGCGCCCTGGCATCGTGCACCGCATCGACCGCGACACGAGCGGGCTCATCATCGCGGCAAAAAACGACTACGCGCACCAGTTCCTCTCCGCCCAGCTGGCCGACCACACGCTCGCGCGCACGTATGAGTGTATCGTGGTCGGCAACTTACGTGAGAACAGCGGCACGGTCGACGCGCCCATCGCGCGCGACAGCCGCGACCGCAAGCGCATGGCCGTCGTTCCGGGTGGACGCCGCGCGGTAACGCACTGGGAGGTCATCGCCCGTTATCCCGGCTACACGCATGTGCGGTGCAGGCTCGAAACGGGCCGCACGCATCAAATTCGCGTGCACATGGCCTACCTCGGCCACCCGATCCTGGGCGACACGGTCTACGGCGCAAAAAAGGCCGTGCCGGGTCTAACCGGTCAATGCCTGCACGCGGTCGGGCTGCAATTTATCCACCCGCGGACGAAGGATCTTGTCTCGCTCACATGCCCGCTGCCTGACGAATTCACCGCCATGCTGCGCAAGATCGACCGATAAATCAAATCCCGCAGGCGAGGGCCGACGCCTTTGCCTTATTCTACAGGAAATACAGGTGAACAATGTGAAAGACCTGCAAACCATTGAGGAGACCCTCAAATATCTGCAATTCGACAACTGGGAGCAGAGCGCGCCGGGCCTTGCGCGCTCGCGCGAGCTTCTGGGCCTGCTCGGCAACCCCGAGAAGAAACTCAAATTCGTCCACATCGCGGGCACGAACGGCAAGGGCTCTACCGCCGCGATGCTCGCCTCCGTGCTCCGGCGCGCGGGGTACCGCACGGGGCTCTATACCTCGCCGCACCTGCTGCGCTTCCACGAGCGCATGCGCGTGAACGGGGAAGAGATCGACGATGAGTCCCTCATTTCGCTCACAAACACCGTGCGGAACGCAGCGGAGAGCATGAGTGAAATGCCCACGGGTTTTGAGATCATGACGGCCATCGCCTTCCTCTACTTCGTGCAGGAGCAGTGCGACATCGTCTCGCTCGAGGTCGGCCTCGGCGGGCGCATGGACTCGACGAATGTCATCCCCGCGCCGGAGGTCTGCGTCGTGGCGAACATCGGCTTGGAACACACGGCCATTCTCGGCGACACAGTCGAGAAGATCGCTGCGGAGAAATGCGGCATCATCAAGCACGGCGCGCACGCCGTGCTCTTCGGCCAGAGCGAGGGTGTGGAGAACGTCGCGCGAGAAAAGTGCGCGCAGGAGGACGTGGCTCTCACGATCACCGCGCAGGAAAAGCTTGAGCGCATTTCGTCCTCGCTCGACGGTCAAGAGTTCAAATACCGCGGCCGCGGGCCGTACCACCTGCGGCTTCTCGGCGAGTATCAGCTCTTGAACGCGCTGACGGTCATCGACGTGTGCAACGCGCTGCGCTCGCGCGGCTGGGACAAGCTCACGGACGAGGCCATTGATGAGGGCCTTTCCCACGCCCAGTGGCCCGGACGGCTCGAGCTTCTGCGCCGCGGGCCGGACTTCATCGTTGACGGCGCGCACAATCCCCAGTGCGTCGACGCGCTGATGGATTCGCTCGCCGCGCTCTACGGCGACAAAAAACTCATCTTCCTCACAGGGGTGCTTCGCGACAAGGACTGGCAGCAAATGCTGCGCCGCGCGCTCCCGCTCGCCAAGGCGTTCGTCGTCATCACGCCGCCTTCTGCCCGCGCACTCGATGAAAACGAGCTCGCCGCGTGGCTGAACGCACAGGGCGTGCAGGCCGTCCCCGCCAAGGACACCGACGACGGCGTCCGCCGCGCCCTGGAGCTGGCAGGCGAGGATGACGCCATCTGCTCCTGGGGCTCGCTCTACTTCACCGGCGAGGTCCGCCGCGTCTTAACGGAACAGTAAACACGATAAAAAAGGCCGCTGCGAAACGCCGCAGCGGTCTTTTCATGATCCCCATGCCGCATTTGCCGCGACCAGCGGCAAACAGGCCCCCACACCCCAATCGGCGCAAAACCCATCAACCTACATCCGCCGCATTCGCTGCCTCCGGCAGCGAACAGGCCAGAAGCAACATCCTCCGTCCCCCACCCGCCGCATTTTCTGCCCCCACGGGCAGAAAACAGGCACCAGCGTCGCAGACTTTCGCGTCCGCAGACGCGAAATAATTTTAATCATAAATCGCCGCGACATGCGCGTGGCGATTTATTCTTCTCGCTTCGCGCGTGTCGCAGCCGCCTACGGCGGCAAGGCACGAAGCGAAGTGCGATCCCCTAAAATCAAAGGGATCCCATCCATCGGATGGGATCCCTTTGATTTTAACTTAGATAGTTCAGCGGGTTGACGTAGCTGCCGTTTCTCTGAATGCCGAAGTGGCAGTGGACACCGCTGGCGACGCCGCTGCGGCCCGCCTTGGCGACCTGCTGGCCCTTGTAGACCGTTTGTCCCGCGGAGACGAGCAGTGACGAGTTGTGCTCGTAATACGTGACATAGCCGTTGTTGTGGTCGATGATGACGACGTAGCCCATCGCGCCCTTGTAGCCCGCGTAGGTCACGCGGCCGCCGTCGGCGGCGTAGATCGGCGTGCCGTAGGAGCAGGCGATGTCGATACCCTTGTGGTTGCTCGTCGCGCCGCGGATGCCGGTGTTGCGGTAACCAAAGCGCGAGGTGATGCGGCCCGAGCACGGCCAGCGGAAGCTACCGGTGGGGTACCAGGTCGGGCGGACCTTCGTGCCGCGGGCGCGCGTCTCGGCCACAGGGTCGGAGAGCGTGACGGACGAGATGACCGTGCGCTCCTGCTCCTCGCCGTTGACATAGGTGACATCGGCCACGATATCAGCCTTGCCGAACGAACCTTTGGAGATCACGCGCTCGTCGCCCTGATACATGGACGAATCGCTCACGTAGTTCACGTCATAGTTGACGTCCTCGACATAGTTCTGCCGCTCGGTGACCTTGACGGTCAGATACGGGACGGCGTTCGAGAGCGTCAGCGCATCGCCGATGTGGATGCGGTTGATGTCGTAGCCGGGGTTCAGCGCTTCGAGCTCGGCGGCGGTCATGCCGTTGTTGTTGGCGATCTGGCCCCAGGTGTCGCCCTTGACGACGGTGTAGGTCACTTCGCCCGACTTCGTCGAATTCAGGATCTCGGCGATCTCGCCGAGGTTCATCACGCTGTCGGTCGGGACGTAGCCCTCCGCGATGCGGACATTTTCGACAAAGTCGACGCTCAGCGTATCCGCCGAGGCGTAGACCTGCTTGATCTGCTTGAGCAGCTCGTCCAGCGCGCCGGCGTACTGCGTCGAACCGATGAGCTCATCGTCGACATAGAGCGAGTAGCCGTAGGTCACCTGGCCGAGCTCGTCGGCGAGGTCCTGCTCAAAGGTCGTTGCGTCCGTCACATCGCTGCGGCGGACGAAAGCCGTCGAATAATGGATGGCATCCTTTGCGATCTCATAGCTCTTGCCGAGCGTTTCGGTCGTGATGCTCTCGAGCTTGGAGGCCGCCTTGCGTGCCTGCGCGGCACTCGCGACGGTGTCGACCACGCTGCCGTTATACTCTACGGTCGTTCCCAGCGTGTAGAACGAGAAAAACAGCGCGATCGCGGCCACGACCGCCGCGCCGCCGATGAAGTAGAACGGGTTCACGCGCCGCGCGTGCCTGCGCCAGCGGTCCTCGTGCACACCGGCAGCGTGGCTGCGCTGGCGGCGGCGCGCCATGATCCTTTCATGCAGCAGCGAGTGCCACATCGGGAACATCCCGCCGATGACGAGGAAGACCTGCACCAAAAAGCGGTTGGATTCAGGAAAGTTGCGCGCCCTGCTCTCGCGCATCACGGTGCGGGCGCGTGGGCCGATGCGGCGGATGCGCGCACCGAGCGTGGAAAAAAACAGCGCCATGTGCTCGAGCCAGCCGCTCAGCCATTGCGGCATGCCGCCGCGCCTGCTCGGCCGTCTTCGCGGCGAGGCATTCGAACGGCGGCGCTGCCTGGACGCGCCGCTGCGCTGGGGGGTGGATCGTTTTTGCTCTGACATATCAAAACTCCTTAGAGGATGCATGTAAAAATAAAAGTTACAATTTGTAACCATTGACCAGTATACTTGGTTTTCAAGGCTCCGTCAAGCCTTTTGGGGAAATGATACTGCTAATATGTTGTAAGAGTTTGGAAAATTTGTAAACTTTTGCATGAATTTTGCGTTATTTTTCCTTGAGAGGGTGAAAAAGTGGGTGTATACTATATCCGTAAATCTGTGCCCGCTTGACCGGCACATCATATATCAGGAGGAATCAACATGTTTGCACAACTGATCAGCACGCTGAAAAAGAGCCCCAAGACGATCGTTTTTACCGAAGGCACCGACCCCCGCATTCTCGAAGCGAGTGCCCGTCTGCTGTCCGGTAACTTCTTAAAGCCCGTGCTCGTCGGCAACCCCGATGAGATCGCTGCCGCCGCCGAGGACATCGGTTTCAACATCCGCGGCGCCGAGATCATCGACCCCGAGAATTACGACGGCATGGACGAGATGGTCGACAAGATGGTCGAGCTGCGCAAGGGCAAGATGACCGCCGACGAGTGCCGCGCCGCGCTCAAGAAGAGCAACTACTTCGGCACCATGCTCGTCAAGATGGGCAAGGCCGACTGCCTGCTCGGCGGCGCGACCTACTCCACGGCCGACACGGTCCGTCCCGCGCTCCAGCTCATCAAGACCAAGCCAGGCAACAAGATCGTCTCTTCCTGCTTCATCATGGTCCGTCCCGCCGCTTCCGGCGAGAACGAAGTGCTCGCCATGGCCGACTGCGCCATCAACATCAAGCCCAACGAGGACGAGCTCGTCGAGATCTGCAAGGAGACCGTTTCCTGCGCCAAGATCTTCGGCGTTGACCCGAAGGTCGCCTTCCTGAGCTACTCCACCCTCGGCTCCGGCAAGGGCGAGGACGTCGACAAGATGCGCAATGCCTGCGAGAAGGCCAAGGCCCTCATGCCCGACACCCCGATCGGCGGCGAGTTCCAGTTCGACGCGGCGGTCTCTCCGACCGTCGCCAAGACCAAGCACATCTCCGACGGCGTCGGCGGTCACGCCAATACCTTTATCTTCCCCGACATCAACGCCGGCAACATCGGCTACAAGATCGCCCAGCGCCTCGGCTCTTTTGATGCCTACGGCCCGATCCTGCTCGGCCTGAACGCGCCGATCAACGACCTCTCCCGCGGCTGCAACGCCCAGGAGGTCTACTCCATGGCGATCATCACCGCGGCACTTGCCTAACGGCTTCAAAAAAAGAGGACGGCTTTCGCCGTCCTCTTTTTTTGAGGGGGATGCGCTCCGCTGCAGCGCACGCGCCGCAGGCGCGCACACTCCGCTCCGTGAGAAGAATAAATCGCCACGCGCATGGAAATCGGTGAAGCGCCGCCGGTGGCAGATGAAGCGAGCCGGTTTCGAGGAAGTATCACGATTGGCGCGCCCGAAAGGGCGCGGGAATCGTAATGCCACGACGGTGAACTGCGGAGCAAGAAGAATAAATCGTCACGCGCATGTCGCGGCGATTTATGATTAAGATTATTTGCCGCCTGCAGGCGGCAAAGTCTGCGACGCTTTTTGGGTGGTAGATGGAAGTCTCGGCTCCTATTTTGCATTTGCAGCGCCGTTTTGCGCGGAGCGCAAAATGCGCTTGGGGGACGGGCTGTTTCAAGCCGGAGGCTCGAAATGCGCCTTTGCTGAATCTATATTGGGATAGGGCGGCTCTCTTTTCGGAGGGCTGCCTTTTTTGCAGGATGGCTGTCATTTTGAGTTTTCTGACTGCGGTTTCCTGCACGAAAGGATGCTTTGAATGTTTCAAATGTATGGAATATTTGGCGGAGTTAAACAAATGTTTTTCTTCGATTTTAGATATTTTACACATATTTGTGCAAGAAAGTTCAGTCACCTTTTTTCTGTAAAGGGGAAGACAAAAAAATACGCCATGATATAATGAATCTGCAATGACAGGGCGCGAGCCCTGAACAATACGATCACAACTTTCGTGGAGGATTATCATTATGGCTATCAAAGTGGGCATCAACGGCTTCGGCCGCATCGGCCGTGTCGTGCTGCGCATTATGTCTGAGCGTCCGGAGCAGTTTGACATCTGCGGCATCAACCTGCGCAAGGCAGACCTCGACTATATGGTCTATCTCGTCAAGTACGACTCCGTGTTCCGCCAGTTCAACGGCACGGTCGAGCACGATGAGGAAAACCTCATCCTGAACGGTCACAAGATCCACATCTTCAGCGAGTCCGACGCTTCTCAGATCAACTGGGCCAGCTGCGGCGCGGAGTACATCGTCGAGTCCACCGGCGTTTACAACACCACCGAGAAGGCCTCCGCCCACTTTGCCGGCGGCGCGAAGAAAGTCGTCCTGACCGCGCCCGCCAAGGACGATGTGACCCCCACGTTCGTCATGGGCGTCAACCATGAGCTGCTGCGCCCCGATATGAAGGTCGTCTCCAACGCCTCCTGCACCACCAACTGCTTAGCGCCCCTTGCCAAGGTCATCAACGACACATTCGGCATCGAACAGGCGCTCATGTCCACGATCCACGCCTCCACGTCCAAGCAGAAGACGGTCGACGGCCGCGGCGGCAGTGACTGGCGCACGGGCCGCTCGGTCTTCAACAACATCATTCCGTCCTCCACGGGTGCTGCCAAGGCCGTCGGCAAGGTCATCCCCGAGCTCAAGGGCAAGATGACCGGCATGAGCTTCCGCGTGCCCACGGCGGACGTCTCCGTCGTCGACCTGACCGCGCGCCTCAAAAAGCCCGCCACCTATGCCGAGATTTGCGACGCCATCCACGCCGCGAGCGAAGGCTCCCTCAAGGGCATCCTCGCCTACACGCGCGACCAGATCGTCTCGCAGGACCTCGTCGGCAACCCGCACCCCTGCATCTTCGACGAGACCGCCGGCATCATGCTCGACAACGACTTTGTCAAGCTGATCGCGTGGTACGACAACGAATGGGGCTACTCCAACATGGTCGTCCGCCTGCTTGAGCACATGGTCGCGGTGGACGAGGGCCGCGTGACGCCTGAAAAGCGCGTCGTCCCCAAGGATAAGCCGAAGGAAGAGCCCGCCGCCAAGGAAGCGTAACAACGAAATAAAAAAGGAAGGACGCTGTGCGTCCTTCCTTTTTTATTCGTCTTTTTTTTCTGCTGCTTTTGCTTCGAGCTCGGCGACGGTCGTGTTGTCTTCCATGCCGCGGGCGTGGAGGACATCGTCGCGCGTGAGGGTCATCAAATCATCCTTTGTAAAGCTCTCCATCTTCGCGAGGCGGTTGGCCTGCGCGGTCAAGATCTGCTCGAAGAGGTTGCGCACGCCGCGCGCGTTGCCGAACGTCACACCGTCGGCGTTCTCATCGTAGATGAAGTCCTTGACGTCCTGCTCGGCGTCGGGAGAGAGGGTGTACTGCGACTTGCGGCACTGCATTTTGAAAATCTCGAGCATCTCGTCGAGCGTGTAGTCGTCAAAGTGCAGGTAGCGGTTGAAGCGGGACTCAAGGCCGGGGTTCGATTGGATGAACTTTTCCATCAAGCCATCGTAGCCCGCGACGATCACGACAAGGTCGTCGCGGTGATCCTCCATCGCCTTGAGCAGCGTGTCGATGGCCTCCTGACCGAAGTCGTTGTCGCCCTTGCCGTTGAGTGCGTAGGCCTCGTCGATAAACAGCACGCCGCCGAGCGCCTTTTCGATGACCTTGCTCGTCTTGATGGCCGTCTGACCGACGTAGCCCGCGACGAGCCCGCTGCGGTCGACCTCGACAAGCTGACCCTTGGAAAGGATCCCGAGTGAGCGGTAGACACGCGCCATCAAACGCGCGATCATCGTCTTACCTGTACCGGGGTTGCCGGTGAAGACCATGTGGAACGAGAAGTCCGCGTTCGGAAGCCCGGTCTCCTCGCGCCGCTTGAAGACAGTCGCCATGTTGATGAGGTTATTCACCTCGCGCTTGACCTCGCCAAGGCCGATGTAGGTGTCGAGTTCTTTTTTAAGGTCCTCGATCTTCTCGGGCGGGGGAAGCGGCGCTTCCTCTTCCTTTTTCTCGTCCGCGCCGGTGGAGGCGGCGGGCTTGTTCGGCTTTGCGCCGTCCGCGCTCTTCGGCGCGTTTGCTTTGGGTGCAGCTTCCTTCGGGACGGCGGATTTCGGCGCGTCCGGCGTCAGCGGCGCGCCCCAGAAGTCGCTGCCCATGCGGTTTAAGTTGTTCTGCGTCATCGTGCGGATAACGTCGAGCTGCTGGAGAATGATCTCGTCCTTTTTATCCATGTTGATTCTCTCCCTTCGTTCCGTAGGGCGTGTGCGCCATTGCGCGGAACAAGAATGCAGTGATCAGGCCGCTGAGCGCGCCCGTGAAGAGCGACACCAGCAGCAAAAACGGCAGATAGTAGAGCGGCGCGGTCGAGCCGAGCGTGATGAGCGCGGCGCAGACCTGCCCGCAGTTGTGCGCCGCCGCGCCCGCGATCGAGACGCCGAAAATGCTGAGCTTTTTCGACTTGCTGAGCAGCGCCATCACGAAAAGCGCCGACAGCCCGCCGAGCAGCGAGAATAAAAGCGCCGAGGCATTCCCCGCAAACAGCGCGCCGAGCGTGCAGCGCACGAGCAGGATGGCGAGCGCGCTCGGAAATCCGATGGCATAGAGCGCGTAGAGCGTGACGATATTGGCAAGGCCGAGCTTGACGCCCGGCAGCGGCACAATGAGCGCGAGCGGAAAAAACGACTCCATGTAGGACAACGCAAGCGCGAGCGCCGCGAGCACCGCGCAGAGCGTCAGCTCTCTTGTTTTGATCTTCATGCGCTCACCCCGCGATCAGATCGTAGTCGGACGCCGCGCCCTCGAGCGTGACGGCCACGCGGGCGGGCAGGCACACGATGCTCTGTCCCGCGCGCGAGATCGCGCCGGAGTGCACGCAGTCCTGATTCGGGCAGTCGCTTTCGCTCACGCGCACCGCACCGTTTTCCACAGCGACGGTGAGCGTGTAGCCGCGGCTCTCATACGTGCCGCCTTCATAATTGCTGAGTGCGCAGCGCTCGACGGTCTCGCCGTCGATGGCGATGCTGACCGTCAGCTCGCCCGCCGATTTCGCCGCGAAATACGGCCTTGCGCCAAGTCCGAGCGTGAGCAGCAGCACCGCGAGCACGACGAGCGCGTCCCACTTCGTCGGCTTCAGCTTAGGCGAGCGCTTCATACGTGTACCCGCTTTCGTCGTTCGGCGTGAAGGCATCGGCAAGGCCGTCGGTGTAAAGCACGCGGCCATCGTCGGTGACTAAAATGAGCTCAAAATCCGTCCCCTGGTCGGCAAGATCGTCGCGCAGCGCAAGCGCGCCGTCGGGGCCAAGGACGAAGCACGCCGTCGAGAGCGCGTCCGCCCACGCGCCGTTCTCGCACAGCACGGTCACGCTGACGAGCCCGCTTTCCGCGGGGCAGCCGGTCTTGGGGGCGAGAATATGGTGATATCGCACGCCGTTTTCTTCAAAATAGCGCTCGTACACACCGGAGGTCACGACGAACTTATCCGCCGCCGATACGACGCCAAGGTAGCTCTCCGTGTCCGCAGGGTCCTTGACGGCGATGCGCCAATCGCTGCCGTCGGTCTTTCGCCCCATGACGAACACATCACCGCCGAGGTCGAGTGTCGCGGACGTGACGCCCTCCTTTTCAAGCTGCGCGCGCAGAAGATCCGCCGCGTAGCCCTTGGCGATGCCGCCGAGGTCGAGCTGCGCGCCGTCCAAAAGCGTGACCGTCCAGCCGTCCGCCGTTTTTTCGAGCGCGACCTTGCCGCAGCCCGTATGACTCAGCAATTCTTTGAGCTCGTCTGCGGACGGCACACGGCGCTCGTCCTTCGTAAATCCCCACGCGTCGAGCACAGGGGCGAGCGTCGGGTCGAACGCGCCGTCCGTCGCGTCTGAGATCGTCAGCGCCGTTTCGATCAGCGCGGGTAAGATATCATCCGCGCCGCATTCGACCGTCTCACCGTTCGACGTGTTGAGCGCATAGAGCTCACTGCCCTCCGCCGTGCGCGAGAGGACGGCTTCGTCCAACGTGTGCAGTTCCTTTTCCGCGCTCTCCAGCACGGCAGCGGCGTTCTCGCCGTAAACCGTCAGGTTCATCACCGTGTCCATCGCGTACACCGTGCGCGTCTCGCTCTCGGCAGCCGTTTCGCCGCAGGCAGTAAGGGACAGGGCAAAAATCGTCAGCAGCAGCGCTGCAAGTTGTCTTTTCATAGGTTCTCCTGATAAAATGGAATCATGTCTATTGTACGCGAAGGGCATGGGTCTGTCAAAAAAATTTTGCCGCCAGGCGCAACCTTTTCCCGCCGCGCAGCGTCTCTATGGGTGAAGACGAACCAAACGTCCTTCATGCATGAACGAAAAAGAGGTGACCGTCTTGAACGATGATGAGATCGTGCAGCTCTATTTTGAGCGAAGCGAAGATGGCATCGCGCAGAGCCAGCAGCAATACGGCAAGCTCTGCCGCAGCGTCATCCGGCGCATCCTGCCGGATGAGCGCGACGCGGAGGAGTGCCTGAGCGACTTGTGGGTGCGCGTGTGGAACTCTATTCCGCCGGAACGTCCGCGTGCGCTGGGTGCGTTTCTCGCGCGTATCGCGCGCAACCTGGCGCTCGACAGGCTCTCCTACAACGCTGCCGAAAAGCGCGACAGCGCCCTGACCGAAGCGTTTGAGGAGCTTGCGCCCTGCCTTGTAGGGGCGGACGACACACAGCGCGGGGCGGAGGCGGCGGAGTTTCGCGCCTGGATCAACGCCTTCCTGCGCGCGCAGACGAAGGAAAACCGCGTGTTCTTCGTCCGCCGCTACTGGTACGGCGAGAGCGTGAGCGAGATCGCCCGCGCCTGCGATTGCAGCGAGGAAAAGGTCAAGTCCTCGCTCTTCCGCACAAGGAACCGCCTGCGCGAAGCCATGCGAAAGGAGGACATTGCAATATGAACGCCAAAAAGTTTGAAGCATTTCAGCACGCCGCGGATCGGGGGCTTCTGGAAGAAGCGCAAACCGCCCCGAAGCGAAGCGGCGGCTGGCAGAAATTTGTGCTGACGGCGGCCTGTTTGTGCGTTGTCGCCTCGGCAGCGGCCGTCTGGCAGCCGTGGAACACAAGTTTCAAGAAAACCGGCGACCAGTCCCAGCTCCCAGGCCCGTGGTCGGACACCACGATCGAAAATATCCGCGCCATGGGCTTTGACATGGTGCTGCCTGATGGGGCGGAGGACATCACCTTCACCGCGCTCAACGCCGGGGAAAACGGCGCCGACATGGTTGAGGCCGACTACACGCTCGGCGGTATCGAATACACCTGCCGCGCGGCAAAGCGCAGCGAAAGCGAGGATATCTCCGGCCTGTATGAGACCTGGGATCAGAATTTGAGCTGGACGGTGGGTGAGGCGCAGCTCCAGATGTGTACCAACCACCTCACGGGCTATGTGAGCTGGTTCCTGCCAGAGGAGGGGCAGCAGTGGTGCGTGAGCAGCCCGAGCAGCGACGCCCGGCTCCTTGAAAACGCCAAAATTCTCGCCGCAGGGCTCGGACAGGAGCTTGCCACCGCGCCCAAAGGGGCAGAGGACGTCGTCATCAGCGTCTTTTCGCAGGATGGCCGCACCGTGGCGGAGACCGCCTTCACGATAAGCGGCGCGCGCTGGACATACCGCACCGCGCCGGGCGACCTCGACCTTGTGGACATCTCCGGCCTTGACGACTGTTCCACCGCCGCAAGCGGCAGCGTCGGCTATTGCAGCGCCCGGCTCTCTTACGACGAGGGCGGCGCGGGCAAGATCATCTGGTTCGATATTGTCCCCGGCGTCGAATACAGCCTGAGCGTCGAAAGCGGCGCAAGCGAAGATTCGCTCATCGCCATGGCGAACGAATTGTTTACGCCCTTGCAGGGCGAGGCGGGGTAAGATGCTGCGCTCCCCGCGCAGTGGGAGGGGATGCAGCGCTGACGGCACTGCACGAGTCAAAGGGGGTATTCTCTTTCGCAAAAGAGAATACCCCCTTTGGAACCCCAAGAGAAAGACTTCTGATTGGCGGTCTCGGGCTTGCGCTAGTCTTTTGCCTCCGGAATGCAACCGCCTGCGCGCGGCGTTGCCGCGTTTAGTGTTGCTATACGACTTGGTGTGCTCCTATCATCCGCTGCCGCTCTGCCTGTCTCGTAGGAGTGCAACCTAATTTCCGTCTACCGCCAGTCCCTACAATGCGGCGAGCGCAGCAATGCCGCATTCGGCATGCAGTCTGCCGCCGAGGTAGCGTCACTCGCGCCTCACGATAGTAAGGCGCGGTTGCAAGATGTCACGAAACGTAGGGATTCATGGCGAAGCCATGTACACCGCACCTACACTGCGCAGCGCGTGCAGTCATTCAAGCTGCAAGCCCGCAATGTCGGGGTCAAGGGGCAGGGCCCCTTGCGTTCTCTTGGGGGATCTAA
>ERZ773104.1102-NODE-1102-length-38185-cov-18.584789_pt1 | contig 38185 bp, 29 predicted proteins | sample MGYA00511920_ERZ773104 | MGnify/ENA primary metagenome ERZ773104 (study PRJEB29015, sample SAMEA2737857) | human gut metagenome | biome: human gut; feature: human-associated habitat; material: faeces | place: China | collected 2012 ... | reverse complement strand
GCCAAGTGGTAAGGCCCCGGTCTGCAACACCGTCATCGCCGGTTCAAATCCGGCTCGCACCTCTTCTAAGAAACCTTGTTATCTAAGTTGATAACAAGGTTTTTGTGTTATAAATCTGTCAATTTGCACTGATAAGTGGCCTGTAGTTATACAACATGAACATACAAAATCTTGAATATGTATTTTCATTTTGGTATACTGTAGAAGTATTAGTGGCTATTTTTATGTGCGGGAGGTAGGATATGACTCAGGCGTTGAGGGAATATAAGAAAATAGAATATAAATTGGATCAGGTTACACCTATTAACAAGTATGAGCTCAATGCTTATAATGTACCATTTGCAGGTAATACAAGTATGTGCAGAGAGATATTTGTTAAGGGGGAGCGAAAGCTGGAGTTCTCAATAGATGGAGACATGAGTTTACTTCAGATCATGCAGAAACCGGTATTTAGTGATGAACTGATAGAGTACATATTCAGTATAAGTAAGCAGCTTGTTTCAATAATACAGAATGGACTTGCATTTGATAAGATAGTATGGGACTGCAATTATATGTTTGTAAGACTGCGCGATTTCAGTGTACAGCTTTTGTACCTTCCACTGGATACAAGATTTGAGACAAGAAACATAGGTGATTTCATAAAGGAAATGTTGTCAGGATTTGTTTTTGCACATACACCAGCTATAGAGTGTGCTAATCGGATAGTGGATTACTTCAACGATCACAGGGAATTTGATGCTTTTCATTTTAATGAGTTTGTGTCAGAACTCAGGTCAGCCAGCCAGCTCCTAATAATTCAGGGAGAGAAGTGCAGAAGTGAGATAATTTCCGATGTGAATGACAGCAACAGCAAAGAGAAAGCCATACAGAAGGCGGAAGAGGCTGCAAAAAAGGCTGAGGAAGCCAGGATAAATGCCGAGAACGAGGCAAAGAGACAGATCCAGGAGGCAAAATATCAGGCCGAGCTTGCAAGACAGGCCGAGGAGAACAGAATGAAGGCTGAGGCCGCTAGGGTAGAGGCTGAGATATGGAGACAGAAGGTTGCCGCCGAGGCAAGAGACTATGAGAGAACGGCTATTCTCGTCACACAGGACAACCCGGATGAGAATTCAGATAGTTATGATGATATGGAGAAGGTGCGTGTTGAGCAGATGCTTAAGACAGTCATGGAAGAGAGGCAGAGAGCGGAGAAGGCTTCATCACAGTATGCTGATGAGATAAGACGTGCCAGAGAACAGGAGATGCAGGCAGAAGAGGCCAGAATGCAGGCTGAGTTTGCTGCAAGAAAGAATGAGGAAGAGGCGAAACGCCAGGCTGATCTTGCGAGACGTCAGGCTGAAGAGGCCAAAAGACTCAGTGAGCAGGTGGATGAAGAACCGCCAACTACTCTGTTTAGCAACAGAACTCTTGTGAGCGAAAATATACCAACTTTGATGAGAATTAGCACAGGAGAGACAGTTCAGGTAACTAAACAGGTATTTTGTATAGGAAAAGCTGATCAGGGAGTTGACTATAAAGTCATAGGAAATAAATCAATAAGCAGGAGACATGCTTATATAACAAGCATCAACGGAATAAATTATCTGAGGGATAACAATTCCACAAACCATACTTTCCTCAATGGAACACAGGTATACAGTAATGTGGATGTGCCTATACCTGATAACAGTGTGATAAGACTTTCAAATGAGGAGTTTATTTTCAAGACCAACTCATAATTTGTATGAGTCATATTTGGTATATAAGATATGTTAAAAACATGTGATCAGAACATGTAAGGATGGAGGAGATATTATGTATTGTGATAATTGTGGATGTGAACTGGGGGAGAATAGCAGAAAATGTCCAGTATGTGGAAAAGAGTTTCCTATGATAAATCCAGTTCAGGAAGACGAAGAAGGAACCACTGTCCTCACATCATCCCAGATGGGACATGCTGATGTACAAGAAGATACAGGTGCACAGAATCAGAATGGCGGAAATAAACCGGAAAATCAGAATCAGACGAATGGCCAGATATCGGGAGTTCAGAACCAGATGAACGGTCAGATGCCTGGAGTTCAGAACCAGACGAATGGTCAGATTCCGGATAACCAGGACATCATGATAAGAAAAAAAGGCGAGAAAAAAGGAATGAGTAAGGGTGCGAAGGCAGCTCTGATAATAATTCCTATATTAGTTGTCGCAGCAATTGCGGTTCTTGCAGTCATATATGTTCCAAAGTTCAGAAAATACAACGAAGCTGAAGATCTGATGACACAGGGAAAGGTCGAGGAGGCAGTTACTATTTACAAGGATCTTGGAGACTTTAAGGATTCGTATATCAAGGGTAACGGAGCAGCTTATTACAGATATGCCGCAGAGCTTGAAAAGGATGGAAGAAATCTTGAGGCTGCCGAGTATTATAAGAAATCTGCAAACAGCATGAAGGCTGCAGAGGATTACGGCAGATCAGACGATAAGAATTCAGATGAAATAGACAGTTCGGACGCATTTGATAAGGCGGATCAGTGTTATTACAACGCCGGAATGGATCAGATGAATGCAGCATCGTATGATTCTGCTATAGAGGCGTTCAAGAACGCGGGAACATACAAGGACTCATCAGATAAGGTTATAGAGTGCACATACAAGAAGGCACAGGCTTTGATAGGTTCTAAGGACTATGACGGTGCCATAGAGATACTTTCAACTATAGAGGATTACAGCGATGTCAAGAATCTTCTTGCCCAGTGTTACTATAACAAGGGATCCGAGCTCTTAAAGGCAGGAAAGTATGACGAGGCATATGATATGTATACAAAGTCAGAGTATGACGACTATAAGAAAAAGGCAAGTGAGTGTACATATCAGAAAGCGGGCGAGTACTACAAAGAAAAGGATTACAAGAATGCACTCAAAAGCTACGAAAAGGTAGATTCAAGTTATAAGAAGTGTATTAAAGAGAAAGACAAATGTTATATAGGTCTGGCAAGTCAGGAGTATAAAAACAAGAATTATAAGAGTTCAGTCGAGTATTATGAAAAGGTTCAGAAAACCGATGTGTCAGAAAAAATAGTCAAGGCAAAGCTTGCATATATAAGTGCAAATAAAAACGCTTCGAATGAGACGACAATGACATATATAGGACAGCTCAGATATGCAGGCAATGAAAAGGCTCAGAAGGTATTTTTGGAGCTTGTGAAGTGGAATATAGAGTCATTTGTAAACAGTAGCGAAAAGGATATGGAGAAGAAGTCTAACACTATAACAGCAAAGGCTGGATCTGATATATATATACACACTTCATTTAGTTTTTCAGGTGATGATTCAATGAGGATAAGTGGATATGTAGTATATTCAGATGGAAATAAATCTGATAGTATAAGTTTTTCAGATAATGTTGTAGATGGATGGTCTTCATGGGTCAAGATAAATGGAGATGGAATACCAAAGGGTGTAACATATCTTTATCTTGTAAATGATAATACAGATAAAATAATTGAGGTTTATCCTTTTACTGTAAAGTAGGTGAAAAAATGATAAAGAGACCTGAACTTCTAGCACTGGAATTTTACAAATCAAGGCCTTTCAAGGGCAGTGATAAGGGAATACGGTACATGATACAGAAGGATACAGTTCCGGTTGAAAGAGATAGTGAGAATCAGGATGAAGATGGCGAAACAGAAACAAAAACAGTCCTGACAGCATTTATATGGCCGGAGCCGTTCTGCTTTGAGGTTACCTCAGATGAGAAAAAAGGATCAAAGCAATTTGATTTTTCTGAAGAGGGTTTGTGTGAAGCGATAGACTGGCTGAATGAGAATCATGATGCGTATGAGTACAAAAAACAGTAAAAAAATTATAAAAAAATTAATAGGGGTGGTAGCGGCTGTCATCGTACTGATGGCAGCTGTTGTTGCTATTATCCTCTTTCATTTTATTAGAAAACCACAGGTGAAGCTTGTGGAGTCCATGACGAAGACTGTAAGCTCGTCTCAGAAATCCGATCTTAACAGCAGATATGGTACCTATAATATATGTCAGAGTATGATAAAGGGAAATACAAATTTTTCATTCGAGGATACAAGTGATGAAACCGATGGAAAAACTGTTCAGATAGAGCTTCTCAGATCTGCGGCAGATCAGAAATTTTTTGCACAGACATCCATAGATGACAAGAGCTTCAAATTGTTTGTAAACAAGAAAACCTCTCTTATATATATAGATGACATGGCGGTGAGAATAAAATACGCGGATAATCTGATAACAAATATGAGCAACTCCCCCATAACAACAGTTCTTGGCCTTGACAATGAGACAGTGTATACATTTGGAAGTGCTTATGAGAATTGCATGAGACTGGCTGCAAATAATTATAAAGAGGATAATAATATAAAGACAGATGTCATAGAAAAAACATTAAAATACTTTCTGGATATGCAGGGAGACTATGAAGGCAGCCGTGATATCACGGTTGGGGACAAGTCCCAGAAATGTAAAGTTTATTCAGTGGTGTTTGATGTTCAAGATTTTTATAAATATCTTGATGATTGTTTTGGAACTCATGAACTTGATCTGCAGGAGGTTTATGATTCACTCAGCAAATATATGCCTGATTTAGAAACCATTGACAACGCTGCTGTTATGGTACATGATATAAAACAATTTGTGGATGATATATTGGATGGCGACAACATAACATTTTATTTTGCAATAAATAGATCTGGCGAACTGGTCACATTGTATGCAGATGATATATCGGACAGAAAAGTCAGCGTGAACCTCAGTTTTAGTGGAACTGACTACATAGCTCAGTCGTATGAACTGTCGGTAAATATTCCTGGACATGATGGGAGATCATTTGTTTTTTCAAAGAAAGATGTCACGGATGGGGATGAAATAGGAGTATCATATAGGGCGAAGATAGACTCCGCGAGTGTTTCTGGTAATATAGAAGGTGGTCTTGATGTTTTGTTTTGGGACGACAATGCAGAGATCAACTTAAAGATCGGAAATGCAGGGATAAAGAAATCCGCATTGATATCCGGCAACAAAAAAGGAAGCAGTCTGGATTTTAAATGGAATGAAAATGGAGAGGGAAGTCTTCACATAGGCTGTGATCCGGATTCCATAGACAAGCCAGAGTACAGTGACAGTATAGACTTATTTGACACAGATATAATCAGCGCGTATAAATTTATGAAGAAGATAATGAATAACGGCTGATATAATAAATGAAAATTATACATACAGACCTGAATTATATGGAGATATGATATGAGTGATACAACTGCAGTAAACAACACAGAAAAGGGTAAATACACTTCAGGTGTAGTGTACAAGATCATAATAGCTATGACATTTCTGATAGCATTTGGACTTATTATGGTGGCAAGTACATCAAAAGTTCAGGAAGTGTCGGAGAATTTCAGAGAGCATGTTATATATATAGGTATAGGTATAGCTTTGGTATTTTTTTGTGTATATGTACCATATGGATGGTATAAAAAGCTTGCCTGGGTGGCATATGGAATATCCGTAATCCTTACAGCGTGTCTTATGAACAAATCGTGGGGAATTGAGGTAAACGGTGCCACAAGATGGCTTAAATTTCCAGGATTGCCACAGTTTCAGGTGGCCGATGTTGTAAAGACATGTATGATCATATTTATAGCGGCATATATAAGCAGTAAATGGCGTGAGATGGACAAATTCAAAACCATAATTATATTGTGGCTGGTAGTTGGCGCCGAGGCAGTGTTCCTTTATAAGGTATCGAATAACCTGAGTTCAGCCCTGGTTGTTTTGGGTATATGTTATCTCTGTACTTTTATAACAAGTAAGAACTGGAAGCTTCATCTTGTAGTTCTGATTTTATTTCTGCTCGTTGCTGCAGGACTTATAGGTTATGTTGTAACACATCTGCCAACACAGGATGAATTAAAAAATGATGATAACAACTTCCGTTTTGGAAGAATTATTGGATGGCTTTACACAGACAGGTATGAGCTGGACGAGGGTTATCAGGTTAAACAGTCGCTCTATGCAATAGGAAGCGGATCACTTCTCGGCAAAGGCCTTGGAAGTGGTACCCAGAAGCTGGAGAATATACCAGAGGCTCAGAACGATATGATATTTGCCATCGTATGTGAGGAACTTGGATTGGTTGGAGCAATACTTCTCTTCCTTATGTATGGATATCTCATATATCAGTTATACGTGATAGTAAAAGAGTCAACAAATGTATTTGGAAGTGTTCTTGTAATAGGAACGATGGTACATTTTATATGTCAGATAATCATTAATGTATGCGTAGCCACAAATCTTTTTCCAAACACTGGTGTTTCACTGCCATTTATAAGTTCGGGAGGTTCGGCACTGATAACTACTATGATAGAATGTGGAATCTGCATAGGTGTGCGAAGTCAGCAGAAAAAGAGAATGTATCAGAAACATCTAGCAGAATAAGAGGATAACAATTGCTACGAGGAGGAAATGTATGCGAAAAATCAGAGAAATAGCGCTTGTTACTGCAACTGCATTGTTGATGACAATGTGCCCTGTTGATATGACAGGTTCAAATTCGAAACATAGCGGCAGGGCAGGATATACAGTGTATGCAGCAGAGACAGACAGTGCGGAATATACAGTGGCATCATCTTCAGATTCTGATAAGCCTGTAGAAAAAAACGGCTGGTATAATGAAGATGGAAAGAGATTTTATTATAGCGAAGGTGAAAAACTGAAAAGCCAGCTTCTTCAGATAAATGAGAAAAACAATGGTAAGATATACAAAAATATATATTACTTATCCTCCGACGGATCAGTGGCTGGTGGATTGAAAAAGGTAAATGAAAGTCTGTATTACTTTGATTCAAGCTCTAAGACTTTTCCTGGAGCTGCGGTCAGTGGATGGAAATCTGTAAATAATAAAACATATTATTTTCTCAGCAGCAAGAAAGCCGCCGTGGGTGTCACAACAATAGGATCAAAGAAATATTATTTTGCACCTGATACAAATGTACTTCAGGGTGGACTTAAAAAAACGACAAACGGATATATGTATTTTTCAACAAAGACAGGTGTGGCTGTTGTGAACAGACAGGTTGACAGCATGTATTTTAACGGCGAGGGATATGCCGTTAAAAGAACGTTTGTTACATACAATGGAAATGATTACTATATAGGGTCTAATTACAAGGCAGTGACGGGAATAAAAAAGATAGATAATTATTACTATAACTTTGATTCTAAAGGTGTCATGAAGAAGAATGTGTGGTATCAGTCAAAGTCCGGCAGATATTATTTTGGTTCCAACGGACGTACGGTGAAGGGACTGAACAGGATAAGCGGTTATACGTTCTATTTTGATGGCAATTTTAAGATAGTTAAAAATACCTGGAAGACCATAAACGGCAATAAATATTATTTTGGACCGAGCAGTAAGGCATATACAGGACTCAGAAAGATAGGTAAATATTACTATTACTTTGGTGCCAAAGGAGTAATGGCAAAAAACAAATTTTTAAAAATATCAGGCAAGAAATATTACTTTGGAGGCAATGGCAGAGCCTATATCGGTGTGAGACGTGTAAATGGAGAGGTGTACAACTTTTCTTCAAAGGGATATCTGACAACTGGTATCAAGAAAGTATACGGTAGACTGTATCTCTTTGATGAAAACGGAAAAGTCGTGAGAAGAAGTGGATGGTATACTTCAAAGAAGGGTAATAAGTATTACTTGAAATCAAATGGAAGCCTTGTAACTGGATATAAGAAAATTGGCGATGATTTCTACTTTTTCAGAGAGACTAACGGTCGTATGTACAAAAACAGATGGGCATATGCAAAAGGATACAAGTTCTACTTTGGAAAAAATGGAAAGAGACTTACAAATGTTGAATCCATTTTAGGCCCACAGGATTCATATGAGATCATGGTGAATAAGACTACAAATGTTGTAACGATATATGCAAAAGATGGCAATAAGGGATATACGATTCCAGTCAAAGCATTTGTGTGCTCAGGAGGAGACAGTACACCTCTAGGAACCTTCTATATACCAGCAAAATGGAGATGGCTGTCACTTGTTGGCAATTGTTATGGACAGTGGAATACACTGATAACCTACGAGGAAAGCATATTGTTCCATTCAGTATATTACGATGAGGTGGATGCAGATACGTTGTCAGTGGATGCATACAATAAGCTTGGAACTACATGTTCTCATGGATGTATAAGACTTAAAGCTGGCGATGCAAAGTGGATATATGACAATTGTTCATTGGGAACAAAAATTACTATATTTGAGAGCAATGCTGATGGTCCTTTCCCAAAACCATCATTTGTAAAGCTTAGTTCTAACCATACATGGGATCCTACAGATCCAAATATGGCTTATAAATGTAAAGAACGTGGATGTCATAAAGGAATAGCGTGGTAAAATTATGGAATACAGAGCGAATATGAGTAAAAAAATATATATCATAGCCATTTTCATTTTGGCTGCGGCTTCCTTGTTTGTTCTGTCCGCCTGTGAAAAAAAAGATAATGGAACAGAGACAACACAAAAAAAAATAATGAATGGAACCGTTGAGTCTGCTGCTGATTTCACACATATAGGCGTGTATATAGATGTGAATAAAAATGATTCTGGAGTTACTGATGTCAAGTATACTATATCTGGAGAAATTGCCATAGTGAGCTTCAGATATAAAGGAGTCCGGGTAGAACTGAGGGGATCTTGCAAATACAGTCAGTATGAGCTTGCTGGAGTGAAAGATACCAGCAATGGAGATCTGATAGCCACTGATATAAACGGGTATAGAGCTTCACTTTATACACTTGATCCTGGAAGAATAATTTTTTGGAGTGATGGCAAGATCAACTATTCTCTGTACATATATGTCACTGCTACGGATGATGATGTTAATGATATTGTGGAACAAATATCGTTTGAGAGCCGCTATGAAGAACGCGATGATGTCAAAAATCAGACAGTTGATGAAGGAAAGCAATTTGCAGAGAAGATCATCAAGGTATTTTGTGATAAAGATATAGAGGCTCTGGAAGATATGATGTATTATCCACAGGAGCTTGGTAATGGCAATTCTGTTGCAAATGTAAATGAATTGAGAAATCTCAGCAAGGATGATATGTTTACAGATATACTTATAAAGGCTCTGAGCGACAAGAATGCACTTGACGAGATGAGAATATCTGATGATTGCACGGAGTACACCATCGGAACAAATTACAAGAATGTTCATTTCAAACTGATGGATGATGGACAGTTTCTTATTACAAAGATAAACAACTAAAATAAATTATTAATTCCCCAGACATAACCTAGTCGGATTGGTGTGTCTGGGGAATTTTGTATGTTGGGATTAGATTTTATCAGATAAGTGAAAAACCAGCCGTATATTGTTTGTTTGTGAGATAAAATAGAAGACGAATTGGATTGAGAGCGTGTATTAAAGTCCTTAAAATTGAAAACAGGACAAGCTGGATGCGTAAGACGGAACCTGGTTTGGTACTGTAAAGGAGGAAAATACATAATGGCGGAAAAAAGTTACAGCATAAGTGAAGCGGCGGCGATGGTTGAGGTTGAGACTCATGTACTCAGGTACTGGGAGGAAGAACTTGAGATAGACATAAGAAGAAATGAGATGGGTCACAGATGTTATGAGGACCGGGATGTCAAGATATTGCAAAGAGTAAAGATACTCAAGGATAAGGGAATACAGCTCAAGGCTATAAAGGATATGGTTCACAAAATGTATGATATGCTGGATGAGAGCAAGGATGAAAAAAAATCAGTGAAGCCTGTGGACAATGGTGCAAATGATAAAGCTGACGAAAATCCAGATGAATTAGACAGGATATTGAATGAAAACAAGCTGTTAGATATAAAAAATATAGACACAATAAGAGTCAATTGTGGGGACAGCAAATATGGTTCCGGGGATGAAGGCACTGATTCCAGAATAGTTGATTTCAAGATGGCCCAGTTTCAGAATATTATGGATAAGATAGTGAGCAATTCCATAAAAAACAATATAAAGATGATAACTCAGTCAGTATCTGGGACTGTCACGGAGGATGTAATAAAACAGATAGATGTACTTATACAGGAAAAGGAGGAGCAGGAGGAGGCAAGATACAGAAGGCTTGACACAACGATCAGGGAACTGCAGCAGACCAGACAAGAGATAGCAGCATCTGAGGCTGGCAGAAAAAGAAGAGGACTGTTCAGAAAGAAAAATAAATAGTGAAAAAGATCATTAAACATATTATTAAACATATAAGGGTAGTTGTTTATAAAAACTTCATACACTGTCAGGGTGATTTCATGTTATAGTAACCATGGGAGTTGATATAAGATGAACATCACAAAAAAAGTAAAGATAATGATCATAGTAGTGTGGCTTACCGCATTGGTATCTATGGTAATAGGAACATGTATTATAGGAAAATATTTTATAACGGGAACGTATGGCAGTAATCATTCCCTGCAGCTTTTATATAGCCAGAATGATCCGGTGAATGATGTATACAAGGCAATATCGGCAGAGAGAGAGAGTATTATAAATAAGGTAAAGAGCAATCCAGGTTATTACCTTGACAAGAAGAATGCCGCTGATCTCAATGAAAGGACATCTGCAAACAACACATATGTGATCATGAAGGTGGATGACGAGTACACATTTGTGGGGGTTGATACATTTTCTGATACGCTGAAAAATCAGTTAAAGTTTAACGACAGCAGCACAAATATAAGTACTATAGACGAGGATACAGATGTCGGAGGGGAAAATCAGATCAAGGTTCAGGAGTATCTGATGACGCAGCCATCCATGTATCTCTGTAACCAGATATCCTATGTATATCAGGGGCAGAGTGTTGATTTGTATATGCTCACATATTATGGTAATTATATGGACAGATTCAGAGGAACGATGTTTGGCTACATAATTCTTATGGTCGTCATCATGTTCATACTCAGTGGACTAGTGGCATTACTTATATATCAGCAGTTTGTAAATCCTCTTGTAAAACTCAAACAGGCTGCAGAGAAAATGGGGTCCGGTAATCTTGATGAGAAAATAGAGATATGTAAAAACAGGGAAGATGAGGTCGGCGAGCTCTGTGAATCATTTGAGAATATGCGTCAGAGAATGAGTGATTTTGCAAAAGCTAAGATGCATTATGAGGAGGAGAACAGACAGCTCATAAGCAATATATCCCATGACCTTAGAACCCCTATAACCACTATAAAGGGTTATGTTGAAGGAATTATGGATGGTGTGGCAGATACACCTGAGAAGCGTGACAGATACCTAAAGATGATATACAGCAAAGCAAATGAGATGGACAGTCTGATAAATGAGCTGTCGCTCTACACGAATATCAACAACAATGCGATACCGTATGAGTTCCACAGAGTATCGGTGAAGGATTATTTCAATGACTGTATGGAGGAAGTGCACGCAACACTTATGTCCAAGAATATGACTCTGACATACAGGAATTATTGTGATGATGATGTAATGGTAATAGTTGATCCGGATCAGCTAAAGCGTGTTATCAATAATATCGTAACAAATTCTATAAAATATATGGATAAGGAATATGGACAGGTTGATATCAGCATATATGACAATGATGCTGAGGTAAAGGTTGCCATCAATGACAACGGCAGGGGAATTGATACGGATAGTCTCCCTCATATATTTGACAGAATGTACAGGGCAGACAGTGCGAGACAGTCCCGGGGAGGAAGCGGTCTGGGACTTGCTATTTGTAAGAAGATAGTGGAAGAACACGGCGGAAATATATATGCGACCAGCCAGATAGGAAAAGGAACGACTATAGTGTTTACGCTGAAGAAATATATCCCGAAGGATGTTGACAATGGAGCACAAGCAGATGGCGATGAAGAGTCCGCAGAAAACAGCCAGAAAGACATACAGAAGAAGGATGGCCAGCGTAGGGACAACCAGAAGAAAGATACACAGCGAAAAAGTACATTGCAGATTATAAATCCACTAAAGAAAAGGAGAGATACAGATGAGCAAAATATTGATAATTGAAGATGAGCTCAGTATTGCGGAACTTGAGAGAGATTACTTAGAGCTTAATGATTTTGAGGTTGAGATAGAAACGAATGGACTTAATGGGCTGGAGAAGGCTTTGAGTGAGGAGTACAGTCTTATACTGCTTGACCTTATGCTTCCTGATATGGATGGATTTGAGATATGCCGTCAGATCAGGGAGAAGAAGGATATACCAATCATTATGGTGACAGCAAAGAAGAATGATATAGACAAGATCAGAGGCCTTGGTCTGGGTGTTGACGACTATGTGACGAAACCATTCAGTCCAAGCGAGCTGGTGGCAAGAGTGAAAGCTCATATATCAAGATATGAGAGATTGGTTGGATCAACAGCTCTCAAGAATGATGTCATCGAGATCAGAGGACTGAAGATAGACAAGACAGACAGAAGAGTATATGTAGATAACGAGGAGAAGGTATTTACAAATAAGGAATTTGACATACTGTGTTTCCTTGCCAGCAACCCAAATAAGGTATTCTCCAAGGATGAGCTGTTCAGCAAGATCTGGAATATGGACAGTATAGGCGATATAGCAACGGTTACTGTTCATATCAAGAAGATAAGGGAGAAGATCGAGTTCGATACCTCAAATCCACAGTATATAGAGACTGTATGGGGTGTTGGCTACAGATTCAGAATGTGATAAGAAAGCCCAAGACGGCGAACATGCAGCGTTCATGCTTGCATGAAACGCTGCATGTTCATCGGATGGGCAGATATTCATGAGCATGTATGCCGATAGGCAGGAATGCGAATGAATGTGCGATTACGAGAGCCACGAAGTGGCGAAGTAATCGTAAGGCTTTCTTATCACATTTATAATAAGCCCCAGACGGCGAATGAGGAGAAAACAAATGAAATTAAACATTTTACATGAGGACAGTGATATCGTTGTGGCTGTGAAACCGTGTGGTGTGCCGACACAGCCGGACAAGACAAATTCCGAGAGCATGGTGAGCATGCTCAAACTTAGAATATATGAGAGAGAAAACAGAAAAGAAGAGCCATATCTTGTTCCTATACACAGACTGGACAGACCTGTCGGAGGAGTTATGGTATTCGCAAAGACGCCTGAGGCGGCAGCAGCTCTCTCAAAGCAGAGTGAGGATGGCACCATGCTCAAGTACTATCAGGCGATACTCACAGGAGAGCTTCCAAATGACCAGGGTGTGCTGAAGGATTACCTGCTCCATGACACAAAGGACAACGTGACGAAGACCGTGGACAAGGATACACCAGGGGCAAAGTATTCAGAGCTAGAATATGAGGTGCTGGATGTTATGGACACGGATGAAGGGGTCCTCTCATATGTTCTTGTGGAGCTTATAACAGGAAGACACCACCAGATCAGGGCGCAGTTTGCAAAGAGAAAATGCGGCATATGGGGTGACACGAAGTACAATCCAAAGTTCCAGAAGACGAAGAAAAAATATAAAGAAATTGGACTTCATGCATCAAGATTGGAATTCGACCATCCGACCACAGGTGAGCACATGGTGTTCAAGCATGAGCCGGAGGGCGGCGCATTTGCGATACTGGATCTGGATGAGTTCTAAGAAAAAGAAATTCATAGGGCGGATGTCGACATGTTACGTGTTGACATCCGCCTTGAAATTATGTAGATTAAAGAGTGTATGCAATTAAGTAGTTCAGACAAAAATGAATGATAGTGACAATTCTAAATTAATTGAGTTGCGGCTAAGAGATTGCAGCAGCAGATATAGAATGTTTTAGAATAAGGAGATAAATAAGATGGCAAACGATAAGAAGATGGTTGAAGCTATTACTTCCATGGATGAAGATTTTGCACAGTGGTATACAGACGTTGTCCTCAAGGCAGGACTTATCGCGTATACTAACGTGAAGGGATGTATGGCTATCAAGCCCGCAGGATATGCAATCTGGGAGCTTATACAGAAGCAGCTTGATGAGAGATTCAAGGCTACAGGTGTGGAGAATGTGTACATGCCAATGCTTATTCCAGAGAGCCTTCTTGAGAAGGAGAAGGATCACGTTGAGGGATTTGCACCGGAGGTAGCATGGGTTACATATGGTGGACTTAATCCTCTTACAGAGCGTATGTGTGTAAGACCTACATCAGAGACTCTGTTCTGCGATTTCTACAAGAATGATATCCAGTCATATCGTGATCTGCCAAAGGTATATAATCAGTGGTGTTCAGTTATGCGTTGGGAGAAGGAGACAAGACCTTTCCTTCGTTCAAGAGAATTTCTGTGGCAGGAGGGACACACTGCTCATGCAACAGCAGAGGAGGCTGAGGCAAGAACAATACAGATGCTGAATCTGTACGCTGATTTCTGTGAGGATGTACTTGCTATGCCGGTTATCCGTGGACAGAAGACAGAGAAGGAAAAGTTTGCCGGAGCAGAGGCAACATACACAATAGAGGCACTTATGCACGACGGCAAGGCACTTCAGTCAGGAACAAGCCATAACTTTGGAGATGGATTTGCCAAGGCATTTGGTATACAGTTTACAGACAAGGACAACAAGCTCAAGTATGTTCATCAGACATCATGGGGTATGACAACAAGACTTATCGGAGCCATCATCATGGTTCACGGAGACAATTCAGGTCTTGTACTTCCTCCAAAGGTTGCTCCAACTCAGGTTATGATCATTCCTATCATGCAGAAGAAGGCAGGGGTGCTTGAGAAGGCAGCAGAGCTCCGCGAGAAGCTTGGAGCGTTCAGAGTAAAGGTCGATGACAGCGATAAGAGCCCAGGCTGGAAGTTTTCAGAGCAGGAGATGAGAGGTATTCCTATCAGAGTTGAGATCGGACCAAAGGATATCGAGGCAAATCAGGCAGTTCTGGTTCGTCGTGACACAAGAGAGAAGATCACAGTATCACTTGACGAGATAGATACAAAGGTTGGAGAGCTTCTTGAGACTATCCAGAAGGATATGTTCGAGAGAGCAAAGGCTCACAGAGATTCACATACACACGCTGCTCTTAACTGGGATGAGTTCAAGAACATCATCGACAACGAGCAGGGCTTTGTGAAGGCTATGTGGTGCGGCGAGACAGCTTGTGAGGAGGCAATCAAGGACGAGACAGGAGCATCCACAAGATGTATGCCATTTGCGCAGGAGCATCTCTCAGATGTATGCGTACACTGCGGCAAGCCTGCAAAGAAGATGGTATACTTCGGACGTGCATATTAAAATATAAATAATGATCATGCATAATAACTTCTTCAGCATCTTGCTGGAGAAGTTATTATTTTAGGGATATTCAACCAATTGGAAAATCATGAGACGAAGATGCGGAGAGAAGATATATGAGAATAGACATTCCAGAGGGAGCAAATAGGGTAATAGAGGGTCTTGAGGCAGCAGGCTATGAGGCTTATATAGTCGGCGGCTGCGTGAGAGATAGCATACTTGGAAGGTTGCCGGGGGACTGGGATATCACCACATCTGCCAGACCAGAGCAGGTGAAGGAGATATTCAGGCGTACCATAGATACGGGAATAGAGCATGGAACCGTAACGGTAATGATGGGCAAGGAAGGCTATGAGGTCACGACATACAGGATAGATGGGGAGTACAGTGACCACAGGAGACCTGACCAGGTTGAGTTCACGGCAAGTCTTGAGGAGGATCTCAAGAGAAGAGACTTCACGATAAACGCCATGGCGTACAGTCACAGCAAGGGAATCATAGACATGTTCGGCGGAGTACAGGATCTGAATGACAAGGTTATAAGAGCCGTCGGTGTGGCAAGGGATAGATTTGACGAGGATGCACTCAGAATACTCAGGGCGATAAGATTTGCCGGACAGCTTGGATTTGACATAGAGAGAGATACCAGAAAGGCTATGATCATCCAGGCACAGTATCTGAAAAATATTAGTGCGGAGAGAATCAGGGTGGAGCTCACAAAGCTCCTAGTATCAGACCACCCGGACAAGCTTCTTGAGGCGTATGTCACAGGCATAACTTCATATATCCTTCCGGAGTTTGACAAGATGATGGAGCAGCCGCAGAACAATCCGTATCATAGATACAACGTGGGAGTACATTCCATAGAGGCGGTCAAGAATATCAGACCGGATGTGACCATGAGGTGGGCAGCACTTCTCCACGATGTCGGTAAGCCGGCAACACACACGGTTGATGAGAATGGCATAGATCATTTCTTTGATCATCCCGAGAAGGGTGTGCCTATAGCGGAAAGCATTCTGCGAAGACTCAAGTTTGACAACAACACTATCAAAGATGTGTGTACTCTGGTCAGATGGCATGATTATGGAATGGGAAGTGTTCCGAAAAAGGGCAGTATAAGAAAGCTTTTGGGAGAAGTCGGAAAAGATTTCTTCCCATATATAATCGAGATAAAAAAAGCCGACATGGCAGCCCAGAGTGATTACAATCTGGAGGAAAGACAGAGCCAGCTTGCAGCACTTGAGAAGAAATATGAAGAGATCATGGCATCAGATGACTGTGTCAGGATCAAAGATCTCAAGATAAATGGAGGAGATCTGATAAAGATGGGAATAAAACCGGGACCTCAAATGGGTGAGATACTTCAGAAACTGTTGGATATGGTTATAGAAGATCCTGAAAAGAACGACAGGGAATACCTTATTGAACAGGTCAAAATGATGTAAGGAGTATGTATTTCCTATATCATATAAAAAAGAATTATTGGATGATGCGATAACAGTCGTAAAAAAATCCGGTAAAATATAATAACTTAAGAATGAATCTTAACAGCCCCTCATACAATAATTTAGCAGGTTATTATTGCTATAAAGTGAGCGAGGGCTTATCTGTGAAGTGGATGTGTGTATCTTATCTGACATTACCATAATCAGGACATATGAATCCGCCGGCACTCAGCGATGCGGAGCGAGTGCTAGTGCCGTTGCAGGATTCATCGAGCGAGAGCGCTCATGATTAGGTAAGTCAGATAGATACACACTTCACAGATACCCCCGAGCGACAGTTGTAGGAGGGGGTTTTCATTTGGCTGAAAAAATGGGTGAAGTGTATGAGGCATATGACATGGAGGTGCAGGGGATAGGCAGAGGCAGAGGTGCTATCATTCTGATGACGGACAAGGGCATACGTCAGGTGGCGGCTCTGAATGGAACGGACGAGAGACTTTTGCAGGAGAAACAGTTCAAGGATAGTATATATGAAAAGGGATTCTGCTATATAGACAGGGTGGTTCCGAACAGCGATGAGGAGCTTGTGACATGTGACAGGTATGGCAATCCATTTGTATGTCGGGAATATTTTCAGGGGAGGGAATGCAGTGCATCCAATATCAGGGATTTGGAGAAGGCAGTCATCAATCTGGCACAGTTTCATAAAGCCGGCAGGGAACTCTATGAGGATGAGGGAAGCCGTGAATATGATAAAATGCCGGGCAATCTCGACAGAAAATTGAGAGAGCTGCGTAGAATCCGCAATTTTGTCAGCAGAAGAAATAAAAAGAATGATTTTGAAATCCAGTATATAAGGGCGTTTGATTATTTTTATGGGCAGGCAGACAGATGTCTCAAACTGTTTGAGGAGAACTTCAAATGCAACGAAAAGTGGATAGGATATTGTCACGGATCTTATAACTATCACAGTGTGATGTTTTGTGACGGATACATAGCAACAACCAATTTTGACAGATTCCATGTGGGATATCAGCTTGTTGATCTTTACCAATTTATGAGAAAGGCGATGGAGAAGAACAGGTACGACATAGAGATGGCGCGGGATATATTGAGTGCGTACAGCCAGATAAGGCATCTGGATAAGGAAGACTATGAATTTATATACCTTATGTACAGTTTTCCTGAGAAGTTCTGGAAGATAAGCAACCGCTATATGAACAGCCGAAAGAGCTATATATCCCCGGTTTTGATGGAAAAACTTCAAAAAGTTATCGAAGATGACCAAGAAAAGCTCAAAATTTTGAGTGAAATTAACGATACCTATGGACTTCACAAGCTGACAAATTAAGAGTATAATGTTGGGGCGTGGATAATAATTGAGTTAGACACGTGATACTGAATTGTGATGTATTTTACAGATGGTTTTTTCGTGTGTGTTTTCCATTTGTAGGATGCTCTATGGGTAACATAAAGCAATAGATTTCACAGGAGGCAAAATGATGAGTGATTATAATTACAAGGACGTGTATGAGCAGTGGGTGAACAATCCTTTATTTGGTCAGGAAACAAAGGATGAGCTCTTAGCGATCAAGGACGACGAGAAAGAGATAGAAGAAAGATTCTATTGTGATCTTGTATTTGGAACAGCCGGACTTCGAGGCATCATCGGAGCTGGTACTAACAGAATGAACATATATGTAGTGCGCAAGGCTACACAGGGACTTGCAAACTACATCATCAAGGCGGGCAAGCAGGACAAAGGTGTGGCAATAGCTTATGATTCAAGAAGAATGTCACCTGAGTTCTCTATGGAGGCAGCGCTCTGCCTGGCAGCAAATGGCATAAAGGCTTACAGATTTGAGTCACTCAGACCAACACCTGAGCTTTCATTTGCAGTTAGATATCTGGACTGTGTAGCTGGTATCAATGTAACAGCATCACACAACCCACCAGAGTATAATGGATATAAGGTATACTGGGAGGATGGCGCACAGATCACACCACCTCATGACCAGGGAATCATGGCCGAGGTAAAGGCCATCACAGATTTCGCAGATACAAAGACTATGGACATGGTAGAGGCAAAGAAGAAGGGGCTCCTTGTAACTATCGGTTCAGAGGTTGATGACGCATACATGGGTGAGCTCAAGAAGCTCATCCTTAATCAGGATGCAATTGACAAGTATGGCAAGGATCTCAAGATCGTGTACACACCACTTCACGGAACAGGTAATATTCCTGTAAGAAGAATCCTCAAGGAGATCGGTTTCGAGAATGTATATGTGGTACCAGAGCAGGAGCTTCCGGATGGAGAGTTCCCAACTGTTGAGTATCCAAACCCAGAGGCAAAGGAAGCATTTACACTTGCACTCAAGCTGGCAAAGGAGGTCGATGCAGATCTCGTTCTTGCAACAGACCCAGATGCCGACAGACTCGGATGCTACGCAAAGGATTCCAAGACAGGTGAGTACAAGGTGTTCACAGGAAATATGTCAGGAAGCTTACTCTGCGAGTATGAGGTAAGCCAGATGAAGGAGAAGAATGGCAGCCTTCCAGCAGACGGAGCAATCGTCAAGACTATCGTTACTACCAACATGGTAGATGCCATAGCAAAGTATTATGGAACAGATCTCATCGAGTGTTTCACAGGTTTCAAGAACATCGGACGTGAGATTCTCAGATTTGAGCAGACAGGCAAGGGAACATACCTCTTCGGATTTGAGGAGAGCTACGGATGCCTGATCGGAACCCACGCAAGAGACAAGGATGCAGTTGTTGCAACTATGGCTCTCTGCGAGGCAGCAGCTTACTACAGAGGTCAGGGCAAGACTCTTTGGGATGCGATGATGGATATGTACGAGAAGTACGGATATTATGTTGACGACATCAAGACCGTGACACTCAAGGGTGTTGAGGGATCAAAGAAGATCGGACACATCATGAATATCCTCCGTGCAAATGTACCTGAGCAGGTTGCAGGCTACAAGACAAAGGTTGTTCGCGACTATCGTCTTGAGTATATAAGAAACATCGAGACAGGTGAGGTCAAGCCTACCGGTTTCCCAAATGCAAACGTACTCTACTACGAGCTTGAGAACGATGCATGGCTTGCAGTAAGACCTTCAGGAACTGAGCCAAAGATCAAATTCTACTACGGAATCAAGGGTTCATCATACGACGAGGCACAGAAGGAGTCAGCAGCGTTTGGTGACAAGGTCATGGATCTCATTTATGACATACTTGAGAAGTAAGCAGAAGTAATCACAGATACAGGCAATATGGAACATATTTAGAGAAGTTCACAATGCAGAACAGACATGCAGATCCACATAAAAGGATCTGCATGTTTTTTTTAATCTGAGAGACTCATAGACTAATAAATGTTACAGATAATTAATTGTACACTTTGAGAAAATGTTAGTAACATGGTCTTTAAAGAAAATGAGCAATAATGTCTTTATTGACGAGATGAAGAGGAGAAAAGATTTATATGAAAATAAAAACAGGGGTAGTGAACAAATTGAAATCCAACAGGGCATTCTGGATAATCTGTGTGTTGTTTCTGGCAATCCAGTATTTTTTGTGTATTCATTACGGGATGAAGAGGGATTACCTGTTCTGTGATGAGGTATACAGTTACGGACTTGCAAACAGCAATGAGTACACATTTCTTCATCCGGGAGAGAATGATGAACCGCTTGACAATTGGGTGAGTGGAAGTTATTTCTCAGATTATATGAATTATTGCGATGAGGCATTTAATTATAAAGCGGCTTACGTGAACCAGGAGAGGGATGTTCATCCACCTCTTTACTATATGCTGCTCCATACAGTGTGCAGATTTTTCAAGGAAGCTGGATACTCGGCAATTCCGGGAATAGTACTAAATCTTATAATTCTTGCATTTGTGGATATAGTTCTCATGTACGTGGCGGCAAATCTTCTAGAAAGCAGGTGGCGCGGACTTGCGGCAACCGTTTTGTGGGGAATATCTTCAGTCGGCATCAGCAATTGCATGCTCATAAGAATGTATCTTCTACAGACATTTGAGGTCCTACTGTTTGCGGCGGCACACATATATATATTGAAGCACAAGAAAAAGATGACGGTGCCTTACTTTATAATGCTGGCATTTACAGTGTTCCTGGGCGGACTTACCCACTATTATTTTTACTTTTTCGTGGCTGGACTTGGACTTTGCGTATGTATCTATCTCCTGTCAGTAAAGAGAGTTAAGGAAATGTTTGCATATGGATTCAGTCTTGTGGCAGGGCTTGTGTGTGCCATAGCGGTATTTCCGGCAACAATCGCACATATATTTGGATACAGGGGTGACTATGCAACAAAGAATCTTACAGGATTTTCAACCAGAAAATTCATATCATACATAGGTTATGTAAATAAGGCATATTTTGCCGGACTGCTTCCTGTTATTCTGCTTATCGTTATAGCGCTCATATTTGTGTACATAGTTTCAAAGTTTGTTATAATACATATAAGTCTGAAGAGGGAAGAACACTCGATAAGGTATTCTGTAGATGTAAACAGGATTGATGTGAATGGAAAATACACAGGAACATTATCCACAAATGCGTTGTTATTTGCAGCGGTGGTGATAGCAGATGCCATTCTAGCGTTTGTGGGAATACAAGGATCTGAGCTTGTAAACGCAAGATACATATACTCGGCACTCCCAGTATTTGCGATATTTATGGTATGGGGCATGGCAAAGCTCCTCGCGGTGGTTGCACCTGTCAACTACAATGTGATAATCGGAGTAGTATGTCTTATACTTTGTGCCGGAAGTATAAAGGTAAATGGCGTGGATTGGCAGTATGTAACATATCCTGAGAGAAAAGAAGCGGTTGAGCAGATGGCGGGAAAGGATTGTATCATAGTCTGTCATGGCGATGGAAAATGGAACAACATATATGCCGGCATAAATGCATTTTCTGTGATGGACAGGTGCAGGTATGTGTACGAAGATGATCTAGGCGAGCTTTCAGATTTGACAGCCGATTGTGGTGATGAGCTGTACATGGCAGTTATAAATGATCCACGGTTTGACAAAACGGAGATACAAAAGGACATCAAGAAGATAAGAAAGACCACAAAGTATAAAAATGTAGAGAAAACGTATGATTATGCCGGAATAAAGATATTCCGCATGACGACAAAATAGATGTTTACAGGAGATGTAATGATGAAAAAGGTGAGTTTGATTGTTCCCTGTTACAACGAAGAGGAGGCACTGCCGATATTTGCTGCAGAACTTGATAAGGTGGTACAGGGACTCGGATCGTATGAGTTTGAGGTTCTCATGGTAAATGATGGTTCTTCAGATGGTACTTTGAAGGTCATGAAGGATGTGTCATCAGAATATGAGTATTTCAAATACATATCGTTTTCCAGAAACTTTGGAAAAGAATCAGCAATGTATGCAGGATTTTGCAATGCATCAGGTGATTATGTGGCGGTTATGGATGCGGACATGCAGGATCCGCCATCACTTCTTCCGGAAATGCTTGAGATTCTGGAACAGGGCGAATATGACAGTGTAGCCACCAGAAGGGTGACGAGAAAGGGTGAGCCAAAGATCAGATCATGGTTTGCCAGAAGATTTTACAAGCTTATAAACAGGATATCGGATGCTGATGTGGTGGATGGAGCCAGGGACTTCAGACTCATGAAGTCGGAGATGAAGGATGCTATAGTGTCGATGTGCGAGTACAACAGATTTTCAAAGGGAATCTTTGGGTGGATCGGATATAAGACAAAGTGGCTTGAGTATGAGAATGTTGAGAGGGTTGCCGGGGAGACAAAGTGGAGCTTCTGGAAGTTGTTCAGGTATGCCATAGACGGTATAATCAATTTCTCCGAGGCACCTATGATGATCGCGTCAGGTTTTGGAACATTTTGCACAGTTCTTTCATTTGCCATGCTGCTTTTCTTCTTTATAAGAAAGCTTGTATGGGGAGATCCTGTTGCGGGATGGCCTTCTCTTGTCTGCATTATTTTATTCGTATCGGGATTGCAGTTCCTGTGCATAGGAATGATGGGCAAATATATTGCAAAAACGTATGTTGAGGTCAAGAACAGACCTCATTATATAATATCTGACACGAATAAAGATGGAGTGGACAAAATAAATTGATAAATATTTAGGCTGGATTTACATACGTTTTACCGGGGTATGGTAGAATTATCAGTACTTTATATTTAACAGGAAACATGGTAAATTAATGTTTATAGGGGAAAAAAAGTGAACGGGGGAAAGTAAGATGGGCAGTTTTACATTAAAATGTCCAACGTGTGGAGGCTCGACTGTTCTCAACCCGGAGACGGGACAGCTGGAATGCAAGCAATGTGGCAATCAGTTTGGGGCGGCTTCATGGGGGACAAAAAACTCCGCTATGATCGAAAATGAAGATGGCGAGCTGGTAGACAAGCGGAGCTACAAATCCATGAGAAAGATTGCCAGGATAAAGAGATATATCACGGACAGTCCGGATGACATATACACCATGGATGAGATAAACCTTGGAAATGATGAAGATTCTCCAAAGTATATGGAGATGAATCTGTATGAATGTACGTCATGTGGAGCGAAACTCATGGTGAAAGCCACGGAGACGTCAAGCTTCTGTGCCTACTGTGGACAGCCGATGATATTGGTGGACAGACTGGATAAGGAGCTGGAGCCGGATCTTATAATTCCATTTTCAATATCACAGAAGAGAGCGGAACAACTGATTCGTGACAGATTTTGTAAAGGATGGTTCGTTCCGGACGAGATAAAGCATTTCCAGATAGACAAGATACGAGGAATATATGTACCTCACTGGCTCGTATCATATCATGTAAAAAAGAAAATCAAATATATATTCACTGAAAATAAAAGGGAAGTGCGCACTGGCGGCGATAGCAAATGGTTAGATTCGGTAACCCAGAATTCCCGGAAAAACGATACAGAGAGAATAATACATAATTGTATGAAGGATGCGGAATGTATAGTGTCAAGGGTACCAGGTGATGCATCACGCAGATTGAATGACAACATATCATCAAGGCTTGAGCCGTATGATATTGACAGAGTACTGGCATTTTCGCCGGAATATCTTTCGGGGTTTTATACGGACAGATATGATGTCCCTGCAAAAGTGATCGCGGCAGTGGCAAAGGAGAAGAGTGATAAAGCCCTTCGTGATGAGATGCTTGGAGATCCTGGAGATAAACGGTTTAAAGATTATCATGTCACTGATGAAAAGACAGAGATAGAATTGTCAGACATAGAATATGCGTTGTTTCCGGTATGGTTCATGACATTTCAGTATCAGGGGATAATTTATACAGTTGCAGTAAATGGTCAGACTGGAAAAGTTGTGGGCAATGTCCCATCAAACAGATTTAAGGTTGGAGCGTCCATAGGTATACTCATGACAATAATGGTTATATTTTGTACATGGCTTTCAGTACTTATGGGGAATTTCATAATGGATATCTGGATGTTTGGTTCTGAAATCCTGATGTATGTTGTTGGCGCGTATTTGTTTCTGGTGGTCAACTGTATCTTATATTTCTGGAGAGCTATCAATAAGCTTCACAGGTCGAGAATAGATATTCACAGATTCAGAAGTTCAGGAACTATTGAATATGTGAAGGAAAGGCAGGATAAAACATGGGTTCGTTAACATTTGTGTTTGTTGCTGTAGGTGTTGCATGTGGAATATTTCTTACGATAGGAATTGTTCTGTCTGCTCTTGTGAGGTCAAATAATATTGGACAGGACGAGATGAAGGAATCTTCATATATAGATTATACAACATTATCATATCATGCCATATATGACAGCCAGAATGCAATAAATCATTTTGATGGAAATTACAAGAATTAGATATGATGACAAAACTAAAGAGATTTGTTATCATACTAGTTGATATATGAAAGATCACAGGGAAAAGGAATTGGAGGTAAATCAACAAATGAACGAGAATCAGGATCAACAGTTTGGTCAGCCACAGGGAGAAAACCCATCATCAGATCAGGCTCAGGCAAATCAGCAGACAGGTGCATACAGCCAGGCACAGACAGGTGCATATGGCCAGCCACAGATGAATCAGCAGATGTATGGTCAGCAGGGTTACGGTCAGGGACAGATGAACCAGCAGATGTACGGTCAGCAGGGCTATGGTCAGCCACAAATGAACCAGCAGATGTACGGTCAGCAGGGCTACGGTCAGGGACAGATGAATCAGCAGATGTATGGTCAGCAGGGTTATGGCCAGCCACAGATGAATCAGCAGTATGGCCAGCAGCAGGCTAAGAAATCGTCAGCAGCAAATGACATGATAAACGGCATTCTTAAAAATGTACTTGGACTTTTCAAGACACCTGCTGATACGGCGGGCGAGATGGTCGAGAGTGAGAATATGGTTTCAGGCGGAATACTCATAGGTGTAAATGCAGTTGTTACTTTTGTATTTTCACTTATAGGACTTCTCATCATGGGTATGGATTTTGGACCAGCCCTCGGCAGGGGATTCTATATGCTGGTATTTATGATAATTGCAAACATCATCATAACAGCAGGACTTTTCATATCGGGCGGAATCATATTCAAGGGCGGAATGACATTTGGCAAGGCGATAAATGTGTCAGGAACGATTGCTGTATATGAGACGATTGCTGTTGTAGTCGGAATCGTATTTGAGATCATCTCAGGAATCCTTCACAAGGTCGGTTTTCTCAGCGGAATCATAGGCGGATTTGCATATATTCTCTTTGCAGCGATAAGTATCGGTGGAATCCTTGTTGCAGCCCATGCTGCATATGAGAGTCTGGATCTTGATGACAACAACAGATTATACGCAATCATAGCAGCTGTTGTTATATCGATCTTCCTTATCACTGTATTTGACAACATCGCACAAAAGATATTTGACAGTGGTGCATGTGCAGAGCAGGTAATGTATTACTTCAAGCATGCTGCAGAAGTATTTGGATACCTTGACTGGTTATCATAAATACATAGAATAAGAAGTCCTACTGACACTTGTTCAGCAGGGCGGACAGATTATAAAAGTGCGGGATACTAATAAAAATCCCGCATTTTTATATTGTGCATTTTTTATGTATATGGTAAAAAGTTTTGTCATTAATTAAACATTGTGCTACAATAAAAAGGTGTTTAGTCAGGGTGGCAAAGAAGTAGTAAAGAAAGGACGGGTTATGGTAAGAAAAGTTGGTTTAACAGACAGTGTTGGTTTTGCTTGCCTGGAAGATCTCCAATTGTCTAACTCCTATATGTGGGGTACCGCAATCAGTCTGGACTATTGTGGCAGAGAGGATTGCATCAAGGGGTGGAAGTTCGGACCATATGTGAGGGAGTCATACGTCATCCATATCGTAAAAAAAGGCAAGGGAGTATTCACTATAGGTGGTAAGAGTTATGAACTGGAGGCTGGACAGGCCTTCATCATCAGACCGGGAGAAGAAACCATATACAAGGCAGATGATGATGATCCTTGGAGTTATATGTGGGTAGGATTCCACGGATACAGAGCAGAGGATTTCATAGAGTCCATGGGTTATAAGAAGGATTCTCCGATCATTAAGATCGAGCAGATGGACACATGTGCAACATGTATAAACAATATGCTTGAGTATTCGCAGATCACACGTATAAACGAGGTCAAGAGACAGAGTGCGCTTATGATGTTGTTTGCTACTATTATGGAGGACAATACATCTGGTCAGCAAGAGAATGACAATGTAGAGTATCCAAGTAAGATATACGTCAAGGCGGCAGTTGATTTCATCACTGAGAAGTATATGAACAAGATCAAGATAGATGATATTGCTGATTTCATAGGGATAAGCAGAAGTCATCTGACAGGAAGCTTCAAGAAGGAGATGGGTGTCTCACCGCAGGAATATCTGATTAATTTCCGATTGGAGAAAGCTGCAAGTTTGCTTAGATCTTCAAAGGAACAGATCAATATAATCGCATACCAGTGTGGTTATGAGGATTCGCTTTCATTCTCAAAGGCATTTAAGCAGAAGTTCGGGATGAGCCCGAAATCATTTCGAAATCTAGAGGTGGAGCTTGAGACAGGCAAAGCCAAGGGTGACCATGAGGCATCTAAGCTTTAGATGAGAGTATAGCTACCAGAGAGCGCTATTGATATGATACTAAAAAACAGGATATACATTCCATATGTCGTATATGTGATGACATGGGATGTATATCCTGTTTTTATGTCCTTATTTATTGGAATTGCTGACTTCCAGCTTTTTAGTGACCTTTCTGGAATCCTTCTGGCCGGAAGATACCAAATCGGAAGATGACTTATCTGGCAGGATTTTGCTGTCTGATTCACCTGAGGGATCATCTGATACTTCATTTGATCTCATCCATGAGTCTGGATCGTCATCTGTGTACTGCTTGGTGACATCTTCGAGGTATGGTGAAAATGCCTTTATGAACATGAATGATGACAGATAAGCTATCAGCCCAAATCCGCACACTATAAGTATGAAGATGCCTACCATGAACACCTGTGGGCTGGCAAGCAGGAAATATGCAGGCAGTGTGTAAAGTATCATTATAATAATGGTGAATATAAAATTCTTTGCCGCCATATATATGGACTGGAGTATGAGGTTCTTTAATGTATTCTCAAATGCGCTTATCACTGGGAACAGATAGATGGCGATAAAGCATATCAATATGAAGAAGATCACACTGGTGTAATACATGAGCTTGTTTTCCTGAGGACCACCTTTGCCAAAGAGATTGAAGTCCAGTGAGAATACAAAGGCTATCAGCATGAATAAGAGCCATGCTATGGTGGATTTTTTGAAATTGTCTTTAAAACCCTTGAAGAATAGTTTTATAATTCCTCCGGTCTCACCTGTCCGCTGTTTTTTAAGTAATGTGTAGTACATGGCACTCATTGACGCACCTATGGTGAATATTGGAATGCTGCATATTATGAATAGAATGTTCACTACTATAATGTCGCCAATTGTGCCAAAGATTCTGGCAAACCAGCCATCGCTATTGAAAATGTTCATAAGTTTCCTCCTGATATTAATTAATGTAGATAGTAGACATAACCTTTGCTGATATGTATGATCAGCTGCCCGAATAATGTAAGTTAACTATAGCACAAAAATACATGTCATAATATAGCATGTTTTACAATTTTCCATATGTGTTCTACATTTTACCATAAAATAGCACAAAAATAGCAAACTCAACTACTTAAAAATATACATTTGTGACAAAAACCCATGACATTTTGACATTTTTCCATGTAAAAATCTTCACCAAAATTTTATAATTCAATCATAGGAAGCACACAGAACGCCGTAAGGCGAACCGGCAGAACAGGACGCAGAATTCAGGGTATGAAAGAGAATGTGGGTGTCGTAAATCCTGCCGGTGATGTAAAAAGGAGGAAGGTTTTATGAGAAGAACAATGAAGAAAGCTGTAGCAGTAGGGCTTGCAGCAGCAACAGCATTTTCACTGTGCGCATGTGGCGGCGGTGATGGAAGCAAGGGTAGCAGTAAGGATGCACTTGAGGTAGTTATCTGGGATAACAACCAGCAGAAGGGTCTGCAGCAGATATGTGATCTTTTCACAGAAGAGACAGGAATCAAGGTTGATGTACAGGTTAAGGAGTGGGATTCATACTGGACACTTCTTGAGGCTGGAGCATCAGGTGGAGATATGCCGGATGTATTCTGGATGCACTCCAACAACTCACAGATGTACATGAAGAACAACAAGCTCTTAAAGCTCGATGACTACATCGAAAAGAGTGACAAAGTTGATATGAGCAACTACATGTCAGAGATCACAGAGCTCTACACATATGATGGTTCATATTATGCAATACCAAAGGATTACGATACAATCGCTCTCTGGTACAACAAGAAGATGTTCGATGATGCAGGACTTGAGTATCCAAATGAGAACTGGACATGGGATGATCTCTATGATGCAGCTAAGAAACTCACAAAGGATGACGGTTCACAGTACGGTTTCTGTATGAACACATCAAACGATCAGGATACTTACTACAACATGGTTTACTCAATGGGCGGTTACATCGTAAATGACGATCACACAAAGTCAGGATATGATGATGCCAACACTATCAAGGCTATGGATTATGTAGGAAAGCTCCTCAAGGATTGCTGTCCACCAGCAACAACAATGTCAGAGACAGGTACAGACGTTATGTTCCAGTCAGGCACAGTAGCAATGATCACACAGGGTTCATGGATGACAGCAGGATTCCTTGACAACGAGTATCTCGTTGAGAACTGTGATGTAGCAATTCTTCCATATGACAAGACAACAGGTATGAGAACTTCTATCTGTAACGGACTTGGATGGGCTGCATCAGCAGGCACAAAGAGACCAGATGACTGCTGGAAGCTTATCGAGTGGTTCGGTTCAAAGGAGATGCAGGAGAAGCAGGCTGAGCTCGGTGTAACAATGTCAGCTTACAACAACACATCAGACAAGTGGGTAAAATGCACAGATAAGTTCAACCTCAACGCTTACCTTGATATCACAAAGGAGTCAACAGTTCCAGGCGTAACAAACGAGCTTATACTCAGACCTTACACATACAATTCAACAGTATGGTCACAGGCAGCACAGACATTCTTCGCAGATGCATGGGCAGACACATCAAAGATGGAGCAGTCATGTAAGGACTTCGCAACACAGATGAACGAGTACATCGCAGAGGAAGACAAGTAATCCTACAGAGCATTTATAAGATAACATAACAGTGGGTAGGATGGAGGTCCTACCCATTGCTTACCAGAAACAGGCGGGGTGTTAATTACAATATAAATGAATAAGAGGAGGGATTTTATGTCAGATAACAAGAAGAAACCTGATACCAAAGCAGCTGAGACAAAGGCAGCCGAGGCAAAGGATGTTCAGACAAAGAAAGTAGAAGAAAAAGCGGCTGAGATAATTCAGGCAACAGAGACACAGACAGTTAAGCCGGCAACAGCAGAAGACAAAGAATTCAAGAAAAAGAAGTCAACAACATGGGAAAGAAACCAGCGCAAATGGGGCTGGGCATTCATCCTCCCAACAATGATAGGAATTATCATACTTAACTTATGGCCTATAGTACAGACAATATATCAGTCATTCTGTAAGGTTGGATCATTCGGAGATTCATCATTTGCAGGATTTGCAAATTACAAGAAGATGTTTGCTGACCCTGAGGTATGGCAGTCACTTCTCAATACATTCAAGTATGCGATCATTGAGGTTCCATTCTCAATCGCCATCGCACTTATACTTGCGGTATTCCTGAATCGCAAGATGCACGGAAGAACAGTGTACAGAGCAATATTCTTCCTGCCAATGGTAGTTGCACCTGCAGCTGTAGCCATGGTATGGAGATGGTTATACAATTCACAGTTCGGTCTGTTAAACCACATACTTGGTACTAAGATCGAGTGGATATCCAACCCAAAGATCGCATGGATCTCAGTTGCAATCATCGGTGTATGGTCGATCATTGGTTACAACATGGTTCTGTTCCTTGCAGGACTTCAGGAGATACCTAAGGATTACTACGAGGCAGCGGATATTGACGGAGCATCAGGAGTAAGAGCATTCTTCAAGATCACTCTTCCACTTCTCTCCCCTACAGTATTCTTCGTACTCGTAACAAGAGTAATCGGAGCACTTCAGGTATTCGACCTTGTATACATGGTAATGGATATTTCCAATCCGGCTCTCAAGAAGACAGAGTCCATCGTATATCTGTTCTACCAGTATTCGTTCCAGAATGGTAACAAGGGTTATGGATCAGCAATAGTAGTTCTTCTTCTCGCAGTCATCATGGTACTCACAGTATTCCAGATGATAGGTCAGAAGAAGTGGGTTCACTATAACTAGGAAGGGGGAATCGATATGACAAGAGGCGTACAGTTTAAGAGAAGAATGCAGAGATTATTGATTCACCTCATTCTGATCATATTCTCAATTATTATGATAGTGCCATTTGTATGGATGACACTCACAGCATTTAAGACAGTAACAGAGGCAACTTCGGTAAGTCCATTCGTAATATTCCCATCACAGTGGCGTACAGACGCGTTCACAACTGTTTGGAATAACATGAACTTCCTTGTCCTCTACAAGAACACATTACTGCTCATATTCTTCAGAGTTGTATGTGCATGTCTCACAGCAACACTTGCAGGATATGCATTTGCAAGACTTAAGTTCAAGGGCAGAGACTTTATGTTCTCTCTGATACTTTTCCAGATGATGATTCCTTCACAGATATTCATCATCCCACAGTTCCTGATGATCAGTAAGATGGGCATGACAAATACAATGTTTGCTCTGGTATTCCCGGGAATTGTAACAGCGTTCGGTACTTTCCTGCTCAAGCAGGCTTACATGGGACTTCCTGGAGATCTCGAGGAGGCAGCGAGACTTGACGGATGTAACATTCCAAAGACATTCGTGTTCGTCATGGCTCCGCTTGCAAGATCATCGATGGTTGCACTCGGTATATTTACAGCAGTGTTCGCATTCAAGGATCTGATGTGGCCACTGGTTGTAAACAGCAGTGCAAACAAGATGCCGCTCTCAGCAGCTCTTGCAACAATGCAGGGACAGTATCAGTCCAACTATCCACAGCTGATGGCTGCATCTCTTATATCATGTATACCAATGATCGTTATATACCTGATATTCCAGAAGCAGTTCGTAGAAGGTATCGCAACATCAGGTGGAAAGCTCTAAAGAAGGTTAAAGAAGATATTATATATGACCACAGGGTGACGTCAGTTACTGACGCCACCCTTGCAAAGTATATCGTAAGTGCGAAGCACTTGCGATACTGTGGACGCTGCGCGAAGCGCCTCTCATGCGTCCACTTCAAAGTATATCGTAAGTGCGAAGCACTTGCGATACTGTGGATGCCGCGCGAAGCGCCTCTCATGCGTTCACTCAACACAGAAACAAAAGGAGGACGTCTATGAAAAAGCCGATAATCACGGAAGAAGAAAAACAGAAGATCAAAGAGATGGACTCCACACGCAAAAAAATAGGATATATCTGGGATTATTACAAGCTTTGGATAATAGGTGCTGTCGTTCTCGTGGGACTTGTAGTGTATTTTGCTGTTGTGTTTGCAACGAGGGAGGACAAGCCGATACTGGATGTCGTCCTTGTGAACAACTACGATGATGTTTCAGGGGACAGCAAGCTGACACAGGGGTTTGTGTCGTATGTAGGGGAAGAAAATCTCCCGGGAAGGGTTACATTTGACAACAATGCATTTTTTAATCTGGCAAATAACTCAGATTATAAGAACAGTTACTATATGAAGGTGCTGGCATACCTTGAGGCGGACACTGCTCAGGCAGTCTTGTGCCAGTATGACAATCTCATAGGTCTGGCGAAGAGCGGCAGACTTGCAGACCTGTCGGATGATAAGGTCGGCGATATATATGATAAGTATAAGGATAGGATAATTTATTACGAGGATGAAGAGGGAAAGAAGATACCTGTCGGAATAGATGTATCTGAAGGATACAAGGCGGCAGGACTTACTGAGTACACAGATGGCAAGGCATATATTGGATTGTCAGCATATGCGGCGGACTATGGATATGTGGAGAAATTTGTGGACTATATGGTGGAACTTGGAATACATTCCGGCGGAGTAAATTATGAAGAAAGACCAGTCAAATGGAAATTGGCTGTAGAGAAACTGGAGATCACGAAAAGGAGGACTTGGGCATGGCAATATTGATAAATGAAGAGAAAAAGCTTTTCACACTGAATACCAAAAATACTACATATCAGATGAAGGTGATTGATTATGGATATCTGGCTCATCTGTATTACGGCAAGAAAATGGACGGGGATATGTCATATGTCATAACTCATTACGATAGAGGATTTTCAGGCAATCCTTACGAGGCACAGGAGAGCAGAGAGTTCTCTCTGGACAATATTCCACAGGAATACAGCTGCTACGGCAACGGAGATTTCAGAACACCTGCATTCAACGTAAAGGATATAGAAGGAATCCACGGTTGTGATCTCAGATATGTTTCATACGAGGTTATGGACAAAAAGTACAGTCTCAAGGGTCTTCCTGCAGCATACACAAATGATGGCGAGAAGGGCGAGACACTCAAGATCGTTCTTCAGGATCCTCAGGTGGGAGTGGAGGTTGAACTCCTGTATGGAATTATAGAGGATAAGGATCTGATCACAAGATCAGCTATAGTCAGAAATATAAGCGATGCGGATATATTTGTGGCAAAGGCATCAAGTGTGAGCCTGGATTTTGTGACAGGTGATTATGATCTCATCCACTTCCATGGAAGACATGCTATGGAGCGCATGTATGAGAGAGAAGCTATAAATCATGGTGTGAAGAAGATCGGAAGCACAAGGGGTACATCAAGCCATCAGCACAGTCCATTTGTGGTTATAGCATGCAAGAATGCGAATGAGGATGCAGGTGACTGCTATGGAATCTCACTTCTATACAGTGGAAGCTTTGGCTGTGAGGTTGAGAAGGATCAGACAGATCAGGTGAGACTTAACATGGGTGTTCAGGATGAGATGTTTGAGTATGTGCTCTATCCTGAGAGTGAGTTTGTGGCACCTGAGGTAGTTATGGTATATTCACCTGATGGATTTGCCGACATGTCACACAAGATGCATGATGTTGTCAGGTACAATATCTGCCGCGGCGAGTACAAGACAAAGAGGAGACCTATACTCATCAACAGCTGGGAGGCAGTATACTTTGATTTCAACGGTGATGACATCGTAAATATAGCAAAGCAGGCTTCAGAGCTTGGCGTTGAGATGCTTGTCCTGGATGACGGCTGGTTTGGCGTGAGAGATGACGACAAGTCAGGACTTGGCGACTGGTTTGTAAATGAGGATAAGATGGGCGGTCCTATGGCTGATGTTGTGAAAAGAGTGAAGGCTCTCGGCATGAAGTTTGGTATCTGGATCGAACCGGAGATGGTATCTGAGAAGAGCGAGCTTTTCAAGGAGCATCCTGACTATGCATTTGTGATACCTGAAAGAAAGCCGGTCATGGGAAGAAGCCAGCTGAATCTGGACTTCTCAAGAAAAGAGGTCGTAAACTGCATATTTAATCAGCTGACAGCGGTGCTCGACAAGATAGATGTTGATTATATAAAGATGGATATGAACAGAAGCATCTTAAATGTATACTCCATGACTGAGGGAATCCAGAACAATGGAACTATTCTCTACAAGTATGTACTCGGTGTATATGACTTTATGGAGAGGCTTCAGGCGAGATATCCAAAGATGTTCATCGAGGGCTGCAGCGGCGGCGGCGGAAGATTTGACGCTGGAATGATGTATTACACACCACAGATCTGGTGCAGTGATGATACAGATGCCATCTGCAGACTTGACATACAGTATGGAACTTCATTTGGATATCCTATATCGGTGGTTGGCTCACACGTATCAGCGGTTCCGAATCACCAGACAGGCAGGACGACTCCGTTCAATACAAGAGCTGTCGTTGCCATGGCGGGAAGCTTTGGCTATGAGCTTGATCTGAACAAGGTCAGTGATGAGGAGAAGGAAGAGGTCAAGGCTCAGGTAGAAAACTACAAGAAGTATTGGGATCTCCTTCACAACGGACTCTACTATAGACTGACGGATGCAGACAAGAGCAAAGGCGTAGCTGCATGGTCATTTGTAGCAAGGGATAAGTCAGAGACACTTGTCAATATCGTGACGGTGGAAAGCTTCTGCAATGCACCTGTACCTTTTGTCAGAGTAAAGGGACTTGATGCGGATGCCACATATGTTGACGAGGAGACCGGCGCAGAGTACAGCGGACAGGGACTTGACCAGATAGGACTTCCCGTACCACTCAAGTTCGGCGAGTACAATGCTTACCAGATCCATCTTGTTAGGAAGTAGCAAATAGATATAGGTACAAGCTTTGATGTTTTTAACTTTTAAATAAATATCTACAATACATTAGTTGAGTAATGTTATTGGTAGTTTATCGTTCAAATTTTATTGTTCGAATTGGCGCCAGTCGCCATCGTCATGTCTGAAACGGCTGATGGTGGTGGCTGGCGCCTTTTTGTTACATAATTTGAGTTGTTTGTTTTCCATAGCAGGTCTTTTGGGGTGAAAAAAAGATAAGAAATTCTTTTTTAACGTTATAATATGGCTCAAAGATACAAAAAATATAGAAAACACTGTGTTACAAGAGCTTGCGCAATCAGGGTTTTCATAGTTTGTCAGGATCCCGGAAGTCTGCTCTGAATATCAGTGCGGCTACCATGATGAACAGGAAACATACTACCCAAGTCACCGGTTCACATACGCACACGGCAACGTAGCCGTAGACAGGAACGAGAAATACTGCAAATATTATCTTGCCGATCATCTCCAGTGCGCTGCACAGCAGCGGCGCCACTGAGTGGCACATTCCCTGAAGGGCATTTCGTACTATTACGAGAACCGCCATAGGCGGTATCATCGGTATGCTGATCCTGAGATACATGAGACCATTGGATATAACTGTATTGTCTGAGCTTCCGGTTATCAGCACTAGAATAGATCTTGCAATGGTGAAGGTGCAGATCATAGCAAGCACCCACCACACTCCATACATGGTAATGGCGGCGAATATTCCTTTCTTGATTCTGGAATTTTTGTGAGCACCATAGTTTTGGCTGGCAAATGTGGCAGCACTTGTTCCAAGGGCAATTCCCGGTGTGTAGAAGAACTCGGCAAGCCTTCTGCCGCCCACCTGGGCTGCGATGTAGACATTTCCGAGTGCGTTTATACTTCCCTGAAGAATAACACTTCCTATATTATATATGGCACTCATAAGAGCCATGCTGAGACCTGTCCAAAACATTTCAAATACAAAGTGGATAGAAACTTTCATATCCTGTTTTCCAAATCTGAGCTCAGGATATCCTCGAAGGATACAGAATAATCCGAGTATGGCACTTATTCCCTGGGAGGTGACGGTGGCAATGGCAGCACCGCGGACGCCCATGGAGAAAGGTCCCATGAACAGGTAGTCCAGAATTACGTTGAGCACGCTGCTGAACACGAGAAAGATAAGAGGTGTCACACTGTTGCCGATGGATCTCAGAAGACTTGATTCAAGATTATAAGCCATGGTGAGAGGTATTCCGGCGAGGATGACAGTAAGATAACTCAGTGCACCATCCATAGTATCGGCAGGCACCTGAAGAAGTGTCAACAGAGGCCGTCTAAAGACTAGAAATGATGTGGTGAGTAGTATTGTAGATATGGCCGACAACAGGACAGCCCAGCACACGGAGCGTTTCATCTCAATTTTATTGTCCGCACCGAAGTTTCTGCTGACGAACAGAGCAAAGCCATTATTAAGTCCGAAAGCTACATTTGTGATGAGGCTGTACAGTGCGGCGGTGGCACCTATCTGTGCAAGGGCGGTATCTCCGAGAAGGTGTCCTGCCAGGGAGGTGTCAGCCAGATTGTAAAACTGCTGAAGTATATTTCCGATAAAAAGAGGCATGGCAAAATAAAACAAAAGCTTTGCCGGGCTTCCTGTTGTCATGTCGGTTGTGCGTTTGCTCCGTTTTGTTTTTCCTGGTTTATCAATATCTAAGGCAGCGTTCATAAAAATTTCTCTCCTTTAAAATTTTGTATTGTAAACAATGCGACAGAGGTTCGGAGACAGCCGGAATGCTCTGCCTTGTTCGCCATCTATTGATTCTTATGATTTAATCTGTATACATAATAGCGAAATAAACGACTTGATTCTGTAACAAATACGGCCCATAATATAACAAAAACGACATATATTGGTTCTTAACAGTTATAAGCAGGCGGTTTGGCTTGTCTGCAGGTGAACATAGAGAAAACGTAGAGAAAACATAGAGAGGAGCCAGGTATGATACTTCACAGGACCACGGTCATGGTTGACACACATGGAAGGGAAAGCCGTGACGACGATGTACATCAGTTTGATTTTGCGGCATATGATGCTGACATGCACCAGTTTATATCGGGATGCATACCGCCACACTGGCACGACGAGCTGGAGGTGTTTGTTTTGCTCAGCGGACAGGTGGAGGTTGTCACTGGAGATATTTCATGCATTGTGAATGCAGGTGAGGGATGTTTTATAAACGGTGGTGTACTTCACACTTTCCGGGCGCTGTCGCTGGGAGAGTGCCGTTATCATTCGTTTGTATTCGAAAGTTCCATAGTTGCCGGGGCGCCAGGAAGCATATTTGACACCAAATATATGAAGCCGTTTGTGGAGAAAGGACATTCGTTTGCGCATATGAAGAGAGATGAGGGCATGGAGCCATTCTTTGAGGAATTTGACAGATGTTTTGATGCCTGCGCGGGCGAGGGTTATGCATATGAATTTGCCATCAGGGATAGCCTAACCAGAATGATATTATGTATAGCACAGAATATGAATGCACCTGGAGACTCAGACATGCCGCATCTTGCGGAGGTCAGGATAAAGGATATGCTTGGCTGGATAGACAGTAATCTAAAAGATGAGATAACCGTCAGCGGTATAGCAGGAAGTGCAAATATCTGCGTCAGGGAGTGCCAGAGGATATTCAGCCAGTATGTGCATTACAGACCGATGGAATATGTCCAACGGCGCCGCATAACACTGGCGGCCGAATTGCTCCGGACCACCCATAGACAGGTAACGGATATTGCACTTGAGTGTGGCTTCAGCAGTGTGAGTTACTTCATAAAACAATTCAAAAATATTGTGGGATGTACCCCTACGGGCTATAGAAAGAAGGGTGGAGACAGTGAGAAATGATATACAGTGTTTTGGCAAAATTCCTTCAACGGAATAAACATTTTAGTTGGACATATAACGTATAAAATGCTACCATTATACTATGTATATGAACAACAAGGTAAATTTGCCGTGAGACAGATAAATTTTGATCAGATTTAACACAGAAGGAGAGCAGCATGGACGAGAATAACACGAATGGATTTGGAAATACGGACGATGAATACGAAGACGAGGGAACCACAGTTCTCACAACTCCCGGCGTAAGTGCATTTGCAAATGCGCAAGGGGCTGGACAGAGTGGAGATGCAAGTGACGGACAGCCTCATCCGTCAGGACAGCCTGAACAGCAGAATATGTATGGGGGATTTGGACAGTTTCAGCAGCCGGGTCAGCCAGAGCAGCAGAATATGTATAGCGGATTTGGACAGTTCCAGCAGCCAGAGCAGCAGAATCAGTATGGTGGATTTAACCAGTTCCAGCAACCGGGCCAGCCAGAGCAGCAGAACAACAAGTACGGAGGTTTCAACCAGTTCCAGCAGCCAGGCCAGCCAGACCAGCAGAACAACCAGTACGGAGGAT
>ERZ773104.1096-NODE-1096-length-38321-cov-5.501594_pt1 | contig 38321 bp, 18 predicted proteins | sample MGYA00511920_ERZ773104 | MGnify/ENA primary metagenome ERZ773104 (study PRJEB29015, sample SAMEA2737857) | human gut metagenome | biome: human gut; feature: human-associated habitat; material: faeces | place: China | collected 2012 ... | reverse complement strand
ACCAGTCACGTGCAAACTGTTTATCAAAAGACGGCTGTCCATGTCCTGGTTCATAGCCTTCTGCCGGCCAGAAACGTGAACTGTCTGGTGTCAGCATTTCGTCTCCGATTACAATGTTTCCATTTTCATCGAGTCCGAATTCAAATTTTGTATCTGCAATAATAATACCTTTGCTCAGTGCGTATTCTGCACATTTTTTGTACAGTGCAATGGTGTAATCACGAAGTTTCTGAGCGTATTCTTCGCCTTTTCCCGGGAAATATTTTTCCAGATGAGCAATACTTTCTTCATAAGAAATATTTTCATCATGGTCTCCAATCTCAGCTTTTGTAGATGGTGTATAGATTGGTTCCGGTAATTTGTCAGATTCTTTTAAGCCTTCCGGAAGTTCAATTCCGCATACTTTACCAGTTTCCTGATAGCTTGCCCAGCCACTTCCTGTAATGTAACCACGTACAATACATTCAATAGGAAGCATTTCCAGTTTACGGCACATCATACTATTTCCATCAAATTTGTCCTGCTGGAAAAATTCCGGCATATCTTTTACATCTACAGAAATCATGTGATTCGGGATAATATCTTTCGTAAGGTCAAACCAGAACTTAGACATCTGTGTCAGTACCTTGCCTTTGTTTGTCACTTCATTATGTAAGATAACATCAAAGCAACTGATACGATCCGTTGCAACCATAATCAGACTGTCTCCATTGTCATAGATTTCACGGACTTTTCCTTCTTTAATCGGTTTCATCTCCTGCATTTTTCGCACCTCATTCTTAAATTTTATGGTGGAATCCAGAGCCCCCCTATATCACAAATGTACAGCTCTGTATCCTTCTATCTGATAAATTACCACTTATCCGCCCTTATTGTCAAGACTCGCCTCCCCGTTTCCCCCTTAAATCCCAACAATTCAGCATTTTACCCTGTAAAAGGCAGTTTGGCATGAATTTTTCTACGCCGTTTTCTTCCAAAATGGAATAGTAAAAATGCAGCGTTATCTGCCGTTCTTCCCTGCTTAAAGAAGAGTTGGCAGATGACACCGCATTTTATCAATTTACCATTTATTATGTATATGCCTCGGATTCTCAGCCCGACACACTCTTACTTATTTCAGAGCTGCAAATCCACGCTCCAGATCCTCGATGATATCGTCGATATGCTCGGTACCAATGGACAGACGGATGGTGTTCTGCTTAATGCCCTGATCTGCCAGCTCCTCGTCGGTCAGCTGGGAGTGGGTTGTTGTTGCTGGATGGATAACCAGGCTCTTTACATCTGCTACGTTTGCTAACAGGGAAAAGAGCTGCAGGTTGTCGATGAACTTATGAGCTTCTGCCTGTCCGCCCTTGATCTCAAAGGTGAATATAGAAGCGCCGCCGTTCGGGAAATATTTCTCATACAGGGCATGATCCGGATGATTCGGCAGAGACGGATGATTTACGTGCTCTACTAACGGATGTTTGGACAGGTACTCAACAACCTTCTTGGTATTTTCTACATGACGGTCGATACGCAGAGACAGTGTCTCAGTTCCCTGAAGAAGCAGGAATGCGTTGAACGGGGAAATCGTAGCGCCCATATCACGCAGAAGGATAGCGCGGATGTAGGTGACGAATGCTGCCGGACCTGCTGCCTCTACGAAAGATACGCCGTGGTAGCTCGGATTCGGATCTGCGATTGCCGGATATTTGCCGCTTGCTTTCCAGTCAAATTTACCGGAATCTACGATGATGCCGCCCAGAGTGGTTCCGTGTCCGCCGATGAACTTGGTAGCGGAATGTACGACAATATCTGCGCCATGCTCGATCGGGCGAATCAGATACGGTGTACCAAATGTATTGTCAATGACTAACGGAAGTCCGTGTTTGTGTGCAATTTCAGCAATCGCATCGATGTCCGGAATATCACTATTCGGATTTCCGAGAGTCTCCAGATAGATAGCACGGGTATTTTCCTGAATTGCACCTTCTACCGCTTCCAGATTATGAGCATCTACGAAAGTTGTAGATACACCGAAATGGGAAAGTGTATGCTCTAAAAGGTTATAGCTGCCGCCGTAGATGGTCTTCTGTGCTACGATGTGACCGCCGTCTGCTGCCAGTGCCTCGATTGTATATGTAATAGCAGCTGCGCCGGATGCGGTTGCCAGTGCTGCAACGCCGCCCTCCAGTGCTGCGATTCTCTTCTCAAATACATCCTGTGTGGAGTTGGTCAGACGTCCGTAAATGTTACCGGCATCTGCCAGACCAAAACGTGCTGCCGCATGGGCGGAATTTTTAAATACATAAGAAGTGGTCTGATAAATCGGAACGGCTCTGGAATCGGTTGCCGGATCCGGCTGCTCCTGACCTACGTGTAACTGAAGAGTCTCAAATCTATAGTTTCCCATCTCAAAATACCTCTCTTTCTTTTTCTGGAAGTTTATTTCCTAGTATGTAAATTCGTTTTTATTTTATATTCATTTTTTTATTTGAGCAAGCGTTTTTCCATTTATTTTCAAGCTTTCTATAAAATAATTGCTTTTCCACATTATTATATTTGCTTATGCAAATGTATATTTGGCTTTTTGGGTAAATAAAAAGCCGGACCGCTTAATCTTCTTTAAGCTCCCGGGCAAATGGCTTGCATCTTAAATCGTTGTCATTCTCTTGAACGGCAGATATGCAAATTTACCTGACCATATAAAATGCCCGGGAATTACACATTCGACAACAACACATCAGATTTCCGTTCCATACAATATTCTGTCTTGCCATTGTATCTGCCTCCTTTTCATTTTCATGTTCTTTCCGAACTCGATGGCTTAATGATACTCTTATAAACCAACTTTGTCAATAGGTATTAGGAAAAAACTTTTTTTCTTTGTTTTCCACGCTTTTCTCCTTGAAAGTCCTATTACCTTGCGTTATAATTGGTTAATAGTAAGGAGGTTACCGAATGATATCAACAAAAGGAAGATACGCCCTGCGCGTTATGATCGATCTGGCGGAACAAAATTCTGCTGGATATATACCACTGAATGAAATTGCCACCCGTCAGCAGATTTCTGAAAAGTATCTGGAAATCATCTTGAAGGTTCTGGTCAAAAATAAATTACTGGAAGGACAGCGCGGCAAAGGCGGCGGTTACCGTCTGACCCGTCCGATGAATGAATATACCGCCGGAGAGATTCTGGAACTGACCGAAGGCTCTCTCTCTTCCGTTGCCTGCCTTGCACCGGATGCGCCGCCGTGCGAACGTCAGACAAGCTGTGTGACCCTGCCGATGTGGAAACGCTTTGATCAGGTTGTACACAATTTCTTCTATAATATTACTTTAGAGGATCTCGTAAAGGAAAGTCAGTCTTTGCCGAAAAGTACGAATTAGCATTTATAAATGAACGGGAAATCTTATCATTCATATTGGCATCGTTTGAAAATCCCATCACTTCGCGCTTTACAAGTTTACAAGGATTCAAAAAAGGCATTCCATTTTGACCGAATGCCTTTTTATTATATATAGATTTTTCTATTTATTTCAGATTGAAGGCACCTCAAACATTATTTTTTGATGCCTTTCCGCTCCTCTGCCCGCTCGAGCAGTTTCTCCGCCTCTTCCAGCGCTCCCGGAAGATACGCTTCCGTCCACTCTTTTCCGGCTTTTTCCTGCTTCTTGATTGCATCCCAATCCGTGACCGGTTCTCCCTGTTCGGACAGCATCGACTTACCAAACACGTGCGGATGGCGGCGGATCATTTTTTCACTGGCGCCATCCATGACCTCCCGTATCGTAAACAGTCCTTCTTCCTCCGCGATCTGCGCGTGAAGAAGAATCTGCAGCATTAAATCCCCCAGTTCTTCTTTCAGGTTCTCCGCATCGCCGGTCGCCTCCCAGATATTGATACCGCCAATCACCTCTGCCGCTTCTTCAATGCAGTACGGTTTCAGCGATGTATGCGTCTGCGCCCGATCCCACGGACAGCCGTCCTCGGCACGGAGATGGCGGACTACCTCGCAGAAGCGCATGAACGATGCGGCGCGGTCATTTTCTTTTTTTATCTCATTTGATTCTCGTTTCATTCTCTCTATCCATTTTCTTGTCTGCTTTTATTTCTGAGCTTGTTTATATGCCTATTTTGTAGCTGTTCAGTACCTTCACAGCCACAAGCAAAAATCCATTAAAAATTGCCTACGGCAATGGGATTTTTGCCTGCTGACCCATATTTTCGTACGGTCAGCGCAGTAAATGCGCTGACCTACTGAACAGTTACCCCATTTTTTTATTATATTCCAAATTTTGCTTTCTGTCAGCCGTAAAATAAATTTGGAATTGACAGTCTGATATTTTTCATTTACAATACAATTATAATAAAATAGATTCTTTTATTTATCGGGACTCCTGCCCGGATGCTCCCTTCGTAAATAAGAGCCATGAATCTTACAGGATACGTGGGTCTTTTTTTATTGCACATGATTCCGATACAGCTACCATACCGGACTGCTTCCAATCTTTTTTGATTTGGAAATTATCCAGTAAATAAGCGCTCGGATCATCCAGATAGAAAATCCCCTGTCAATTTCTGCACAATGCAGTATACCTGGAGGATTGATACCATGACTTTTTATGAAACTTTAGATTTAATTATGAAACAGGATTTTGGCGGTCGCGGACTTTTAGCATCTCTGCCTGCTTCCCCACTTGCGGCTGTGTCTGCTTCTCTCGCCCATGCGAAAAGAGCCGTTCTTCTGACCGGTTTCCCGGTTCGAATGCCAGACGGTTCTATTACCGGCGAGACGGATGGACCTTCCGGAACTGCCAACCTCGCAGCAGCGCTGACGGCAGCTGGCTGCGGCGTGTCAGTCGTAACCGACTGGTCTTCTTATCCGCATCTGGAAGCGGCTCTCCGCTTCCGCGCTCCGCAGGCAACCTTGATCCGTCTGCCGGAACAGAATACGGATAACTTTATCCGCACCTTTATCCGTGATGCAAAACCGACCCATCTGATCAGCCTGGAGCGCCCAGGTAAAGCTGAAAACGGACATTATCACAGCATGCGCGGTGAACAGCTCGACGACATGATCACGGATTCGGCTCTTTTCCTGTCTGCTGCCAGAGAAGCTGGTGCCACGGTCATTTCCATCGGAGATGGCGGCAACGAGATGGGAATGGGGACCTTCCGCCGTGAAATTCTCGCAGGTGTTCCACACGGCGAACTTATCTGCACCGCAGAAGCAGCAGACCTGACGCTGGCAAGCGGCGTTTCCAACTGGTGGGGCTGGGGCATTGCCTCCCTGCTCTCCCTGGAATTAGGACGGAATCTTCTCCCCTCTGACCGCACCGAGACAGAATTGCTCCGCCGGGTTGTGGCAGCAGGCGGTGTGGATGGATGCACGAAAAAAGCTGAACTGACCGTTGATGCACTCCCCCTGGAGACACATCTGAGAATTTTGCAGTCTGTCCGTAAATTGACTGATGAAATGCTTGAAAAGCAGACAGCAACGAGGGAGACTCCTTGTTTTTGCAGAGAGCGGAAGGTAATGGCAGCTGTTTAGGGACTTTTGGTTTTTTATTTGTTTTCATTTTCATAAAAAAGACCCGCCTATGTATTTCACTACATAAGCAGGTCTTTTTTGAATGATTGTTTAATGCTCGCTTTTTACGCTTACAGTTACCTTTTATCTTCTCTTTATTTGCTCTTACTTTTCTTCTGCAGCCCGATATGCCTGTGTCACATTTTTCGTGATCGCTTCCGTTTTCCGATCAGCCGCCACAACCACATGACTTAATGCAAGTAATGCCAAAACGTTCGGAATAACCATCAGCGCGTTGAAGAAATCTGCCAGAGCCCATACTAAATTTACCTTTAACATAGAACCAATGACAATACAAATCACTACGATGAAGGAATAAACCTTTGCCGCCCCCTCGCCGAACAGATATTTCGCATTCGTCAGGCCAAAGAAATGCCATCCCAGAATCGTCGAAAATGCGAAGAACAGCAGGCAGATCGCAATAAAAATAGAACCAAAGTTTCCAAAACTCTGCATGAATGCCGCCTGTGTCAGCGCTGTACCATCCTTGCCGGAGCTCATCGCATCCGTTGTCAGGACTGCAAATACGGTCAGATTTAAAATAACAAATGTATCAATAAAGACACTGATCATCGCACAAAGCCCCTGATGATGCGGGCTTTCTGCTTTCGCACGTGCGTGAGCATGCGGTGTGGAACCCATACCTGCCTCATTGGAGAAAAGTCCTCTCGCTACACCAAAACGAATTGCTTCGCGGACGGTAATACCAGCACCAGCGCCCATTACCGCTTTCGGATCAAACGCGCCCTTGATGATCATCATAAATGCTGTCGGCACGTGATTGATATGAAGACCAATCAGAATCAGGCTTCCTACAATGTAAACGCCTGCCATAACTGGCACAACCTTCTCTACCACAGCTGCCAGACGTTTGGTTCCACCAATGAAAATGAATCCTGCCAGTACTGCCAGCACAAGACCGATCGTGATCGGCGGAATATTGATTCCATATACCTGAAATACCTCTGTAAACGCAGCACCGATCGAGTTGGACTGTACCATATTGCCCATAAACCCAAGTGCTAAAACAATAAAGATAGCAAACAGAGTGGATAATACCTTTCCAAAATTACCTTTAAATGCCGCCTTGATGTAGTAGACAGGTCCGCCTGTCACCTCACCATTTACCTCTGTTTTGTAGGTCTGTGCCAGAACCGCCTCGGAGTAGATGGTCGCCATTCCGAAGAACGCGCTCAGCCACATCCAGAAGATTGCACCCGGACCGCCGCCAAACAGCGCTGTCGCCGCACCTGCCAGGTTACCAGTACCAACCTGTGCTGCGATCGCCGTCATGATCGACTGAAACGGGCTCATTTCCCCTTTTTCATGTTTTTCTCCGTTCAGGCTGAAATGTCCAAACACATGCTTGCAGCCCTCGCCAAATTTTCTTACCTGGATGAATTTGAGACGAATCGTGTAATAGATGCCCGTTCCACACAGCAGAATCAGCAGAAGAAAACTCCACAGAAAATCATTGCCTTTGTTTACCAGTGTCAAAATCGTGTCCATTTTTTATCCTCCTCTATGTTTTCGTTACGATTCCGGCTCTTTTGTAAATCCGGGATCGAGTAATAAAATAAGAGCTGATACAAATCAGCTCTCCAAAGAGTAGAACATATGCATACAATAGAACTCATCCCCTGGTTCCATTGTGATTGGTTGTATGCCCTGTCCTTTTGCCTGAGAGATCAACGAATACCATGGACGTGCATCCGTCTTACACCTTCGGCGCTCCTTCTTGGAGACTCTCCAGAGTGTCCCTGCCTGACTGACCTTCGATCACTCGTCAGGACGGTTCAGTAAACAGGAACGAACTTATGTGAGGTATGCTATCACATTTCTTCTGCTTTTTCAACTGATTTTTATAAATTATACGAAAATCCTCAAAATATTACGGTTCGCGACACGTTTTCCCCCTTTTCATTAAACTGCTCATACTTTTCCCCAATCAAAAGAGAATCCATCTGCGGGTATGCACCATCTTTTAAAATATACGATGGAATTTCCCCTTCTGGCTGCCATCCCGGCTTTTTCCCTCCCCATTCTTCCCGGTTTTGAGCTGCCTCTGCCTCCGTCACTTTCCTCCATGCCGATTCTGCTGCCTGACCACGCTTTCCCTGCTTTGTCAGAGGAATCACTTTAAAATGATATACACCCGCAGTCTGCATCAACGGTACAAAATCGTACTGTTCAGCACTCGTCCGATGCGGATGTCCGACACGCTTCGCATCCCGGTAAAGCATCACCAAATATGCCGAAGCCCCCGGCGCTTTCTTCCACCTGCCAATTCCTCTTTCCGCCCAGCCTGCTGCATCCACCGTCCCTATTATCTCTCCGGCATCCTGTAATTCGATCGTCAAAAGCAACGTAGTGCCATTATCTTTCCGAACTGCCTTGCTGCATACCGCGCCAAGCCCTGAAAACTGGATGTCCTCCTGGCGAAGGACGGAAAAAGAATCATCTGCGTCGGATTCCAGTTCTATTTCGTATAGAATTTCCGGAGCAGGTTCTTCTGCATGGATTTCTTCTATCTTTCGTTCTTCTAAAGAAACTTCTTTGGTACCTATATTTTCAGAGTCGGCTTGTATGCTCCCTTTATATTGTTCATTTTCTTTTTTTCCCACCTCTGCCCCATCCATCGCCGGTCCGCTTGCCGGATCACCGGAGATTCGTTCCACACCAGTGACGCTATATGCCCTGTCCCGGCTTTCCGCCTCCAAAACAGGCATTCCCATTTCATCCAGCTCTTCTGCTGCCAGCCGAATCCTGACCCGATCGATGGATGCTGCGGCAGCGGAGAAACATCCCGCAGCCGTCTGGCTCAGTACGGCTGCTCCGAAGAGCAGCCCTTTCGCCATCTGATTCATAAAATTCCTCCTCTCCCACTTTATGTGCTCTCGAAATCTTTCTGTGCTTGATTTTGTAAAATGTTTTTTGTTAGCCGCAAAAGCAAGTGCAGAAAAGACTCCGAGAGTACATCTTTCTTCTGTTCATTTTTCTCTTATTTTTTTACTCCTCCTTGCCCTTATCATTCCTCTCCATATTCTTTTTTATATTTTCCTCCTTTCTTAGCCGCTCTGCGAGCGCCAGTCCAGCCCCAGCGCTCATACATATCAGTCCAATTACCAGTTTCCACTTCCAAATCAGTGAAATCACTTCATTCAGACGCTCTTTTTCGTCCTCAACCTGATAAGCACCTTCTACTTCCCAGGTGGCTGATTCTCCATATCCCATCTTCGGAAGCGGCTTCATCTGTCTGCCGTCGAGAACAATTTTCCCATCTCCACAGATCGACTCTGGCACATGAACTGTTAAATAGCCCTCTTTCAGATCTTCTATCACTTTCTTTGGATGTTCCGGCTGACCGTGTCCCGGTCGCCCTGGCTTCTCCGGCTTCAAGCAGTCATACATCCGCACAACCGTCACCGTTCCGCCCTCTGAAACCGTAAATGAAACTGGTTCGGCTTTTTCGTAGCCCTCCGGCGCTTCCAGCTCTTCCAGAATATAGCGGCAGCCCTCCTTTAAAATGCCCTGTATGCATTTCTCCTTTTCTTCAGAAATCCATTCCAATATTACCTTTCCAGTCTCATCAGAAATCCTCAGGCGGGCACCTTTTACAAATTCGCTATCTCCTTTCTGCTCCCTCCATTTCCGCTTCTCCACCTGCACTTCCGTCGGTCTGTCATACATCTTCACCTGATCGACTCGACCGTCCAGTGATACCGTAAATGTCACTTTTTCTGCTTTCCAGTACCCATCCGGCGCTATTTTTTCTACCAGCACATAGTTTTTTCCAGCGTTTAACTTTCCTTTTATCACATGGGCGCCCCGATCAGATACCCACGAATCAACCAAGGTTCCGCCTTCCTTCTCCTCCCAGAGTTCCATCCGCGCCCCCGGCAGTTCCTTTTCTCCCGTCACACTGTATTTTGTGATTTCCACGTGCGTCGGCTTATCCTGCATGGAAATCCGCTCGACCGTTCCATCCTCGGAAACAGTAAACGGAATCTCTTCCGCATACGCAAATCCATCCGGCGCTCCCGTCTCGCGCATTATATAACTCTTTCCCGGTGTCAACGTTCCAATTATCTCATGAGGAGGATCCGCAGAAATCCATGATTCGATTACATTTCCAGACTGATCCAGAATCTCTATCTGAGCACCCGGAAGCTCCGTTCCGCCCAGATCTGTCTTTGAAAAGACCAGCTTTGTCGGGGAATCTATCATTCCAATTCCATCTATCTGTGCATCGTCCCCCAGAGAAAAAATCATCTGATTCGACTCCACCTCTTCCGTTTTTCCACCGTCCAGTTCCAGCAGTTCAACCAGGCGGTATCTATTCCCACGTTTGAGCACTTCGCGCACCGACCGATCATTCTGATGAAATTCCCAGAGCGCTGTATTTCCCTGCCGGGAGGTTCGTCCCGTGCTTCCTGTACTCTTCCACTCGATCGGCAGTCCATCCGGAGTCTGTGCCGGAACTTGTGCCCGAACCTCATAGTTTGTTTCCCACGGCATTCCTGTCAAAACAACCGATTCGCCACAAGAAAGCGTCAGGCTTCCTCCACTTCGCAGCGTTCCCGATTTAGAACCTGTGTACGAAATCAAGCCTGGAAGCTCTTTTCCCTCCGCATTCTTTAAGTATAATGTATATGTTATATCTACCTGCCTTAACAACGCCGCGGCAGTTCCCGTCACCCGTCCGGCGATAGCAATTGCGCCTGGAGATAGAATTGGATGGAAGGATTCATAGCTTTTGCCCGTTTTTCCCCATATCGTTGCCGTTACCGTCATACCAGAATGATTTTCCTGTCCGTTTTCATTTATATGCTCTCCAACCAGAACAGTCACCCGCAAAATGCCTCCTGATCCGGCTGCCACATTCTCTATATTCCAATACCAGGATTCGCCTATTTGTTCCGCTCCGCCCATCGAAGCCGCTGTCATTAGTTCACACCCAGCTGGAATTTCCAGTCCAATCTTCATATTTTCTTTTTTATCTGACTGGTTCCGATATGTAATTTCATATACAATTACACTTCCCGGCAGCACCGCTGCTCCATCTTTTCCAATCGGGGAAACGGCGCGGATGCCACAAGGGTCGCTGTATTCCGGATTTCGTATTTCATGGATATATCCCAGGCCATCTCTGTTTTCCGGGATCCAGCTTTCTACTTCCCTGCCATCTGTCTCTTTTTGATCATATTCTTCCAGACGATACCTCGTTCCTTTTAATGTTCGAAGCGTCAGCGGATAATGTCCGTTCTCATCCCAATTCAGGCGGAATGTATTTTTTCCTATCGTCCGGCGGCTGCCGTCACTGAACTCAATGATCTCCCGCAGTTCGAAACGATGTCCTTCCGCCACCCCCTCTTTTTCACATTTTTCTCGTTCCAGATAAGGCGCAGAAGCTTCCATCAGTGAAGAAAGTACAAATTCTTCCCCACTGTCCAAATCCCACAGTGTTCTCACCAGACGAAGTGCTTTTCTTCCCTGCACCCGCAGAGACGTTATGCTGTCAAATAAACCGTCTGCTGTCTCTGTCTCCAGCGCATTTGCACCATCTCTGGCTTCATTAATCCCCCTGCCTGTATCTGACACCGTGAAAATCATCGGTTTCTGCACAGTGTATCCATCCGGCGCTTCCAGTTCTTTCAGAAGATACGTGTGCCCGGCAATCAGCTTTCCTTCTATCACGTGTGTTTTCCCATCGCAGATCCAGGTTTCCAATGCCTCACCCGCTTCAGTGTACACACCATCCAAAAATCCGGCTTCATACACTGCCAGCTTTGCTCCTGACACAAAGAGACCCGTATCGAAATCCAGCTTGGAAATTTTGATTTTCGTTGTTTCATTCGGCACCGTCAGATCATACGTTAGCACCTCGCATTCCTTCTGACCTTCTATCAGCACCTCGTACACGCGCGGAATAAGTTGATATCCATCCGGCGGCATCGTCTCACGGACTTCGTAATGGTACGGAATCCAGCCTCCATTCTCCCCTATCGTTCCGATTGGCAGCAATGGGCTTTCCGCCTGACCGCTCTCGTCTGTCTCCATCTGAACCTTTTCTCCCGTCTCTCTGTTTTTCACTTCAAACACCGCACCTGCCAGTTTTTCCTCTGGCTTTCTCTCATCCACCTTTTCAACCCGAACTCGCCCCTGTTTCAGCGTATTAACCGCTTCGATTGTCTCCTCCGAAGCAGCAGCCACAATAAATTTCCTAGGTTCCATGGGCCGATAACCTGCCGGTGCCGAAAATTCCACCAAATAATAAGCTCCATAGGCAATCGGAGAAATCCGATGCGGCTTCCAGTCCCCTGCCTTCCAGCCTGCCGGAATCTCCTGTTTTTCTGCTTCTTCCTCTGTAAACTTTCCATCCGATCCAGAAATCCAACGTTCCACTAAATATTCTTTTTCCTGCACCAGACTTCCATCCTGTGCCGCCCGGAAAACAGCAAGCTCTGCGCCTGCCAGATAAATTGCCTCTTCGGATATCTCCCCTGATCTTCCCAGCTTGGAAATATAGACAGACTTTGCCCTGTTTTCCAGCCCGTAAAGCTGAATTTCAGCAGTTTCTTCAACAATTACCGGCTTCGGTGCTGCTTTCTGATAGCCGCTTGGTGTTTTCGTCTCCACAAGAACGTAATAGCCTTTCTTTCTGTTCGAAGCCAAATCATTTTTCGTCGGATTCAGCGGTAAATAATCAATTCGGTGAATCCCATCGGAGGTATCATAACTGACCAGAGTTCCCTCCGCCTGGTAATTCCATCGGAAATCATAGCTGTAGCCTGCTTTTCCATCTAGCTGCAAATTTTTCGTCACCTGAACAAGCACCTGTGAACCATTTCCCAGATTCCAGAGCTGACGCACTGATTCGCCCTGTTCTGTCGCCGTTTCTTCCTGTTTTTCAGCGGTATATCCACACCATGTAACTGTGTTAAACCTTGTATGATATTCTGCATACAGCTTCTGATAGCGGGCTGCAAAGCTGTCGCTTCCTTGGCTGTAGGCTTTCGCATCTTCGGTCTTCCAGCTCGTCACCCGTTTTTCCCGGTCATAGCGCGGTGTTCCATCCGCTTCCATGACAATTCCATTTTCATCTGTCACTGCCTCGTACAGGGTCAGCTCCGCCGCATATGCATTCGGCAGACATTCTTTTTTTCCATCCTTCTCCTCATATTTGAAAAAGGCAGTTTTTATATGATCTTCCTGCATCGTGATGAGCTGCAGCTTAGAAGTTTCCCGGATTTCCACCTCCATTTGATTTGTCAGATATCCCGGAGGCGTCTCTATCTCCCCGAGAATATAATCGCCTGCCGGAATCCCCTCCCATGCCATCGGCGTCTTTCCGACGGTCCATTTGGCAGTCACTGTCTTTTTCTGGTTTCTCTCATCTAGTACCGTCCAGTTCGCCGGAAGTTCCCCTTTCTTTTCCAGATAATACCCGGACGGGTGTGTTTCCAAATCACCACTCGCAACTCTTTTTGCTGGATAGAGCGCTAACACGGCTCCTTCCACACTTGAAAACGTATAACCTCCTTTTCCTTCCTCCCAGGTCTTAGAATCCGATTCGTTCAAAATGTGATCATAGTCCCGGACTGGCTGCTGATATTGTTCTGGCGCGTCGATCTTTTCGATCTGCACCGTGATCGGGCGGTTAGTAAGGCGCAGCTCCTGTACCTCACAGGTTTCCTCTACCGTAAGCCCTGTCGGCATCCGTTTCGCATAGCCGGATGGGGCGCGTGTCTCCTCTAAAATATACGTTCCCACCGGGACGCGTTTTAAAACGTCCACCTGCCCATCTCTGATCCGTGTATGGAACGGATCGTTTGGCATTTCATCCCCGGTTATCCAGCTGTTTTCCATCAGATACGCCTCACCCTGACGGTGGTACAGCGGTCGATCATCTTCCCGTTTTTCCGGATCATTTCCAATATCATAGAGTGCTGCCTTCAACTGCAGATCCCATGCATTGGCATTGTAAGCTCTGAGAAGATCGCTGTATCGGTAACGCACATAATCGCCATCCCGATCATAAACGGGATATCCTTTAATATAGGTCTGAGCGGAACGCTGGTAATAAACCGGCAGCCCATTTTCATTCAAAACCGGATTGACATGGGGCTGCAGCAGACCTCCGTCATATGTTCCAATCGTGTACTCCTGTTCCGTATCAGCATACATCGTTGCCACACGACCGGTCTTTATCTTATCCCTGGCAATCACATTTCCATAGTGATCCTTAGATACCTGGATCGCCCACACCAATGTTTTGCCGGTTTTTTCCTCCGTCACATATGCCATTCCCGTGTACGGTTCTACCTCGCTGTCCCGGCTTCCGTCTGATGCCAGATGATAGAATTTTGTCCCGGAAGGAACGTATTCAAACCGCCTTTCTTTCCGGCTGTACACCATTTCTTCATAGCTGGGGCTTACAATTTCCAGAAATGGAACACCGTCTTTCATCGCATAGATCGGTTCGCTGTCTTTCAGACGCACTGGTTCGCCTTTTTCGTTATAGGCATACCGCACGCCCCGGAGTGTCGTAAATACCTCCAGAGCCCCGAGATCGTAATATAAAATGTCTGTATCTTCGCGTTCAACCCGCTTGAGAATCCATCTGCCTTTCCCCTGGTCGTTGAACCGGTCATCCTGCGTATATCGTTTATAATTGTTATTTTCTCCTTTGCTATCTTCCTCCTCTTGATCTTTATCCCTCACATACAGAAGCCGGTTTCCCGCATAGCCTTTCTGCACATACATCCGGGTCACATTTCCAAACGAATCGCGCACCACATTGACACCGGCATACGCCCGGTCCTCACTGTCCCCGTTCTTCTTTACCTCGATCGCATCATACAGGCGCATCGATGCACCTGGAAGATATCGGTTGAATGCGTGCGCTGTATCTGGAACACGATGCCAGATCGCCTTTCCAGTAAAAACCTGATCCTCATAAATCAGGTCAATCCATTCCCCGGCTTCCTGTTTTGCCCTCAGACTGTCCAGCCAGCCCTTTGACCACCCGTACCCAAGGAACGTTCCCGACGCATTGTACGCCAGTTCCAGATTTTCAAGACCATAACGGTTCGAAAGCTCGGTCAAAGTTCCCTCTCGCCGATCGCTCAACTCAAACAAAATCTCCTTTTCCTCCTGTTTTACTTTCGCGATTTCTAGCCGGATCGGCGTATTTCCTACATAAATCCGCGCCACATCCCCCCGGTCCTGCGGCTTATTGCCATTCGGCTTCGTTCCATCCGGATTCTGGACTGCTTCTCCGTTGCTGCTTATCCGGGTTACCATTTCTCTATACACGGCAGCTGCCACCCGCTGACCGCGCTCTCCGTCCCGATAATACGTCACTTCATCCGAATACACTTCCACCGCTATCGGTTTCGTTCTCACGTATCCTTCCGGTGCAGATAATTCACACAACACATAGGCTCCTGCTCCCAGCGGCTGCGGCGTGATCAGATATCCTGTATTCTGGTTGGACGGCAGAGTTTCCCCCAAACCACCAAAATCCTGCAGCGTCGAATAAACCCGGAATGTGCCCGTCCGCGTCCCAAAGGCATCCTGCATCACCACCTGATCGGTTTCACTGCAAATCGGAGTTCCTGCCGGGATTATGCCTGTATATTTTCCTGTATAAGGTGCTTTCCAGGGGTATTTTGACGGAATTAGCGTTTTCAAATCAACCGGCGCGATTTTCTTTGCCCCCATTGCCTCCAAAAATTCCCGGCTGGCTGTCACCTGTGTATCTTTTTCATAAAACTGCACCTCCCCCTCGCTGTACTTCGACGTGTCCCGGCTGGCGGCATAAATAGCGAACACCGCATCATCATGCAGAATATTCTCTCCCGTCTCCGAATCTAGTTTTTCAATCCGAAGCTTTGCAGCATAAAACGTATTCCGGTATTTTCCATCCGCGTAGCCGGTAAATCCCAACGCATCATAGGCGGACTCCGCCGCCGGTTCTGTCACACTGTAAGGCACCAATCCCTGAAAATACCGCCCGTCAAATCCGGTCAGCGCCCCGGTGATTGTCCTGACATGATCTTTCAGATAAAATCCCGCCGGATTGTTATCATCCGTCTTCTCTCCATACGGATATTCCACTGAATCTGCCCACCCTGCCTGCTCTGAGATCGAACCATAACGGTAATAGCTTTCTACCTTCTCGTTGCTCCGGTACCGGCTGTTTGCATTTTCAGACCGATAAATGTCCTTGTACGGCGCCATTTCCCTCTGAGCGGGCGAAAATCCGCTGTAGTCATAGCTTCCGCCTGGATAGGAAATCGTTCCCTGCCGTTTATCCGCATCCAGACCATACTTATAAATCTCATAATTTCCATCCTGTCCATGTGCGCGGATCACATATTTCCTCAAATCCGCCTGATTTGTATCTCCCCACTCTTCATTCATCCGGATCTGATAGTTCGCCGCCAGCGTTTCCGGCGATGCCGAGGCGTCATATTGATAATCCGCTGACTTTTTTTCCGGAGATACGAGGTTTCCACCTGCCTCATAAACCGACGGGACTTCTATTTCTTTCGGCTGGTCGATCCGATAATGCTGGTTTTTGAAATCTTCCAGTGCTCCCGAATACGGCTGCTGCTCGACTGCCACATAGGTTCCGTAAGGAAGGTATTTCGAAACGCCATAATAATAACCTTCCTCGGATTTTTTTAATTTTTCTGCTGACAACGTTGTTTTGTCCCGATCGGAACCTCCATTTTCCGCGCTGTCCCACTCAATCGCGTATAAATCGTCCAAATCATAGGAGAAAAACGGCTTCAAATATTCCTCTGCTTTTAAAATTGCCTGATGTAATGCTTCATCATAGATATAATCCGGGTAGCCTTCCTGTCCGCCCGATGCTTGAATGTTCTGCTTCTTTACCTCATCCTTCAAATACCAGTCCATCGCAAACTGACGGACAGCATCCGACCGTTTTGCATTTTCTATGGCTGCTTCTGACGTACGGCTCTGATTCTGTATCGCCGCATTGTTATGATGCACCGGATCTTTTGTTTCTCCGCCGCTGCTTCCAAAAATACCCGTACGGATCCACGCAAACGGCTTAAAGGATGTATCTGCTGCATCTGCCCGCTGCCATTTATCCCGGTTCGCCACCGCCATCGCATCGAAAAATTTCTCATACTGATAGCCTGGAACTTCCCGTACCGCTCCCGCTCCATCTTCCTTGGTCCGCATGACCGTCTCAAGAAGTCTTGTATATCCCTGATTGACCTCTTTCGAATCCGCGATCTGCCCGTCTTTTCCATATTCGTACAGACGTTCCTTTGCCGTCACTGCGCTGCCCCAGACATTGTTATTGACGGAACCAGCCGTCTGGGAATCTTTTTTATGAGTTACCTGCGTGAAAATTTTCTGAACCGGAGCAAAGGATTCTATAAGCAGCGGAAAATTCTTTTTTACCTCCGGCAACGAGACAACTTCTCCATCCCGATTCATCCACACGATTTCGCCATCCGTATTCCGGTACAGACGTTCCAGATTGGATTTCAAATAGAGCTTAAAACGGAAATTTGGCAGTGCCGAAGCGACATTTTCCTTCCCTCCCTCTTTTTCCGTAAACAGATCGGTATGTCCACTTTCCGCATAAGTGTTATGTGCATAGGTGCCCTCCGGTGTCGTCGCTATATTTTTGACGATTTTTATCTTCTGGCGGATCACTCGCTCCAGTACACCCAGCGGTTCTTTCCTTGTCCCGGCATCCTGATAGGTGATCTCCTGCCCCGGGTACGCCAGTGCCACCGGGACCACATAGGAATCATCCCCTGTCAAGCCAGAACCTCCAGAATCGACATATGCCTTTGCCCGCGCCTGTTTTATCCACGTGTAATAGCTGGAACTGTTCATCTGGTGGCCGGCAAAGAAACCATTTCCAAGCATTGCGGCTTCTTCCTCGTTCAGTGTAACCTTCTTCTCTTTCAATACCGCCTTAAATCCCAGCTCTTCCAGCACGCCTGCATTTGTTTTTTTCACTCCAAAACTGTCGGTAAAATTCGCGTTGACCCGCAGTATGTATCTCCCATCTGCATTCCGGGCTGCTGCCTGATGAACCCATTTTGTCTCCGTTACCTCCCGCTGCTGTGTTTCTATCTTTTCCCGGTAAACAACTACCTGGATCGGCTGCCCATCCGCATCATACGGAATTTCCCCGGTTTTGTAATAGACATTTACCTCATTTTCCTTCGGAACAATCGTACCATCTCCCTCAATCACAGCATCTGTCTGCAAAAGTGCCGACGCCATCACCTGATTTCCAGCGGTAGTTTCCCTATAATCAGTATACGTTCCAAATGCGTCCCGCTCGCGATTATTTGAATATGGTATATACACATAACGCGGACACATTTCCATATTCTCCGGCAGCCACTCTGCCCGGTGAAAAATCAGGCTGTCTTTCTCCGGATCACTTCCCAGTACCATGAAATTCTCCGGTATTCCTAAAATTCCTGCATATACCGTAAATTCAAACGAATCCGAAGACTCTTGCACCGCGTCCAGACCGCCATAGCTGATATATGGATGGGTATGATAAAAATCCAGAATGGAAGTGATCACATCTCCCACTGTCATTGAAATTCCATCTTTTGTTTTCGGCACCGCAATCGTCTGAACCGGAGAACCATACACTGTTTTTTCTGCCTTTTCTCCCGGCGTCACACCGCTGACGCCGTACACGTCCCGCTCTCCTTCCCGGAGGCCCCGGTCAAATACGCCGGTATAGATACTGGAATATGCATTTCCTCCTGCTCCCGGTGTCCTCGGTGTTATTTTCGCATGTCTGCGGAGTACCCGCTCGGCTTTCCCTTTCAGATAACAAAAGTCATCCACATCAAATATCTTTGCCAGCTTGTCCGCATTTTCTTCCTCGGTCATTCCCGTTTCAGCCTGCAAAAGAACTGATTCCACTGTCTCCGGCACAAGTTCCTGCACCCGGACCTGGCGCATCCACCCCGCCGCATACTCAATCGGAACTTTTTTATTCATCGGCGTGCCATCCGCATTGTACTTTGGATACTGATAGTCGTTCTCTGCCACTGCCAGTTCCCCGGTATAAACTTTTTCATACTCACCTGTCCCGGCTTCCACCGAAACCGTTCCTTTTCCCTCGTCTTTTCGATAAAAGCTCACGCCCTCCGGCAGCCCTGACACCACAATCTCATAAACTCCCTCTTTCGTGTTCTTCGACTCTGCCGAAAAGAAAATTTCATTCGTATCAGCGCCGCCATCGCCTGCCTGCTCTTCCCCATACATCTGCATGGAAATATGGGCATATCCTTCTCCCGGTTCCAGGACCGCTGCCTCCAGATCCTGTCCCAGGTTTGTAACTGCGTGAAGTTTATTTCCAACCGAAAGTTCAAAGCCCTCGGATCGGCTTAATTCCTTGACATAATATTCCCCCATCAGAAGTGGGCGTCCAATCCAGGCATTCCCATTCTTTGACGTATTGTTATAATAAATCCGCTCCCAGGCTTTATCTGCCGTATAATCATCGATCGCCGCATCTTGTGTATACAGATTTCCCGGCGCTTTCTTTCGCCATCCATCCGCTGCATCCGCAATTGTCCCCTTCGAATAATCATAGGTTCGCCCCGGCGCCTCTGTACATGCCAGAAACGAGGCATCTCCATTTTTGTCTGTCGTCGCCACCGCCACCAGATGATTGGCCCGGTAAACTACCCCTGTTTTCCCATCCGGATGCAGCAGATCTTCTGCTGCAAACAAGCCATACACTGCGCCTTCCAGCGTTGCATCCCCCTGTGAGTCCCCAAGGGCATTGTAAGACTCATTTTCGCCCTTTTTCAGATCCAGATCCTTTTTATTGATATGTACCTCGCCCTCTGTCCGGTGATCGTAGATCCTCCAGGCATCTTTCTCGCCGTCTGCCCCATTGCAATGGCTGAAATTGCCAGCACTTCCCGGCTCTATCGCTGAACCCACACTCGCGGAAACAAGCGCCGATTCATAGGCTGGGAAAAATAGAGACTCTGCTGCCGCACCCGCCAGTGTTTCCGTTCTTTGTGACAACTGCGGATTTTGATACAACGAAGAAGGTGAATGCCAGCTTGTATAAAAACCTGCCTCGGTTGTCAATAAATCTGAGCCGGTTGCCATATATCGCCGAATACTTTCACGTTCCGCTTTTTCTGCTTCTTCTAAATCATCATCCGCTTCATCAATAAACACAAAACCTTTCTGGACGCGATTTACCAGATGGTCCGAAATAGATACTTTCAGCTCCGAGGCAGTTGCTTCCTTCTTCTCCTGTGTCAATTTTCTGCCTTTTTCATTTATGTCCTGTTTGTTTTCACTTGTCTTACTCCTATTTCTCCCCGCTTTGCTTCCTGTATCTTGCGGTTTTTCTCCTATCTCCGCCTCCGACGGTGTCGCTTTCCCCAGAAGGGCTGCATCCAATGCCGTAAACAGAACCACCCTCTGCGGCAAAACACGCATTTTTAACGGCCCTGGAAATGCAGGACTCTCCCCCAGAAAAGCCGCTAAATTTTCCCGGATCGTCCAGCCCGACGCACTTCGACGATCCCAGCCATTTTTTTCAGAAATTCCTGCCTTCGACTCACTTTCTCCATTCTGATTTCCGGAAGCCTCTCCGATGCCCTGACTCCTTCTCACACTCTTCGTTCCCAGCACCACATCACGCGAATATCCGCCTCCAAAGGCTGCATTTGCCCCATGCTCAGATGCATCGGTTGTGATAATCTCAATTGGCAGGTCATCTGCATGTTCATCATGCAGAATATATCCATCCCGCGCTTTAAATTCTTTCCAGGTATAACTGTACTTCATGGAAATGAACTTCTCATACGTCTGCCCACAGTCCTCCTGGCAGCCAGACTTTGCATACGAAGTTTCCCCGTCTGCCCCTGTCATCGGTCCCGCATCGGGTGTTTCTCCCTCGGAGCCGCCGTCTGACGCGATACCTTCTATCTCCCCTGCATCGACCTCCTCCATTATCCAGTGGAAATGGACGCCCTCAAAGTCTCCGCCCGCCTTTCTTTCACATTCCTCTTCGCACAAAAGCCAGCTATTTGCCAGGCGGATATTTTCTGCCTGCGCCGCCTCAATCTCATCCTCATTGATGACTTCTCCCTCTTTATCCTCCTCTTCCTCTGGAACAGGTACAAAGACCGGTGCCGGATGACCGTCACAGAACGTCTTATCATAGTGATAACCGTGTTCCACCGTCTGGGAGGCGTAGCCATCGCCATCTGTTACCGCCGAACCCACTTGTCTGAAACCATCCCAGAGAACCGGCTCATCCTGATAATGACTGGCATATGGTTCTCCGCCCTCATACAATTCGGCAGCTCCGTCCCGCTCAGTATTTACCCTGTTCTTATCGTCAAAGCGCTCAAAGAAGCCAAACCGCGCCCCTTCCAGCGCTTTCCCTGTCTCATGATCGTATTTATACATCTGTAGATTATAGGTGGAAGTAAAATCCTCTTCATGCCTAAATACCTCAAACTGAATGCCTCCCTGCTCCGGTACCGGGGTTGGATCGCCCGCCAATGCAGCAAAATAATTGACCGGAACCATTCCGAGCTCCATCCATGCCATCCGCTGATGAATCCACGGATCACTTTTGGCAGGCGTTCCGCCTCCGTGTGTCCCCGAACAGGTCACACACTCCCAGATTTGAAGCGACTGGTCAATCGCCTCCTCCGCCGAAGCATATCCCCCGCCGCCCGAAGCGTATGGGGTTCCTTCCACCCGGAAACGAATCAGGGCTTTCGACGGTTTTGGATTTGGATTTTTAAATACAATCTGCGAGTCGGTTTTTATATATGTCCATCCATCGGTCGGAACCGGACTGAATGAAACACCGTCATTGTTTGAAAATTCAAGCGGTACAGAACGGATAAAATCCCAATCCGAGCCATCCGGCGCAAACGACAGCGTCAGAGTCGCCGCATCTACCTGTTTTGCCGTTCCCAGCGAGGTGCTGGAAGCTATCACATTTGGAATCTTTCCGCCGCCGACACCGGTATTTTCCTTTCCGCTGCCTCCGCCAGACAGCATTCCTCCCATTTGCATGTACGCCTCACTATTTGACGCAGCTGCCTCCAGCCACGGATATTTTGCCCGCACAGCTGGAACATAGAGGATTGTTTTCAGATCTTCCTCGGACACCATCTTGATAATTTCCGGTTTTCCCTGTGCTTTTGCTGCCACATTGATCGCCCGGATAAATGTATTTGCCTTTTCATCCCCCAGCGCTGCTCTGAGCGAGAGCATCGCCCAAAATACATATTTCTGTTCCTGACTGCTCAGCGGAACGGATGCCTGGGAGGGACGGTGTGCTTCATAGAGATCCCCTTTTTCTGCAATTCCCCAGATCGCATAACCGCCCTTATCGATACAATAAAGCTTGTGTCCCAGCAGCGTATCGCCATGGGCTGTCGTCAGTGTTGTCTGCTGACCGCTCGCAGGTGCCGCTTTCGCCGGAAAAACCGGGAATCCTAGCAAAAAAGCCATTCCTCCCAATATAATTGCCAGTACAAACGCCATCCCCCGTTTCACATTCTCTCTGTACCGATACTCCCCCATAAACTTCCTCCTCGTTTTTACTGCCCCGCGCCCCTTAACACCGGCAGTCCCTCGTTTTCTTTATTTTTCAGTTCCCCAAACTGATTTCAGCAGCGAGATAATCCCCTTTTCATACTCCTGTCTTGATATTTCCTGTCGTCCCCACTGTTCTTCTATCTGCCCCATCGGTGCCTGTATTTTCTCCCAGGCAGCCTCGGAAATCGTCCCTTCTCCCCGCATACTCAAGGTCAGCGCCAGCACATTGGCAAGACTGTCTGGATCCGCTTCATACTCCTTTCTTCTCTGCTCCCGCTCCTTATTCTCATAGCGGTAAAACTCCGTCTCAAAGTCAACCGGATATGTTTTCGCATTTGAAAATAGCGGCAGGCTGGAGGTCGGATCCGTTGCATACCACTGCGTGCCGATCCGCACCAGGCAGGCATCATGGAGATATTCCGGCGTGTAGGTCACACACTCCAGCCCTACGATCTGGCATAGGAACTGAAATTCTTCCGCGAAATCCCGGCAGACGCCAACGCCTCCTTCCAAAACCGGGAAATCCTTTGCCTCTTCCGGCGAACCGTAATGATTCTGGTTAAAACCTCCCTCTCCGTTTGCAATCCGGTTATGCACATACAGAAGACGCGTTTTTTCATCCAAATGAATCCAGTCAAAACTATTGACAAATTTCTGCAGTTCTTCGACCGAAGCCCAGCTATAATTTGCTTTCGGTTCTCCCTTCGTATTCCACCCTGGATTTGCTTCCCCCGGATAACGGACTGCCTCTTTCAGGTAATATTCTGGATCGCTGATCTCTGGGTGCTGCTCTGAAAAAATACTTCCATTTCCATAAAAACTCATCTCTCCATTCTGCCACTCCCATCTCAGACTCTCTGTGTCCTTCCATTCACCGCCATGCGTCCCCTGATTGCCCGCATAAGCGCTGAAACCTCCGGCTGCGATCATGGCTGCTGCCAGTACGGCTGTACATCCCGATTTATTGGTTGTTTTCTTATCCTGTTTCATTTTTTTTACCCCCATTTTTTATTCTTTCCGTGTCATTCCACTTCATTTTCCTGTTTACCTCTGTTTTCTTCTCTCCTCCTCTCTCAGCTTCTCGTCTGTACTATTCCGTCCAGCACCCAGGAACCATCCGCATTGACTAAATTCCCATCGGGCGTGTGCGTATTTCGATACAAACGTCCCCTCATTCCATCAGATTTTTCCTGAAAATAGTAACAATGAAACACTCCATCGCTTCCCGGCAGCCAGTTCCAGCCAGTCAGCATACGCCCCTGTGTTCCATCCATTTCCTTCCAGAGATAATATGTGTTTCCATCCACATCCGTATACCAGCCGTTCACCATCCTGCCATCTGCATCAAATCGGAACCAGTCAAACGTACTCTGCCCCTTTGCCGGATCGGCATATGGATTGTGGACAGCCGCCCATTCAGAAGCATAGTTTCTACCGCCCGCTTCAAACTGCCAGGTTCCATCTGCATTCTTCCGCCAGTTTCCAGCTACTACATATTCCGGTATGGCTGCCGCATCCGCATTCTGCCCGGGGCCTGCCTGTCCTTCTGTCAGATTTCCAATACCCGCTCCTGTCAAATCACTGAACCCCGATGCCGGTCCAGTTGCATTCGCTGCACTGCTTCCTGCCGCTGCCCCCTTTCCAGAAGAAGAGCCTCCACCTGAGCCGCTGCCCGAATGGGAACCTCCGCTGTATGTCTGATCGACTGCCTCATACTGAATTGTGACTGCCGCCCGGTCCGTGAAGCCACCATCCTCGGTTTTCACGGTCACATATGCCGTATGGCTGCCTGATTTTAAGTATTGACGGTCAAGCTCCTGTATCCAGGAAGCCGTCGTATTGACCGTCACGGTTCCATCCGATGATACATACAGCGAATCATCACTTGCCTGATATGTCACTTTCTGGTTAAACGCCTGCGCCGGAAATACCGACGCTGCCAGCTTTTTCACACCGGTTCCCGTCCATGCCTCCACCGGACGATAACCTGCCCCCGTCCGGGTGCGTTTGATCTCGTATTGCAGCGTTTTCGGTATAAGGCTGATGCCTTCCACACAAATCTTCGATTCGTCCACTGTCCGGAAATCCACCTGTACTCTGCACGATGCCGTCTGCCGGTTTCCAAGCATGTCATCGCCGATCACTGTCACCTTCGTCGTGCGGCTGCCAGAAGCTGTCTGTATTTCATACGGTGTATTTACATGTCTGCCCTGATCTGCCGCGATCAGATCCCGGATCCATTTTGCATCCTTTTTCGCCTGCACACTGGCAGACTTGTCCTCGCCATCCACCGAAATCAGTGCTGCATCACCGACAGTCCACGATATATCTTTCCGGTCAAAATAATCCGGTGTAAAAGACGCACTCAGCGCCTGCGGTGCCGTGACCTGAATCGTTTCATCTGGATGTTTCCGATTTCCGGTTAATGTCCGCACCACCTCAAATTTCAACTGTTCCTGATCCAGTGCCGCCTCCTCATTGGCTACATAGGTCTGATCCTTGATCTGGAACGTAACCTCAATCCGCGCATTTCCCCGGCACGGCTTTCCATCAAAGCTCGCCGCCGGTTTCGTCTCTGCCGTTAGCACTGCCACGCCGCCGTTCTGATGCCCCGCTCCGTATATGTCGCTTCCGATCGCATACTGGTATCCGCGGTCTGCCTGCTCTTTTTCCAGTTTCCGGACTATATTAGCGATAAACGAACTATTTAAATTTACCTGGACCGACGCGCTCTTTTTCGTATAACCACTTTCCTCATCGTCATTTGGAAGTAACGTAATCAAATCTGAATCATCGATACTCCAGCGCACCGATGCATCCGCCACATCATTATTCTGATCCACAATCGCCTGCACCGTCACCGGCTGCACCTGTGTTCCCGCCTGCAGATTTCCATGGATGTACGTCGCAATCAATTTTCCATTTCCATCCATCACGCGTGTGACTTTCGTCGGATGTTTCCGGTTTCCGGTCCGCTCCTGCACCACCTGGAATTTCGTCACGCCCGGCGTCAGCCCGACCGAAACTGCCACCTTTTTATAAACCGCCGACACCTGCGTATTTTCCTCCGGCATCGTAAAACGGTACTCGCCGCCATTTACATAAGTAGTATCTTTCCGGCTCTTCCCACGCGTGTACGTCGGAACTCCCTCCATCTGAAAGCGTGCTTTTTCCGCCTGCTTTGCCGAGGTGCTGACCGTCACCGTCTTTCCCGGTGCCACCGCACCGCGGTGTTCTTTATCGAGTGTCCGGTAATACGCGCCATTTCCCCGTGCTTCCAGCACTGCCACATCGTAATAATTCGTTCCATTGGAGACGGTATCGATCTGCGGAATCGTAATCAGATAACCACGGACCGGGCGTCCCGCATCATTTGGTGCAAAATGGTCAAGATCATACCCCACCGACTCCGCATCCATCTCCCCGCCCAGCTCTTCATCCACAATCGAGAGAATCCCCTGTTCCAGTTCTTCATAAAAATATCGCTCGTCCACATCCCGCGTGACACCGCCGGATACCAGCGTGAAGAAATTGTCCCTCGCGTGGGAATATCCGATGTGCGCCGCGTATGTATACTGGTTATCATCTGAAATGCCGCTTCCACAGACATTGTTTGCGATTTTCGCCTCCGTATCCGCAAACAGGTACGCGATGTCATCCCCATATTTAAAATAATTAGCTGGTGCGCGATATCCGATGAAGGTTCCTCTGTGTCCGGCAGCCCCGGTTCCCGACTGACCGATCGTTCCCTCAAACCGCCCCACTTTCAAGTCTCCGCTGATTCGTTCTCCAACGAGTCCTCCGACATTCTGGCTGCCAGAACCGCCGATCGTGCCATTTACATAGGTATTGTAGAGAGCCGCCCCATTCTGAAGCCCCACGATTCCGCCGACAGTCGCATCCGTTCCCTGAATCCGCGAGGTACTGTTATCCCCGGTGCGGACCTGGCAGTCAATGATACGAGAATCATCCGCCGCTTCCCCGGCGATTCCGCCCGCAAGCGCCTGCGCTCCGGCTGCACGTCCCGTCGTTCGGACGGTTACCTGTGCCATTCCGTTTTCCACCGTGCTGCCTTCCATGCGCCCGATCATTCCACCGACCGCTCCGGTTCCTTCCACATCGCCTTTTACCTGACAATTAAAAATCTTGGAATCCTTCGCATTTCCTGCCAAAATTCCCACCTGACGCACTCCTTTGACCGGCTTTCCTGGTTCCAGCATCAGGTTTCGGATCTCCGCCCCATCCAGCGCACCAAAGAATCCAACATTCGGCGAACTGCCTCCTGCAAACCGGAAATTTGAAATCTTATAACCGTTTCCATCCAGATTTGCCGTAAACGGGTGCATCACCTCCCCTGAAAATTCCGAATCATCCCGGTAATAACCGATCGGATTCCAGTCCATTCCTCCCAGATCGATGTTCGCCGTCAGCTCAAACCATGCGCCCCGGTAATCCCCCACGATCTCTTCTTCCACCTCGCCGTAATCCGGCTGCATGCCAAACGCCGCCAGGAAGCTAAGTCCCATCAGCTGATGTTTCGTGCGTATCTGATACGGTTTTTGTTTCGTTCCAAGTCCATGTGTTCCATCCAGAAAGCTCAAATCCGCCACATCCCAGTTTTCCCAGAGATTTCCGAGGCTGGCGCTGACACCAACGCGCGGCATGATTAATTGTGAAGGAGTTGCCTCTATGACTTTGGAATAACGTAATTCAGAGGGAGTTGCCCTCACATCCGCATTCATAAGCTCACTGGACGATGCAGCCCGTTTCTGCCATTCTTTCCGCCTTTTTATGGCATCGTCTGTATCATCCAACTTTTCCTTCCTTTCCGAAATAATCCCCAAATCCCAATCCTCAAACACAAACCCGCTCGCCGCAAACGCCGGCAGCGTCGCCGACAAAAGCATCGTCGTCATCACCGCAAATGGAATCACTTTTTTCATCTTCTTTTTCCCCATACACGTTCCCCTCTTTCCCCAAACATTAGATTGATTTTCCCTTATCCAATCTTTTCTCCTAATCAAACTGCCAAACAGCTTCACTCCCGCTTTCCAAGCTCAACAAGTATTCTTTTTTACATCTGTGACAGTGCAAATGCCGGACGTACTCCATATGTCTCACTGTCCGTCCTCACCGGACGCAGACAGCCATTTACCAGATCAACGCCATAAATCTGCTGATTATAAATGAATTTCCCGTTTTCATCCTGCAAATAAAAAGGCGTCCGCAGATAATATCCCTGTGAATAGGCACTGACCTGACTTTGTGGGTTATCATCCCCGGAATCAAACCGCCATAGATATTCCCGGTACGCAAGTGCCTCTTCCAGTGACAGGCAGAAAAGCTGGTCGTTCATAAGCTGAAAACCAATATCATGACGCGCCAGTTCCCGCCCGGAAGTCTGCGAAAATGCACCAGCCGCCGTGCTTCCCATGTACGCGGTCTGGATTCCCGTATGGATCGGTTCCAGGCAGAAGCTGCTATTCTGACTGTTTTTCTGCAGCCATGCGCGCACCTGCGAAGTCTTATAATTATTGTCTTTGCCAAACGAGAAAATCTTCATCTTTTTTCCCGGCGCCGTGTCCACATCCGCCCGGATCACGCGGTCACAAAGAAACAGCGCTGCTTTCCGATGCCCATCCTGCCAGTCATGGTAATCGTCGTCGATACAGGTAAATGACAAAATCTCTCCGCCCACCTTGTGCAGTTGGACATCGCCCTCCTTCCAGATCACTTTTTCGGGCATTTCACTTTCGCTCCAATCCACACTTCCACAGCGGTCACAGATTTGATCCCCGTTTTCATCCAGGTGCCCCAGCGCCGGAAGGCGCTCTATCTTTTCTTTCTGACATCGTCCGCAGACATACACTGCCCGCCCATTCTTTAAGCAATCATTTTCCTCCCACTCCCATTGGCTCCACTGATGCGTACAAGTACGGTCATCCCAGTTTCTCCGCACCCGGATGCGCGTGATGATATATTCCTTTCCATCCACCGAAAAGGAATCCTCTTCCACCTCAGAATAAACTGCGTCGTATTCCACCCCGATTGTTTTCGCCGATGGTGTAAAATCCTGACCAATCAGATAAAATTCATGCCACGCCGCATCCCCGATCGCAGATACCAGATTCCGGATCCTGGCATCATTTTCCGACTGATTTTGAACAGTCAGACCGGTGTGGCTGCCCGATACCGCCGCATCTTCACGTCCGAATATGGCACACTCCGCCTCCCATGCCCTCTGTTTCCATCGTTCCAGGCGTTTCCGAAGCGCCAGCATGGCGGCATCCTCCTCTGCTCCCATTTCTGGAACCTTGCCGCCTCTTTCATATTTGATATAAATTTTTTCAGTTCCTGTTCCATACAATTCAAATATTTGCGGTGACTGTACCGCTGATTTCCAGATATGCCCGTCGCTCCCTATGATTTGCTCTGGGAAAGATACGTTCAGGGAAGTTCCTTCCAAAACTTTTCCCGTCTGCGTATGAAATATAAGATGATTTGCATTCTCAGCATCTATAAATGAGACGCTGTAGCCGACTACGACAGCTGTTTCTGCCTGTTTCACTGCATTTTCAGCTGCCCACGCCATTCTACCGGATGAAAATATCAATATCAGTGATATTCCCAAAATGGTCCCATTCCGGCAGCGACACCCTTTATGAGCCCCCATGTTTATTTTTAACAACTCAAACCTCCCCCCTCAAACCTTTTTCACATCCCTTTTCTTATCCTCTTTCGCAAGTTATATAAGTTCTAATTTATATCAAATTTCTATTCTCTATTTTCATTCTTCTAATTCAAAACACATCCTCACTCTGAGTTAAACAACGGTTCTTTCCGTCTATAAAAAGCTTTCATTTTGTATTGCATGTATCATATAATATATTGCACATTTTTTATAACGATACAGTTATCCGATTCTCCCAAATTTTCCTAAATCATCGAATTCTGTGCGAAACGCACCTCACAAATTACCAGAATAAAAAGATAAATTAGAACGAAACCACCTGCGACCGCAGTTCATTTCGATAAGATATATTGAGTCTAACACATCTATTCTCTAAATGCAAGAACTCTTTTGGAATTTTCACAACGAAAAACGCCCGCCCCAGAAAATAAAATTCATATTCCAAATTTCATTTTCCAGAGCAGGCACTTCCCCACTAACTCATATATAAATTCCTATTTATTTTATCTCAGCCACATTCTCCCAAGGGTATCCCACATCAATGCCGATGCATCGAGAACGACGACATATCATACGCCTTCAGGTTCTCATGTACTTCTCTTGCATCTGCCTCGGCGATGAGTTTGTCTCTCGACTTCTTCGCCTCCAGCTCGGCTTTGTGCTTGCTCGGTCCGCCGACACAGCCGCCGACGCACGCCATACCCTCGATGAAGTCCTCCGGCAGACGTCCCACTTTCAGAAGAAGAAGGGCTTTCTTACACTCAGCCGCACCGTTGCAGCGCGCTACCTTGATATCGGTATTCTCACCAGACTCCTTCAGACATTCTAATACCGCCGCTGTTACGCCGCCGCCGTTGCCGAAGCGTTTTCCAAATACACTGGCTTCCTGCATGCTGTTCTCTTCCGGCTCCAGATTTACGTCTTTCGCCCGCATCATCGCACGGATCTCTCCGTAAGTCATCGCATAGTCCGCATTGCCCTGGATATTCAGATCCAGCGTCTCGCTCTTCTTCGCGATACACGGTCCGATAAAGACGGTGACAACCTCCGGATCCTGCGCCTTCAGCATACGGGAGACCGCACACATCGGGGAAACCGTCGTGGACATATTGTCAAGCAGCTGTGGGAAATGCTGTTTGATCATGTTGACAAATGCCGGACAGCAGGAGGTCGTCATCTTCTTGCCCTCTTTGTAAGCTTCCGCCCACTCTTCTGCCTCGGCTGCCGCGGTCATATCGCCGCCCAGACCAACCTCGATCATATCTGCAAATCCAATCTTCTTTAAAGCTGTTTTCCAACTTGCAAACGTGATGTCCGGTCCAAACTGGCCTTCGGTCGCCGGTGCCAGCATCGCTACGACCTTTTTGCCTGCGTTGATCAGGCGGATCACATCGACCATGAAGGTCTTGGAACCGATCGCACCGAACGGGCAGGAATGGATGCAGGCGCCACACTGGATACATTTTTTCTCATCGATCACACATACACCATACTCATCGTAGGTAATCGCATCCACTGGGCAGACCTTCTTACACGGGCGCTCCAGATGGGCAATCGCATTGTATGGGCATGCCTGGGAACACTTTCCGCACTCGCGGCATTTATCCGGGTCGATGTGCGCCTTGGTATTTCCCATGCTGATCGCTCCAAACGGACAGGAGTTCTGGCAGGCTTTACCCATACATTTACGGCAGTTATCGGTGACTGTGTAGGACGCAATCGGGCACTCCTCACAGGCTGCATTGATAACCTGTACGACGTTGTTTGTATTGCGGTCAGACGGACATTTACCTTCTGCCAGACGGATTCTCTGGCGGACAATCTCTCTCTCCTTGTATACACAGCAGCGGTACTGTGCCTGCGGACCAGGGCTGATTTTGTACGGAATATCGTCTCTTCCGTCCTCTAACTGATCATTCCAGGCAAGCTTTGCTACCTCATAAAGTATCTCATGTTTGATGCGCAGAATTGTCGCGTCATTCGTTACCATGTTTTATCCTCCTTATTAATAATACGTTACCGTAACTTTCTTTCCCATACCTTCGACTGCTTCTTTTAGCTGTTTGACCAGGTTCTGGCGGATTCCCAGATCAAACGCCAGCCCTGGATTCTGGTAGGCGCTGTTCGCCGCCGTTCCCACAAACATATGTAATTCCGTGCAGTCTTCTATCAAAATCTTCGCGATCATGGACGCACCATTTTTCTTGTCCAACTCGCTGAAAAACTCAGAACTTAAATCGCATTCGATCAGATAGCGTTTCAGAAGTTCGATCGCTTTCCGCAGCGTCAGGACTCCCTCCGTCACCAGATCGATGCCTTCCATAAAAGCGATCGGCGGAATATCCGGGTCGCTGTAATCCATTGATACCCGCAGCGGTCGTCCCAGCTCCCGCGACAGGATCGTCGCGCTGGTTCCGCCCGATACAATGTGCTTTGCCGACTCATCTTTCATAAAATCCGCCGTGATCGTCTCATCGTCGTTGCGGTCGAGCGGCGGTCCCGTCATCAGGTTGACCGGTTTCCGGTCAATGATCCGAGCTACCACAACCGTCGTATCATCGCCCGGTTTTCCCTCGTAAATCTGGCTGCATTCCGCACAGAGTGCCGCCGCCATACGTGCCGACGAAAGAGAGGTCAGGCATTGTTCCGAAACAAACTCTGCCACCGACTCCCACGGCCAGCCAAATTTATATTTGCCGCTCTTTCCGACTCCCGCGTGCGTCACGCCGTCGCTGACAAGTACCAGCGCATCACCCTTCTGAACCTGGAACCGGCACTCGCTGATCTCCTTGTCCTTGACGAGACGCTTGTATTTCTGCAGCTCCACCACATGACCACAGCGCAAAAAAATGCATCGCGGGTTATCATATTCAACTAAATATACCTCGCCGTTGTTGAAAATCTGGAGAATCGAGAACGTCGCATACGCCACCTGTCTCGTCTGACAGATCGGAAGCGTCTGCACAATCGTCTCCACACATTCCTCCAGCGTGGCTCCATTTAAAAACATCGTACCCAGAATCTTTGCCGTCAGCGTCGAAAGAATATTCGCCTTGACGCCGCTTCCCATGCCGTCCGCCAGAATGATAACGTCCGAATCTTCCGTTTTCAGGCACTCTACCGTATCGCCGCACAGGATCTCTGAATACTTATTCAGACTTTTAAACGTGACATCTACGGTTACTCCCATTTATCGGACCTCACTTTCGCTCTCATCGTCAATCAGGGAACAAAGCTTCATCAGGGTTGTCTTCGTCTCCGCCGTCGTCTCACCCAGGAGTCCGGCAATATTCTGTGCAACCATCATCTGTTTGTAAATGACATTCTGTGCCAGATCAATGGTCGCCTTTTTCTTGGCATATTCCTGTTTTGCCTGTTTTTCCTCGCGCGTCACATCAATGATCGTGGCAATGACAAAATTGCCGTCATCGATATACGCAATGTTTTGAAGCGTCACAAGATTCCGATCCGGATAGATCACCTTCCGGCTGTGGACGCTTGTGTGCGTCCGGAATACCTCGCGGACATCCTCGGCGTTGATAAAGTCCTCCAGCGATTTTCCCTTGATCGCCTCCGGTTTGACGCCGAAATACATTTCTGCCGCCACCGAACACTCCCGGATCCGCATATCATCGTCGATGATCATGATCAGGTTCGGGGACGTATCCATCACCAGATGAGACAGCGACTGCGCCCGGTCATGCAGGTACGGAATACACATATCGACCTCCGCCTTTTTCTGGAAAACAGCGATCGCCTTCTCCCGGCAGGTCGGATAACCGCACGCACCACAGTTTAATTCCTGCTCCGGCGTCATCTTGCCCGTCTTTTTCAAGATCTCCCGGATCTCTTCCTCGGTCGGAATCCGCTCCTTCTGGGAACGATCCACAAACGTCCGGTGAATCTCCACCTGGCGCGCCGCCTCATGCATCAGGGATAGATCTGCCGGTTCCTTCGGAAGCATCGCTTCCAGATCCAGCTTAACTTTAAAACTCGACACTGAGGTCGCCGTGGACGGTCCATTGACACAGCCTCCATGACAGGCGTTCATCTCGATGAAACAGCCAGCCACCTCGCCGGTTTTCATCGCCTCACAGACATCCAGGCAGTCCTTCACGCCGCTGACATAGAACTTGCGGTACTTGTCCGGTTTCTTCTGGGTCGCCGTCACCGCCGTAAGCAGTCCGCCGCTGACCGGATAACGCAGATTCGCGCCCGGTTCACGATCTTCGAACGGTTCTTCCTCACATGCTTCGATCTCGATCTGTTCCTCTGACAGCCACTGTTTTAAATCCTCAAATGTGAGGACTGCATCCGGCTTCACAACCCTGTTTTTCTCTTTTTCCGCGATACACGGTCCGATCACAACCACCTTCGCCGTCTCGCCGAACTCCGCGTGCAGCATGCGCGTATGGATCCCCGACGGAATCAGCACCGGTGCCAGATATTTGATGAGTTCCGGATAATGAATCTCAATCAGGTTCACGATACTCGGACAGGCAGTTGTGATGATATTTTTCATCTCGCCCTGCTCTAATAAACGGACATACTCTTCCGTCGCCAGCGCGGCGCCCTCCGCCGCATCACAAACATTCGTAAATCCCAGCTTTTTTAATGCTGACTTGACCTGCCCCCGCTTTTTATACGGCAGAACCCCCATATAGGAAGACGACAGCGATGCAATGACCGGTGCGCCGCTCTCAATCAGCTTTTTGACCTTGGAAAGTTCGCTCGGAACACGTTTTGCCGACTGCGGGCAGTTCAAAAGGCACTGCCCACAGAGAATACAGCGATTTGGCATGATATATGCATGACCATCCCGGATCATGATTGATTTCACTTCGCAGCCCCGCACACATTTATAACAATGCTTACACATCGTCGCCTTAAAATCAATAATCGGCATAGACTCTCCCTCTCTTTTTGCCGTTATATGTAAACGATTACGCGTTCAGGCGTCCCAGAATCTCCTTCTGGAAAAATTCTTCGGTTGTCTCCGGTTTTACGGAATACAGTTCTCCGTCTATCGTCACACAGACACCTTTACGGCAGTTGCCGCTGCAGAAATCTCCATTTAAATCTACCTCACTGTCCAGATGATTCTCTGAAACCAGCTTCTGCAGCTTCTGGATTACCTCGCGGGATCCTTTCAGATGACAGGCACTTCCGATACAAATCGATACTCTCATATAATGACCTCCTCACTATCCGTTATAAAACAGACGCAGCCTTTCACCGGAGATTCCCGGTCAAAAAACTGCCTGTTCACATGCATCTTCCAGGGGAATTTACTAAAAATGCATCTTTCCCCATTCTTCTTCATTATCTCATATTGTGATATTATTATCAATCAAATTTCTTTCTGATTTTGTATTTTTTTTAGACCATAAGTACCTGATTCCAAAACCTTTTCACTTTCTTTTCATCAGCTTATGACTCTCCCGGTGTTTTTTAGGAAAATAATCTTTTTATCGGCCACCTTGCACTGCTTTTCTATAATATTTCCATCTCCTCCATGTACGCCCTCAGCCTCTCCACATTCCCGTCCGCAAAACAGTAACCATCCATGCCGCAGCCCTTCGCGCTGTCGATGTTATCCTGACGGTCATCGATGAAAAAGCATTCTTCCGCTTTGAGATGAAATTTTTCAAACAATCTCTCATAGATCGCCGGATTCGGCTTCGCCAGCTTCTCCTCCGCTGAGACAAGCGTGCCATCAAAATATTCAATGCCCGGAATCTCATGCTCGAACACACGCAGGCGCACGGAACAATTCGAGCAGAGGTAGATGCCGCAGCCCTTTTCTTTCAGTTCCTTCACCAGCTCTCCCATCCCCGGCTTTGCCCAGATGTTGTACTCATGCCAGTGTTCCAGACTTTCCTTCGCCAGCCAGCGCAGATGTTCATTTGGCAGGCGTTTCTGCACCCGCTCCAGCGCCTGTGCATCCGTCAGCGTTCCCTCGTCTAAAAGCGACCACTCCTTCGAATCAAACAATTCGCGGCGCATCCACTCCACATCCTCCGGATTATCTGTGTACTCCCAGCACACCTTGACCGGATCATACTCCAGTAAAACCATTCCCATATCAAATACTATATTTCGAATCATACTTCTGCCTTTCTCTCATCCCGCAAATCTGCCGCCATTCCTGCGGCAGATGGAATTTTCAGTCCAAAAAATTCTCACCTACAAGCAATCATAATCATTTATATTTTAACATAAATTTCTCATTTTTTTATTTCCATTTTCATAAATTAATGGTACAATAATAGAAAATTTTTCAGGAGGTACCGCTTATGAAAATGATTATCGCAATCATTGGCAGTGAGGACGCCGATGATTTAGTATATGAATTAAACCAGCACTCCTTCTTTGTCACCAAGCTTTCCACGATGGGCGGCTTTCTGAAAAAGAAAAGTACAACCCTGATGCTCGGTGTCGAAGATGAACGCGTCGAGGACGCCATCTCCATCATCAAAAAAATGTCCGGTGCCCGCGAGCAGCTTGTATACACGCCGCCGACCATGGCCGGAAACTGCTGCCCGACCGTTAATATGACCGTTCCGATGAACATGAAAGTCGGCGGAGCAACCGTATTTGTAATAAATGTAGAAGAATTTCAGAAATTCTAATTTTTTGATTTATATTACAAATTCGAATTACAAAAGGGGCTTTCGCTTGCGCGTCTGCCCCTTTTTGATTCCTTGTATAGAAAAAGAAAAACTCCCGGAGAAATCATCTCTGGGAGTTCCACGCTGCACTCAGGTTCTGCAGCTAATCATGCAGAAGAAGGGACTTGAACCCTCATGATGTTGCCATCACACGGACCTGAACCGTGCGCGTCTGCCAATTCCGCCACTTCTGCGTAATTTCTAGTGCGGGCAACAGGACTTGAACCTGCACACTCTCGTACCAGAACCTAAATCTGGCGCGTCTGCCAATTCCGCCATGCCCGCTTGCTTGTCTTTCTGACTCACAAGTGAGTTTATTATAACATAGGGTAGTTCAAAATGGAAGAGTTTTTTTTATTTTTTTGAATTTTTTCGAAAGTTCTTTTTTTTAAATGTGCGGCAAATTCATCCATGCTGAAAGTCCGTGTGATATTTCGTGTGATACTTTTCCTGAAAACATATTCCTAAAGCCGGCTCCTTTGTTTCGTTTTAAACTTTCCAAAAAAAACAAGAAAGCCTAAAAAACAAAGGAAAAATCCTCATTTTCTAGGCTTTCTCTATCATGGAGACAACGGGATTCGAACCCGCGACCTTTGCGTTGCGAACGCAACGCTCTCCCAGCTGAGCTATGTCCCCGTCCAAACTGTTATCATTATAGCACAACTGGAATGAATTGCAAGTAGAGAATAAAAAAAACAGAAACCCTTGTAAATCAAAGGCTTCCGTTCTTTTCTAGCAGAGCTGCTGACGGGAATCGGACCAGAAGCAACTCAAAAAAACTAATAAAATCAAGGAGGAAAGCACACTATCTATCTTGTGTCTACAATCTGTCTACAACTCCCTCACTATTCCTCTTTTGAATCGCTCTCCAACAACGATTTGTCGATTCCAAGTGTATGAGAAAGCTTTTCGATCTGCTCTTCATGTGTTTCCTTTTTTATACCAAATTTACTACATATATCATTTTTGATATGTAATTCTTTTCCAAAAGAATGACTTATTTCATCATACCTTTTAATATAAATTTTGTCCATAGTCATACGTACAACCGTTTTAATTCTTCGCGACAGCTGATGCGGATCCTCTTTATTTAGAGTAGACAACTTACTCAAAAAGTATTCTATTGGATCGGTAGATGTGATAATCATTAATTTACATTCCGTAAAGTTTTTATCATGATACCGACTTCCACCATCACGATCTTGATGATTATCCAAAATTCCCAACCAGTCCTTCAATGAAAACGAATCCCACCTTACATCATCCAATATAAAACAATCCTGACCTTTATAACTCCCTAATGGATCCCGTTCTGATGATGAACGCTTATATGAAAACCCTCGCTTTTTTGCAATTGTTTCTGCATACGTACTCTTTCCGGTTCCACCATATCCGTAGATGTAAATAACTTCCATATCCCGCGTATTCCTCTGTTCTAGTTCTGTCCGGCGCAATTTAAACGCGTGTTCAATAGATTGATAATATTTATCGTAAGTTTCCACATCCACAAATTCATGAATATTGTACTCACGAATTTTCCCATCCATGATTGATAGGATTATATCCTTTTTTTTCTGTTTGGAAGTTTTTTTTGCTCGAACCTTCTCCAACTCTTTCGAATAAGCAAAGTTTGCCGTCACTTCACTCTCTGAATATTGATGTTTTTCTGGCGCATTCTCATGAATCAGATACAGCAGCATATCCCCATAATCATTCGTCTTACTATCTTGGATATAACTTTCCGAAAGTCCAATCCAAGATGCCACATCGGTCCGTCTTCGGCTACTATTTAACCTTAACATACAATGAAAATGCGGCTCAGCTGCCTCTCCTTTCATTCCAACATCCTTGTCATGGACAATATACGCGTAGTTCCGAATATCCTTCTTATGAGCCTCTAACATTGACTGGAGTGTTTCCAAGGAACAATACTTTATTTGTGTTTCAATTTCATATAATGTTTTTTTATCTAATGTCTTTTTAACTGTCATTTTTCGTCCTCTCCTTGTTTTATTTTCAAAAATAAGATGTAAGATTTGATGTCGTTCACACATCAAATTTATGGTTTTATGCATGACAGTTTTTCATTAATACCATGAATTTTAATCATGATTTGTACCTATGTCTCCATACCAAAACGCGGTAGAGGATAAACTCACTCTACCGCGTTTTACTTAAAAGACTTATATGAAATAAGGTTTTTTACTATTTTTGAAATAGTAAACAGAACATTATTTCCTTGTACCTATTAATTTTTATTTTCCTTCTTAAACTCAAGTAAATCTGATATTTGGCAATCCAATACAGAACAAATCCGCTCCAATACATCAACACTCAACAACGCGACCTCATCATTTATATACTTATTGAGCTGTGTTCGCTGCATCTCTGCTCTTTGTGAAAATTTGTTTTTACTTAGTCCGTTTTCTTCCAACAGTTCGCCCAACCGAATGTGTAAATGTCCCGTTTTCTCCATAATCGTTACCCACCTATCACTATATGGAGAGTATACCCTTACAGATAACATTTTATAAGTTGTAAAATGTGTTGTGTAATATATTACACAATGTTATTATATATTCTGAATGGAGGGACACAATCATGAATAACGGCTTTGACCATCTAATTAATAGTATTTCCGAATTCGAACAAACTCACATAAAAAAATACCTTTTTGGAAAAAGAGAACACACCGAAAAGGTATTCAAAGAATTTTGTTTCGTTTTCGAAGACTGTATCACTTTACTAGAAAAAACAGCCACA
>ERZ773104.1094-NODE-1094-length-38378-cov-29.257495_pt1 | contig 38378 bp, 23 predicted proteins | sample MGYA00511920_ERZ773104 | MGnify/ENA primary metagenome ERZ773104 (study PRJEB29015, sample SAMEA2737857) | human gut metagenome | biome: human gut; feature: human-associated habitat; material: faeces | place: China | collected 2012 ... | reverse complement strand
GCCGATATGGCTCAGTAGGTAGAGCGACGCACTCGTAATGCGTAGGCCACCGGTTCGATCCCGGTTATCGGCTTCATACATAAAAAACACCTCATTCAAAACTGAATGAGGTGTTTTTTTATTACAAAAATTCCCCTTGACATTTATAAAAAATATATTAAAATTATCTCGTTGGTTTATTTTTAGTAAACAAAAAATCTATTATTAAACCTACAGCAACTATAACATAAAATGTATTAGAAAAGGAAGTAAACATGGATATCGGACATCGTATGAAGGAGCTTCGTATCCAGTACGGACTTACCCAGCAGGAGCTTGCTGACAGGGCTGAGCTGACGAAGGGATTTATCTCCCAGCTCGAGCGAAATCAGAATTCACCGTCAGTCGGCACCCTGCTTGATATCATCCAGTGCCTGGGTATGACACCGGCGGAGTTTTTTACGGATTCGGAACCTGAGCAGATTGTATACAAGGCAAACGACTATTTTGAGAAAATTGACGAGGAAAAAAACAGCAAGGTGGAATGGATCATTCCAAACGCACAGACCCGCTCCATGGAGCCTGTCAGGCTCACTCTTCATCCGGGCGGCAGCTCTGAAATATATCTGCCTCAGGAGTGTGAGGAGTTTGGATATGTGATAAAGGGCACAGTGAAGCTTTGCTATGGTGGCAAGGTGCACACCGTAAAGGCCGGTGAGTCCTTTTATTTTAAAGCCGGTAAGAAGCATTTTATTGAAAATAAGTCTTCAAAGGATGCCATGCTCATATGGGTCAGCAATCCTCCAAGCTTCTGACGCTTCCACTGCAGAAGCTCTTTTATATGGCTGTAATTACTGCCGGCCACATTTTTAGTGTGTACAGCAGCAAATTATAAACATACAGTTCCTACCAGTACTATAATTACATGAGAAAGGTTTACACCATGGGAAAGAAATTAATTGATTTTATCGATATCACAAAGTCATACAACGGCAATGTTGTACTCGACGATTTAAATCTATACATCAGGGAGAATGAGTTTCTGACGCTGCTTGGACCATCAGGCTGCGGAAAGACCACCACACTTCGCATGCTCGGTGGCTTTGAGACACCGGACAAGGGAAAAATCATGTTTGATTCAAAGGACATCACAAATGTGCCTGCAAACGAGAGAAATCTGAACACTGTTTTCCAGAAATACTCTCTTTTCCCTCATATGACAATAGCTGAAAACATCGCGTTTGGTCTTAAAATAAAGAAAAAAAGCAAGGCTTACATTGATGACAAAATAAAGTATGCATTAAAGCTCGTCAATCTCGACGGCTTTGAAAACCGCTCTGTGGATTCTCTTAGCGGAGGCCAGCAGCAGCGTATCGCTATTGCAAGAGCTATTGTAAACGAGCCTAAGGTACTGCTGTTAGACGAGCCGCTTGGCGCTCTCGACTTAAAGCTGCGCCAGAGCATGCAGTATGAGCTTATCCGCTTCAAAAATGAGCTCGGTATCACCTTCGTCTACGTCACACACGACCAGGAGGAGGCGCTTACCATGTCTGACACCATCGTAGTCATGAATCAGGGCTATATCCAGCAGATTGGCACACCTGAGGACATTTACAATGAGCCTGAAAATGCCTTTGTTGCTGACTTTATCGGACACAGCAATATCATCGACGGTGTTATGATAAAGGATAAGCTTGTCGAGATACTCGGTGTAAAGATGCCTTGTGTGGACGAGGGCTTTGGTGAGAACACGCCTGTCGATATAGTCATCCGCCCGGAGGATGTGGAGCTGGTGCCTGCGGAGGACGGCTACATGCAGGGCGATGTCGTGTCAAATATCTTCAAGGGAGTGCACTATGAGCTTGAGGTAAAGGCAAACGGCTACGACTGGATGGTACACACCACCAAATATGTAGAGGTCGGCAGTCATGTGGGTATCAAGGTGATTCCATTTAATATCCAGGTAATGCACAAGCCTGAGTCCTCAGATGAAAAGGCGGTGGAGATAGATGTCTAAAATAAAGAAACAGCTGCTCGCAGGGCCGTACCTCATATGGATTATCGGATTTATCATACTTCCGCTTTTCATGATTGTGTACTATGCATTTAAAAGCTCTGACGGAGGCTTCACATTTGAATATGTGGCTGCAATAGCACAGCACACCAATATCAAGGCACTGCTTTTATCCCTGCGACTTGGAATCATATGCACCATAATATGCCTGGTGCTGTCCTATCCGCTTGCGATGATTTTAAACGGCTTAAAGATTAAAAACCAAAGCTTTGTGGTATTTGTTTTCATGCTTCCTATGTGGATGAACTTTATGCTTCGAATACTCGCATGGAAGCAGCTTTTGTCCAAAAACGGTGTCATCAACTCGATACTCACCTCTCTCGGACTGCCGGGCTTCAACATCATGAATACCTCCGGAGCAGTCGTGCTTGGCATGGTCTATGACTTTCTGCCATTCATGCTGCTGCCTATATACAACTCCATGACCAGAATCAAAAACGACTGGATTGAGGCGGCTCTTGACCTCGGTGCAAACAAAGTCACAATACTTTTCAAGATTATACTGCCACTTACAATTTCCGGTGTCATAAGCGGAATCGTAATGGTTTTCGTGCCATCACTCACATCCTTTGCCATCTCACAGATACTCGGTGGCGGCAAGGTCCTGCTCATCGGAAATATCATAGAACAGGATTTCGTCCATGGTTCGCAGTGGGGCGCAGGAAGCGGTCTCTCACTCGTGCTCATGGTATTCGTGTTAATCAGCATGGCACTCGTCAATCTGTTTGATAAGGAAGGAGACCAGAGCGCATTATGGTAAAAAAAATAGCATCAAGGGTATATATGGGACTTATTTTTTTGTTTCTGTATCTACCTATCCTTGTATTAATAGTACTCTCCTTCAACAACTCCAAATCCAAGGTTAAATGGGGAGGCTTCACGCTCGACTGGTACATAAAGTGCTTTCAGAGTGAGCGGATTATGTCGGCATTTTCTACAACACTACAGATTACGCTGCTTGCAGCTGTGATTTCTACAATAATAGGAACTCTCGCAGCCATGGGTATAAGCGCCATGAAGAAACGTAACCAGACAATCTATCTGGGCGCTACAAACATCCCGATGCTCAATGCAGATATCGTGACCGGTATCTCAATGATGCTTTTGTTTGTAAAATTCATGAATCTGGGCTTTGTGACAGTGCTTATCGCACACATCACGTTCAATATCCCTTATGTGATACTCAATGTGCTTCCAAAGCTCAAGCAGACCAACAAATACACCTATGAGGCCGCACTTGACCTGGGCGCATCACCTCTATATGCATTTTTCAAGGTCACCTGGCCTGAAATAAGCCCCGGAGTGTTCTCCGGCTTTATGATGGCGGTCACAATGTCACTCGATGACTTCTCCATCACCTACTTTACGAAGGGTGCCGGAGTAAACACACTCTCAACCATGCTCTACACAGAGCTGAAAAAGGGTGTAAAGCCGGAGCTGTATGCTCTGTCAACCATACTTTTCTTCACAGTGCTGTTGCTTTTGGTTGTGGTAAACATCAACTCAAACCAGATACCTGTCAGCGCCTCAAAGAAGCCTGCAAGGGCTAAAAAGCTGCGCATCGTAAAGCGTAGTGTGAGCATCGCAATTGTTGCAGTACTCGTAATCGGCTGCTTTTCGGTATTTACCATAAGCGCCGGAAGCACGAACAATGACAATGCCATAACAGTGCTAAACTACGGTAAATACATCGATGAATCAGTAATCGACAGCTTCGAGCAGGAAACCGGAATCACCATTAAATACGAGGAATACGAGGAGCCTGAGGAGATGTACACAAAGTACAAGTCCGGTGCCATCGATTACGATGTCATCTGCACCTCTGACTACATCATCGAGAAGCTCATAAGTGAGGGTGAGGTCAACAAGATAGACTACAGCTCAATGCCAAACTATCAAAATGTAAATCAGGATATAATCGACATGTCCGCATCCTTTGACCCGACACATGAATACACTGTGCCTTATTTCTACGGCACACTCGGTATACTATACAATAAAAAGCTGGCTGATGCATCAGACCTGAATACCTGGGACTGCCTGTGGAACGGCAAATACAAGGACAACATGATTATGATTAATTCTGTCCGTGATGCCTTTACTCCCGCCCTTCGCACACTTGGCTACTCGATAAACGAGACAGATACAGCAAAGCTCGATGAAGCATTTGATATACTGAACAAACAAAGCAGTGATGTGCTCGCCTACTACGTGGATGAAACCTGTGATGAGATGGTTGCTGAAAATGCGGCAATCGCAGTGTGCTACTCCGGTGAGGCAGCTGCAGCCATGGCTGAAAACGATAACCTGGACTATATCGTGCCAAAGGAGGGCTCAAACCTCTGGATTGACTCATGGTTTATTCCAAAGACATGCAAGAATAAAGAGGGCGCACAGGAATTTTTGAACTATATCTGCAGTGATGAGCCGGCACAGCTCAACTTTGAATATGTATACTATGCATCACCTATCCAGTCTGTCATCGAAAACCAGGATGCAGAAACGAAGGAAAATGAGGCGATTAATCCTCCTTCCGATATGCTCAAAAACTGTGAAGTATACAGAGCTTTAAATGATGATGACGCAACACTTTACAACACACTGTGGCAGAGGCTCAAATCAGATTAAAAATGGATTGCGCAGCTGTATTTTGTATGATATCACAAAAATGAAGTCTAAAAATTGTACAAAAATACATATTGCAAACTTCAACAAACAATGATAGAGTAAAACCCACGAAGCGCCCTGCTTCGTGGGTTTTACTTTTCCACGAGATCCGATATTTTTATGCTCCGCAAGGAGATTCATGAAATACACGGAGTTTTTACATACTATAGAAACAGAAATAACCGCAAGACTTGACAATAATTTCAAGCTTACCATCCATCCTGTCAAAAAGAACAACGGGATGATCTACGACGGATTGGTGATTATCAATCCCAAATTCAATATAGCACCGACTATTTATCTCAATCCTTACTACCATTGGTATCTTGATGGTGTATCCATTGATTCTATTCTCGATGCAATTTTATCCACCTACAATGATTTCAAGCCAACTGAAGATTTTGACATAAGCTTCTGTGATGATTTTTCCAAGGTAAAGGAGAAAATAATTTTCCAGCTCATAAGCTACGACAAAAACCAAAAGCAGCTAAAGGACGTGCCCTATATCAAATATCTGGATTTTGCCATCATATTTGAAGTATATGTAGGAGCGCAACTGCCTGAATTTGGCACCATTACAGTCACAGATGCGCTTCTGTCACGCTGGGGCATAGATACAGAAACACTAATCCGCGCCTCAATGCAAAATACACCAAGGATACTTCCATGCTCAATAATCAACATGGCAGAGTTTCTTGCCAAAAAATGTCCGGGCTATGCCAATCAGATGCGCGCAGTCTGTGATTTTGACAGCCTGCCTATGTATATCCTTACAAACAGCAGGCAGACAAACGGCGCATCCGCCATACTCTACCCGGGTGTGCTAAGCTCGCTGGCAAAAAAGCTCGGCGGCAATATGCTGCTCATACCAAGCAGTATCCATGAATTTCTTGTAATGCCGCTGGATAGCGATATAGATGTCTGCAACCTAAGCGAATTCATCTGTGAGGTAAACTCTACAGAGGTACGCGACGAGGAAGTACTCGGCGAGAGGTACTACATATACGATAGTAAAACAGACACTGTCTACTGATAATCATATAACCTGATAATCATATAACCCGATAATACAAAATACCGGATATCATATCATAGATATGTATCCGGTATTTTACTTTCTAAGAACATAATTGGAAATACATGAAAATTATTGGCCTGTTATTTGCAGAGCGATGTACTAGTTGCCAAGCAGCATGTCGTAAAGCTTCTCATACTCTTTCGCAGATGCTTTCCATGAGAAATCATGCCTCATGGCGCGCTGCATCATCTCCTGCCATCTGTCCTTATGGTTTTCAAACACATCAAGAGCATATTTGATGACATGCAGCATATCATGCGCATTATAATTGGCAAAGGAAAAGCCATCGCCCGTATTCTCATACTCATTGTACGCTGCTACAGTGTCCTTAAGACCACCGGTCTCCCTGACTATAGGCAGCGTACCATATCGCATAGACATGAGCTGGCTCAAGCCGCACGGCTCAAAAAGAGACGGCATGAGAAATGCGTCACAGCCTGCATATATCTCATGTGCATTTTCCTCTGAGTAGCCGATATATACTCCAAGCTTCTGCGGATACCTGCCATGGAAATAATTAAACATTTCCTCGTACTGCTGCTCTCCTGTGCCCTGCACTATAAACTGTACATTCATGGTGGAAAGCATCTCCTCCATCACATATGCCACCAGATCAAAGCCCTTCTGATTTGTCAGACGCGAAACCATTCCAATCAGCATGACATCCTTATCCACAGCCAGACCATACTTCTCCTGCAGCTGACGCTTATTAACGACCTTTCCACTCAATTCCCTTACAGAAAAATGCTTATCCAGATATGCATCCTTCATAGGATTAAAGACATCATAATCTATACCGTTTACAATGCCTCTCAGATGCCTGCGCCGCTCAAGCATCAGACCATCCAGGCCCTCGCCGCCCTCAGGTGTACAGATTTCATCTGCATATGTCGGACTGACAGTCGTAATCTCATCTGCATATACTATGCCGCCCTTTAAATAATTAGCCTCACCATAGAACTCCAGCTCCCCTGAATTAAAAATGTGCTCCGGAAGTCCTGTAACATCAGCCACCTCTTTAATCTTCCAGCGCCCTTGAAACTTCATATTGTGAATGGTAAAGACTGTCTTGATACCGGCATAGAAATTGTCTGAGCCGTACACTGTCTTTAGAAAAACCGGCAAGAGTCCTGTCTGCCAGTCATTACAATGTATCACATCCGGGGCAAAATCTATAACCGGCAAAGCCTCAAGCACCGCCTTTGAAAAGAAAGCAAACTTCTCCACATCCTCGTATATATTGTTGTATGGCTTATCCCCTGCAAAGTAAAACTCATTGTCCACAAAATAATATGTCACACCATCATACTGCGATGTAAAAATCCCCACATACTGCCTGCGCCAGTTGAGATTAACATAAAAATGACAGACGAACTTAAGCTGTGGCAGTAATTTATCATCCATACATTTGTACTTCGGAAGTATAACTCTCACGTCATATCTGTCCTTGTCAAAATATTTTGGTAAAGATCCCACTACGTCAGCTAGTCCACCTGTCTTCATATAAGGTATTGCCTCTGATGCGGCCATTAATATTTTAATTTTGTCCATGCTGAAACCTCCCCCAGATTACAGTTATTTAAACAACGATTAATCTGATAAAAAATATAGTATACATCCTGAAACCAATAGAATGTATACTATATTATATCACGCGGGAGTACATTTTGCCTAGTAAATTTATCAAAACGTGGTTTTATTTGTCTATAATGACGATTTTTACATTCCTAGACGTATTTTGTCTGTAATCAGGGCAATAAACTCCGAATTGGTAGGCTTGCCCTTACCATAGTTTACAGTGTATCCAAACATGGAGTCTATCGTATCCATCCTGCCTCTGCTCCATGCCACCTCGATAGCATGCCTTATGGCTCTCTCCACCCTGCTTGAGGTAGTCTTGTACTTCTTTGCAATAGTGGGATACAAAAGCTTTGTGATAGAGCTAAGCATTTCCATATCCTCAACGCACATCACTATCGCAGTCCTAAGATACTGATATCCCTTTATATGAGCCGGAACACCTATCTCATGAATGATATCCGTCACCTGTGTCTCAAGGGATTTTTTCTCCATATATGTATCATCAAGTGGCTCAGTGTCACCGGATGCTCTCTTTACATACACAAGTACCACATCAGAACCGGCATTACCGTTTATCATGCTGTATGCTTCATCACTACTTCTTGCTGTTCCTAAAAACTCCATGCCCTTTAATAAACTCTGCATGTTTTTCTTTTCGTCTGCTACTGCGACATTTAAAGTGCTCATCAAACTCTCCTATGCCGCCAATTACTGTCATGTCAAAACAAATTGTATGCTTTTATGATAACACATTTTGTCGAATTTTGTCGAGAGCGTATTTTTTTTTTAATTTTATGTAACCATTCAGCCCACGCATATTCGCAAAACTGTACGATACCCGTGCTTTCTCTATTCTTCAAACTGAGAGTTATACAGCTCTGCGTAAAATCCGTTCTTTGCAAGAAGCTCATCGTGTGTACCCTGCTCGATAATGTCTCCGTCCTTCATGACAAGAATCATATCGGCATTCTTGATAGTAGACAGCCTGTGGGCGATGACAAAGCTTGTTCTGCCCTTCATCAGATTGTCGAGTGCCTTCTGGATACGGATTTCTGTACGTGTATCGACAGAGGATGTGGCCTCATCAAGGATAAGGATTGGATTGTCTGCAAGAATGGCTCTTGCTATTGTCAAAAGCTGCTTTTGTCCCTGTGACACATTGGATGCATCCTCGTTGAGCTCCATATCGTAGCCACCCGGCAATGTCTGGATAAAGTGATGCGCATGTGCTGCCTTTGCTGCCGCGATGACCTCCTCATCTGTGGCATCCAGACGACCGTAGCGGATATTTTCCATAATGGTGCCCTTAAAGAGCCATGTGTCCTGCAATACCATGCCGAATGCATCTCGCAGATCGGCTCTGTTGTAATCCCTGATATCATGTCCATCTACAAGAATGGCGCCTGAGCTTACATCATAAAATCTCATAAGAAGCTTGACCATGGTAGTCTTTCCCGCTCCTGTCGGTCCAACGATAGCAACCTGCTGTCCCGGCTTTACCTTTGCAGAAAAATCATTGATGATGATCTGGTCAGGATTATAACCAAAGTGTACATGCGAAAACTCTACACTTCCCTCGATATGGTCTGGCTTTACAGGATTTTCCACTGTTATATCCTCTTCCTCCTCCTCGAGGAACTCAAATACACGCTCAGATGCAGCCGCCATCGACTGAAGCTGGTTTGCCACCTGTGCTATCTGCTGGATTGGCTGTGTGAAATTCTTCACATACTGTATAAATGCCTGGATATCACCGATTGTGATGACATTCTTTATGGCAAGTATACCACCTGAGATGGCTACTCCCGCATATCCTAAGTTTCCTACAAACTGCATGATAGGCATCATAAGTCCTGAGAGGAACTGTGATTTCCAAGCGGATTTGTAGAGCACATTGTTGGCCTCCTTAAAGGTCTTTACAGTCTCTGCCTCTTTATTATATGCCTTTATGACGAGGTGGCCTCCGTACACCTCCTCGACCTGTCCGTTTATGTGTCCCAGATACTCCTGCTGCTGTCTGAAGTATTTCTGTGAATGCTTTATGACAAACGAAATAAGTATCATCGAAACTGGCAGGATAACGAGTGAAATCAGCGTCATGAGCGGTGAAATAGACAGCATCATGACCAGTGTACCGACCAAAGTGGCAACAGATGTAATAATCTGTGTGATACTCTGGTTCAAGCTCTGTCCGAGTGTGTCCACATCGTTTGTGATACGCGAAAGTACCTCACCATATGTCCTTGACTCGAAATACTTCATCGGCATACGGTTGATTTTGCTCGTGATGTCCTTACGCATCCTGTAGCAGGTCTTCTGCGTGATGCCTGTCATGATAAGCCCCTGGACAAACATAAAGATGGCACTCACCACATATAAAGCCAGCGTAAACAAAAGAACCTTTGCAATATAATCAAAATCTATGCCGCCTGTTCCCGCAATCTTGTTCATGAGTCCCTCGGCAAGCGCAGTGGTGGCTTTACCCATGACCTTCGGTCCTGCAACGGAGAAGACAGTCGAAACTGCTGCAAAAATCATAACTGCAATGATAGCAGCCCAGTATCTGCCGAGATACTTTATGAGTTTCTTTGTAGAGCCCTTGAAATCCCTGGCCTTTTCTGTGACCATTCCGGGGCCACGTCCCATTGGCCCTCTTGGCCTCTTAGGAGGCATCTTAAACTGTTCGTTATTATTCTCACTCATCTTACATGCCCTCCTTTTTGTTATCATCAATTCCAAGTTCCCTGGCTGAAAGCTGTGACTGTGCAATCTGCATATATACATCGCAATTCTTAAGAAGCTCCTCGTGGGTGCCTTTTCCTACGATTTTACCGTCATCGAGCACGAGAATCTGGTCAGCATGAATAATCGTGCTGATACGCTGTGCCACGATAATAACGGAAGCACTCTCTGTAACCTCTGCTAAGGCTGCACGCAGACGCGCGTCAGTCTTCATATCGAGTGCTGAAAAGCTGTCATCAAACACATAGATATGAGGGTCCTTTGCGATAGCTCTTGCTATGGCAAGCCTCTGCTTCTGACCACCTGACACGTTTGAGCCGCCCTGTGCGATTGAGCTTTCATACCTGTCATTCTTTGTCTCGATAAACTCAGAAGCCTGTGCGATATCCGCAGCCTTTTTTATCTGCTCATCACTCGCGTCTGCTTTACCAAAGCGCAGGTTTGAGGCGATGGTTCCCGAAAAAAGAATACCCTTCTGCGGAACAAAGCCTATTGACTCGCGAAGCTCGCTTAGTGTGTAGTCTCTGATATCGTGTCCATCAAGCTCTATTGAGCCTCCAGTCACGTCATAGAAACGCGGAATCAGGTTTACAAGTGTAGACTTTCCACAGCCGGTACTTCCGATGATAGCTGTGGTTTTGCCCGGCTCCGCCACAAAATCAATGTCTGAAAGCACATCCTCCTTTGCTCCCGGATATCTGAAATCCACATGGTTGAAACGGATAACACCTCTGTGATCAGCCTCAGTAACAGGCTCTTTTGGATCATTTACAGTGCTGTTTGTCTTTATAACCTCATCGATACGCTCTGCCGCAACACCAGCTCTCGGAAGCATGATGGACATGGCTGAAAGCATGAGGAATGACATAACAATCATCATGGCATATGTAATAAACGCAGTCATGGTACCTACCTGCATGGAGCCATTGTCTATTCTGCCTGCTGCAACCCACACGATACCAAGTGTGATGCAGTACATGATCATGGACATACCCGGCATCATAAAGGTCATGACACGGTTTGTAAACAGCTGTGTGCGTGTAAGCTCACGGTTAGCCTCATCAAACCTCTTTTCCTCCTCCTTCTCACGGCCGAAAGCCCTGATAACGGAAAGACCTGTAAGAATCTCACGAGAAACAAGGTTTACCTTGTCTACAAGACTCTGCATAATCTTGAACTTTGGCATCGCAATGCCAACCAGTGTGAAAATAAAAACCATGATGGCAGCAACCGCAATGGCAATCACCCACTCCATGCCGGATTTGGTCTGTGCCACCTTGATGATACCACCGATACCAACGATTGGCGCGTAAAGCACCATACGAAGCATCATAGTAGTAACCATCTGAATCTGCTGTATATCGTTCGTGCTTCTCGTAATCAGTGATGCCGTAGAGAATTTGTTAATCTCGGCATTTGAAAAACCTACAACCTTTGAAAAGGTCTTCTCCCTCAAATCCCTGCCGACAGCGGCACCTACCTTTGAAGCCGCAAAACCTACAACACATGCTGCTATAAGCATAATTGCTGCAAAGGCTGCCATCTTGGCGCCTGCCTTCCACAGATAAGCAACCTGATTGGCATCCACGTCGATTCCTGCATTCTCATCACACTTTGTCGCAAAAGTTACACCCATGGACTTTAAAGTAGCTGAACCCACCGCATCGATTTTTTCCTGCACCTTGCTTCTTATCTGCTTTATCATGTTATCATCGAGCGCTACTCCCTGCGGGATAGCCGATGCATCCACATCCATCTGCTCACCCGACTGAAAAGCCTGATATGCCATGACAAGCGGAACCAAAAGCTCCTCATCCAGCTTATCAAGTGTGTCCGAATCAGCTGTCAGCTTGTATTTTGCCACACCGTCATCAGATTTTGAAGCATCCTGCGCCTCGTAACAGTCCGTAAATTTTTCTTTCTCGTCAGACAGCATAAATGTCTGTGCCATCTGATAATCCTCCGATGTAATCTCCTTTGGCAGGATATGCTCAATGCCATGATCCTGGATACCAACATCAATGATGTCAGATGTGTACGCAGGCAAAGCCAGATCACAGTAAGCCTGAGCAATGAGAAAAACAAATATTAATATGATCCATCGCCAGTATGGAATCAGGTTTTTGAAAATTTTACTCATAAACGTTTCCTTTCTTTCCGGTTAATTTATCCCCCATACACGAATGCAAAAATATCCGCAATCGTGCGCATACTATCTATTTTATCAATAAGCGCGGATAATTCAATAAAGAAAGTATAAAGAAACAGTAAAAAAACAGAGACTATATAAATGGTTTATATAAGTCTCTGTTTGATAAATTGTGCTTAAACGAAAAGTATGTGATAGCCAGGAGCCTTTGAAAACTAATCCAAATCAGCAAGACCTACACGCTGTATCTGGAAGGTCTTGTATGCCTTTGCTGTTGTAGTTTCTTTATCACCACCGCTCACCTGTGACTGGTAAATCTTACTATATCCTACGGCATAAATCTTTATAGAATTAGCTCCCTCCGGTAAAGCACTCAATGGTACCTTTACCTTATATGTCTTGTTATTTTCAAAGAAGTCCCTTGGATCCTTATTTAATTGACTGTTTTCTTTACTGTTATTTATCTGTTCATTTTCTGTTCCATCATTATTCAGTGTATAGATATCCCAGTCCACCTTCTTTAAGTAAATCTTATCATTTCCGGTGCCAATCGTTTCATCATTTGGATTTTTTTGCGGATCCTCGATATAAAAATCCAAATAAACAACAGTTTTTTCATCAATCTGATTTCGCACAAGGTTTGAATCCTTTACCGTAAAATAAACATCCTGCGTACTGTCTGCACCATCTAGTCTGGCATCCGCTTTATTAGCTGCTTCTTCTTCAATGGCATCATCAATAGTTGCATATAATGTAGTTATGTCATTTGAATCAGTATCTGCATTCTCTTTAAGATAAATTGACGGCTCATGAACTGATGCACTATATGCAGCAATCATAGTGTTTATATAAAGTTTCAATTCATCATCATTATTTGAGAAATCGGAATGTCCTACACCTGAGTATGTTACATTTCCCATTGTGTAAATATAATAATTATTTCTTACATCCTTTGGAGACTGCTCATAAATTCCATGGTTTGACAAGGTATACCATACAACAATATCACTCTCACCATCACCATCAGCATCCTGATTCATATCCAGCTGGTAGTACTGCTTATGAGTGGTAGCTATATTTATTTCGTCAGCAATCTTAAAAGGATATGTGGTAATCTGTCCTGAATTAACCTTGACTGCCTTATTAGTCTTAGCTTCAAAATCATTACCATCTAGCCCTGAATACAGCCTGTACTCGCCATGATCGTTACCATTATCTTTCCACTGATACTGATTTAAATCTGCATAAGTAAATCCCTGATTCTGTCTGACAATAACTGAATTATCAGATTTTGGCTCATATGCAATATCAGTATTATTCTTTTTGGCAGTCTGTACAGCTTTATCAAAATCCTCATCAGTACTCTGTAATGTATTGCCCTTCTTTAAATACTCATTTGACAAGATTCCATACCTGTCCAGTCCGACAGTATCACGAATTATAGAGTTAAACTTATATCCCCAGACATTATTATATTTATTATCATTTTTATTATTACAAAATGACGTTGTATCATGAGCAAACAATACCGGTTTTCCTGACTGGATATATGCTTTTATTTTATCGAGATGATTATTTGTATTATCAATATCATAACAATCACCAAATCCAATCACAAGCATATCGTATGTCTGCAGCTTATCACATACCTCATCCATTTTAGGTACGTTGTCATAACGAACTGTTTCTATATCCAGGTCAAAATCCTTCACTTGACTAAGTAATTTATGAAACTTTGTATTGCTATCATTCTTCTGTGCCTGCATATCAAAATTTCCCCTAAAGCCCTCATTATGCTCCAACTTTGAATTAATCTGAAGAATCTTGACTTTTGTAGGACTGCCTTTTGAATTTTTGACATACACATATCCGGATTTCTGATCATATCTGTAGCTATTTGTAGCCTGACTTACACGAAGCTGCCAAGGCATAACTCCTACATAGCCATTCGGCAAATCATAGACCAGTTTATAATTATAATTGCCTGCATTCAGACTATACATATATTTACCATCATCACCCATTACCGGATTCACAATAGTACCATCACAATATAGTTTTATTTTATTTGCAGCTATTCCTTCATTGGTCGTCGAAAACTTACCATCAGAATTTGAATCCAAGAACAGCTGTGCATTAAAACTCGCTTTAGAATCCGCACCACCTGCATTGTTTATTGAAAATTCCAATGTAATCTGATTATTACTAATCTCAACATAATCTGTATCTTTTACTTTTTCCTGCTCCTTGAGTAATATTTCAGGTTTTTCAGTAGTCAGGTAGGTAACAAGGTCAGCTGTCTCATTTGACTGTTTTTTTAAATTTCCCTTGCTGTCCACTTTAAGAACATTGTCTTTATCTTTTGCATAACATAAAAGAGTAAAAACATTTGAACAGTTGTCTATATACTTCTCATTAATTCCTCTGCCATAATCAATAGAGAAAAAGCCATCTGAAAAGACGACAGGAAAGCCTGCCTTTATATAATCCTCCAATTCTGAAACCTTCTGCTTAGTAATATCATTGCCTGAACCTCTGTATGTGTTTGGAGCAGTTAAATAATCAGCATTATTTCCATTTCCTCTTAATGTAAGCTGAGTATTAAGCGCCTCTCCATTATTTATATAATCAGTATCCAGCAATCCCGCATGGCCATTCTTGAGCATATCATATCCCCAATAATTTACCACATCTTTCGGATTTATAACAACAATGTCACCAACATTTGAGTATTTAAGCCCATCCATGTTCCAATCATTATATACTGTATGACCATCTCTATAATTCAGATTATCGGCTACGAGTCCCATATATATCATGTCATAGTTATTAAGGTCCTCTATTCTTCCAATAAATTCTGCACTCGTAACCCTTGTTATTGTAACCTTTTTTTTCTCCGGGCATCTTGATCCAAGCCAATTTTTTAGCTTATCATAATTTAAAGCGTCAGACTCATTTTTTACAGTTCCGGGCTCTATATCCAGTATGTTCAGACTATCTGTCGGATTTATAATGTCTCTTTTATCAGCATACGATATGATATAGCTTAAAACTATCGCCTTTGAAATCTTCTTGTCATAATACGCATACTCGTCCTTTCCAAGAGTACTATTTTCTTTTTTCCTGCTTGTATTCTCTGAGTTGATGTATTCTGCTATCTCGTCAAAATTCTCTGTTTTAGCATCATTGACAAATGCTGTTTCATCATCATTTTTAATAAACGCAGAAGCAAAATCGTCTCTTAAAACAAATGGCACATCATCTTTAGGACTATAGTTTCGTGGAATAACATATTCGTTGCCAATTACAAAACCATATTTATGGGTTCCACTGTCAACCTTATAGTATTTTATGTCATTCCCCCAGTTAATAAAATTATCAGCTGAGTCCTTGGTAAAATTCAAGGAGCTGAAATTGTTACAGCTCAAAAGACCTGCAAGCTTTTTAATGTTGCTGGAATAATCTGCATTCGAATCAGGCCACACAATACCATTATCCACTATAACAGGCATCATGATACCACTCTGGTGCACACGTTGGACTATCTGCTTTACCTTGTCCCATGAAATGTCATTACCGGTATTGTATCCGGTATTGTATTTTGCAGAATCGTCTCCTAAATCCTTGGAAAGAACAGACTTTGAGCCGGAAAGATAGAGTAAATCAATTGTTGACACATCTATCTGCTCAAGCTCCTTGGGTGTGACAGTTTTTACATTGAAGGTCATATTGGCAGTCTTATCATCATCGCCTGTCTTACCCTCCTGATTGAATACACCTGTTCTGAACCAGTTATTGTTCTTGAAACCACCCTTATAATATATGTGTGTAGTATTTACAGGATAATCAAGCGAGCCTTTTTTATCAGCCTCCATTATATAGTCACCTTTTCCATTACCCACATAGGTATATGTCTGGCTGTCCTTAACTATATCAAAATATCCGTCTGTATCAGTGAGGATTACCCTGCCTGTGTTACCATCATTATTCTCTGTAGCAGAATCAGCTCTTGAAGCATCATCTGAAATATCATCTGCGCCGGTCTTACCTGCCGGCTGATTGTCCGGTGTGACGCCATCTATCTTCTCGTATGGATTCTGTGAATCAAGCACTGCTCCATACTCGCCGGTCTCATCGTAATTAAACTCAATAGGTACCTCAGTGTTCACCTCGTAGTAGGTCTCGTCATCAGTGATTTTATCTGCAGACACATACTCCATCTCAACCGTACAGTATGTATACTTCTCATAATCCGGCTTACTGCCATCCGGCAGACTTGCCATCCGGTCAGCTCTTGCAACAAATTCATATGGTGATGTGATATCTGAATTGTCTTTCCTGTAAATATATGCCTTTGGGTCATATTTTGCTATATTTTGCATGCTCTCATCGGAAACGATTGCATATGAACTCTTTATAGCATAGACTACATGCTTATCAACGGCATCGTCACCTGTGCCTGTATCTGTCGTATTGTCTGTGCTGCTATCGATGTTACCATTTGTACCGCTGTCTGTATTTCCATCAGCCTTCTGTGAATTATCAGTCTCTACCAGATACTGGGTGTTTGTCATACCATCCGGCAGCTTGACAGCCGAAAACGCAACACTGTAGTAGCCTCTTTTTCCGGGTGCCTTAATTTGATTGCCATTTTCAGTCTCTGTATTAGAGCCATCCGCGGTACTTCCAGTACTTCCTGTACTGCCTGTATTACCAGTACTACCTGTATCCACAGATTCAGAGCCATCTTCTGTCTCATCCTCGCCCTGCATGAAAACATAATGGTCAACATTTTGTCTGTAATGACCTGTAGGCAGTCCCTCTTCATTTACAGCAAGCTGGTAATCGGTATTGAACTTATAATCTCCCTCCGCCTGCTCTGTCATCTTATAACCGGTGGTACCCTTGTTTATTCTGTCCATATCTACAAGGGCAAGCTCTGTCCAGTCATCGCCCTGACTGACATAGCTCTCCTCATACGGCTCATAATAAAGAGGCTTTGTGTTATCCTTTTTCTCGGTAGTAATAGGCGCAAGCTTTGTTTTCAGTTCCTCCATATAGGCAGACCTTTTTTGTACACCTGCACCATCTTTGTCAGACATCCTTGACAGTGTTCCAAACCAGTCGTCAGGCTCCTGACCATCAATCAGATAACCGATGGATGCCATTTTCTTGTCAGGCACCACCTCAACTATATTGAAGGGCTTGTCCTTGCCATGTGAGCTGACTATATCAGATATTCCATTGAACGCTACATTTGCATCGACCTTTGTAAGGCTGTCATTCAGCACAAAAGCTGCCACAACGAGACATCCTGTAAGTGTGAGCGATATTGGAACCACTATTTTTTTTCTTAATTTGCTCATTGCGATTGCTCCTTTTGTAAAAAACTACTCTATTTCTTAATATGTATAAAACGTTATTGTATTTGACTTAAACTCCGGCATATCCTCAAGTCCAAGCCAGACGCTGATATTTAATTTCTCACCGGTAAGAAAAGCTGTTCCGAGAGTGATATGCATTTCTTTATTTTGCTGATAACCTAAAATATAATAATTAAGATAGTTCTTATATTTAGGATCATCTGGCTTACCTTGTGCTCCTGTTTCTCCGGCAATCTCATTTGAACTAAACTTAAATATTCCATCAGGCTCACCATTGCCTTCAGGGCCATAAATCAGCTTTCCATCATCGCCCATTTTAAAGGATATATCTCCCTTGTGCTCGGTTGCACCTGTTGAGCTGACACTTTCTACCTCCATATGCCATACAAAATCCTTAACCTGATATTTGCCATTTAATGAAGAATTTTTTAACTCCCATTCATCAATAAGCAATTGATGCGTCTGTCCTAAATTGAAATGCTTATCTGCATCACAATGCAGAATATTGATTGGATGTGCTACGTTTACAGTTACCTTTGCCGTCAATGACGTATCGTCTTTGGATGTTACGGTGATGACTAATTGATCTGTAGTTTCATCGCTCATAAGTTGTACATCATATACATCACCATTAGCATTAAAGTATCCACCATTTTTGTTTCCTGAATGATCCCATGTTACGTTTTTTGAATCATACTTTCCACCAAGTATCTTATCAGTAAACTTTAAATTATTATTCGTTTTCTTCATCTCATAGTATACTGTTCCGTTGGTTACATCCTTGCCTTTGTAATATATCCTTATTCCTTCTGGCTCTACCGGTGCCACATACTCCACGTCTGCTCCGGTCGGTACCTTATTGCGCATAGTGAAGTTCTGCTTTGAAGTATACTTCTTGTCTCCTGCCTTAAAGTCCACAACAAGTCCGACAGAATTCTTGCTTTCTGCCTCACTTAAATCAGGTGTAAAGCCTATTACATTTTCTGCCATAAGTGACTCCTTGCCCTGACCATCAGCCTTCACCGCACCTGTTGCAGGATCAAGTGTATCCTTTCGCAGATAGATTTTGTGCTCTGATGGTCTGTATATGATATTGTATGTACAATCCTTGTTGTAAATAATCAGCTTGCTGTCGGATGATGTTTCCTCAGATGATGCTTCTTCGGATGACGCTTCTTCCGCTGATGCAGTTGCAATATAACCTGCCTCAGGGTTTACTGATGCCACTTCAACCGGTGCCGCCACTGTAGCAGGCTCATACTTGACACCCTTTTGCGCATCAATTATCAGGTCTCCTATCTGATTCATCGTAAGCTGTGCCTCATACTGTAAATCTACATCCTTTGAAGCGTATTTATACTGCTTCGTGCTCGTACCGATAAAGCCCACAACAGCCAAACCCAGTATTCCCATTATCGCCATTACAATGACAAGCTCAACAAGTGTAAAGCCACTGTTTTTCCTATTATTTGATTTGTTCATGCGCCTTAAAAGTTTCATGGTTCATCTTCCTCTCCGATTTCATCATATAACCTTATAACAGCCTTGCGTCAAAATAAAATATTCATCATTAAACTATGTAAATTACTCACATACCACCTTGCCAGTCTCCTTGTATATCGTGATAACCTTCTCGGTGCTGTTTTTTTGAACCCAGATACGGCTGCAGTACTTGCCGTTAGTATCCGGCTTTTGTGCACCTGAGCTTCTGTCGAACTGAAGTTCTATACTGTCAGAGACGTTCAATTGTGTCTTGCCACTATAATCATCATTCATGGAATAGTATACTTCAATCCTGCTCTTTCCGATTTTACTCGGATCAGATTCCGTACCATTTATAGTCATCTTATAATAGTAGGCACCATCTGATGCCTTGTATATCTTAAGAACTGCGCTGTCCTTTCCCATAGAGGTAACTCTTGTTTTGTTAATTATCGATTCAATATTTCTGGCACATTGCTTCACCTCAACACCCATGACCGAGCGAATGGATATGGTTGCCGCGCCTATCAGTACGACAGATATCGCTATCACTACTATAAGCTCCACCAGAGAGAAACCACCATTATTCTTTTTTACTTTTACAAACATATTGGATTCCTCCCTTGTATATATCGTCAAAATATGTCAAATATAAATATTTCGCAGCTGTTTTGTGTCTTGGAAACCGCTTATTTTCTACTCCTTTGTCCAGTTCTGGTATGTAATGAGTGTAGCATAATCTATTTTTGTATCCGCCTCTTTCTTGTTTGAAAAAGCAGAAACATTACCCAGATAGTTGGCACCATCCATGAACACATCATACAGGTGCAGTGCATCGTCTGCATCACTTACCTTTTCAAGAAGCAATGCCTTAAATACCTCCTGTGTACCATTATCAATCTCGCACTGCTCTTTGTTTACGATTATCCTGCCCTTTGCAATTATAGTACCTGTAAAGTCAGCATCAAGTGTCACATTTCCTGTAGCAACAATTATATCCACATTGTGTGATTTGTCATTTGCATCATAGGTGTAGTTACCGTTTTTGACAATTGCCTGGTATTTTTTTCCCTGATACTCAGTCTCAAATATATGTTTGTTACCGGAATTTGGCACTATCTTCTGCAAATTGGTATTGTTAACTATATTTGTAAAAAGCGAAACACTTGCTGCATTTGTCGGTAAATCCGCATAATTTGTCAAAAGCTTTGAGTTTAGTGCAGTATATGTGCGCTGTAAAGCATCCGACTGTGCATCCATGTCCACACCATCAGCTATGCCCTTCAAAAGGCTTAAATTGCTGCCATCGTAGATGCTGTAATTGCCGGCAGTATAGATGCTTGCTGCCTCATTTACCTTTATGCTGTCAGTATAGAACTTAGTGTATCTATTGAGCTTGTCACTGTCTGCGCCAAAATAGTCTCTGTAATACTCAGCAGCCTTATTCGTTGGAAGATTGACATAATAGTATACAAGTCCATCATCATTATTATCAGTAGAAGGAACAAAGACCTTCTTTATACAGTTGTCGATTGTCTTTGACTCCGGCATATATGCCGAGAGAGCCTTACCTGTCTTTGTGCTGACCACATTGGCATTTATCTCAGTATACTTTGTCTGATCATGTCCGGTTGCAGTAATATCCTTGTACTCCTTATAGGAAAGTGGATTCTTGTTGTAAAGCGATTTGGCATCCGCACCATTTCCACTTGTGCCTATGCACTCAGGCGGCACAAGGTATGCTATCTGGTCACCCTTTACAGAGATTGACTCACCCATAGCCACATTGCTGTTTTGTGTACCCACACCACTTGAATTTACAATAGCCTGTGTATTGATATATGCAGTTCCTGCTAACATAAGCTCCCTGATATTTGACATATCAAGAGATGCCTCCCTGCCGTTTATGATAATAGCAGAGCTATCGCCTGCGACAGGATTTTCCTTGTCAGCACCTCCGTTGCCAAAGCCGACGTACTTTGCATTGTTATTCTTATTATTCTTGCCAAGTGTGACATTTGAGCCTGTACCCTTTAATGTCATGTCATCCGCCACATATGTCATGCCATCCAGATTGACTGTTGCACCATTTACATTTATGTTGCCTGTCCACAGCTGACACTGTGCATCAACAGAAAGTTTACTGTTATTGTGTACACCAGCCATGTTATTTTTTATTGTAGCCGTATCTTTTCCGGCAAAGTCTCCCACCTCTATATCGCCCTCTGCAATCATATAGCTGGTATCCTTTACATCAAGTGTGGCATTGTTTGGAATAACAACACTCGTAGTAGAAGTTCCTGTGTCTGCCGCATTTTCGCAGCCGGCATAGAGATTGCCGGATAGATTTACTTTAGTAAGTCCTGATGTAATTTTCAGTCCTTCATTTCCTACAAGAGAATATGTAAAAAGCTCCGGAACTCCTCCCGATGCTGTAAAGCTCATGGATGGAACTCCCAGAGAAATGTCTGTTTCTATTATTGATTTAAATCCCTTTTCATCGGTATACTCTACCCTGATGCCATTAATGACTGCGCGGCTGTTGTATACCTTGAGCAGTCCATTTCCATTTTCATCGGCATTTACCGCCTTGACCACAGCGTGTGGCTTTGAGTTTTCGTCTGTGAGCTTACTATCCACATAGTCTTTAAGCTTTTCAGTTTTATAGTGCATACCGGTATTGTCAGACTCAAGACTTCCCTTTAAGCTCTTTAAATACTCCTGCGCAAATATACTCTGTCTGCCGGCCTCATTTATGCTGCTGTCAGAGTAATTCTCCATAACCTTTGTATATCCTGCTGAGTAAGCCTTGGAAATATCTCCCTGCAGACCGGTACATATCTGATCCAGCACACCCTCTGCCGAGTAAAAGTTGTCTGTATTTTTTTCGTCCGTCACCTTCATCTGGAGGTTCATAAGCGCTATCCACAGCACAGTCACAGCTAAAACAGCCACTATAGCCATTGCAACTACAACCATCACAAAGGAAGCACCACGGTTATCATTACGCTTCATAATTAATACCCCATGCTTCCGGTCATCGTAACAACCGGGTCTTTATCCTTAAATATATCATCCAGTGAAGCCTTGCTCTCGTATACAGCCACCTTCACATCATACAGCCTTTCAGATGCATTGCTTTTTGTCAGATTCTTTATATCGACAATTGCCTTTACATCATTCTGAATTACATTGTTATTAAAGCCATATATAGCTTGATCGGGCTGTAGTGGATTATCCGGTGCTCCCATATTTACATTCAGATTGGTGGCTATATGAGTATAAGCATGACCTGTACGATTTCCCGGCTCACTTACCTTCACATATGCCTTATATGTACTCTCCTTCGTGCTCAACTCTGACTGATCCGATATAGTCTTTTGCTTTACAATGTTTACCGTGCAGTCCAGCTTGTCCTTATTATTGATTATAATGACATCGTTGCAGGTATTGTAAAGTGTTCCTGTAGATGTGTACCATGGATTGTAAAACAGATAGACATTCCTTAGATTATGGTTCACAGTATCTGAAGAATTATCATAAATCACCATGGTATAATCATCCTTCAGTGCACTATTCGGATCCGGAAAAGTCTTTCTTACTCCATTCTTATTGATAGAATATGAATACGACACCGTAACCTTGGTAGCCTTATTACTCGAAGCTCCATACTTTTCTATATCTATGGTGATAGTTCTTTTGATATCCTGCTGAGTGATGCCGCCTACACCAGGCATATTATTAAATGCATATATAATATTTGTAGCAGAATACTTGTCTGCACTCATGCAGTCAAAATTTGCATCCATGGCCGACATATCCGCTACCTCGTCCATGTTGTACTTTTTAACCTTATTGTCCGACTCTGCGTCCGATTTTGCATCCACTGTCACAAGAGCATTGTATTTCTTTGTGCCTGACTGCACACCAGACATATAGAAATAATACTTGTGCGCATCCGACTCCCTGAAATTCCAAAGCGATGTATCGCTTATTTTGGCTGATGCATCAGTCTTGTGGATGCAGCTAGTAATGACATCATCCTTGTTTACAATCTCAGCACTGATATCCTCAAGCCTCTTTACATTATCAAACTTACCCGACTTCTTAAGAAGCTCACATGCACTGCTTCCATCTGATATATTAAAACCGTCCGCCACATCAAAGCCCTCCGACGGATAGTTAAACTGATATGCCAGTGTCTTCATGGAGTTCTTTTCAATACCCTCCATAATGTTTGTCGCCAGATGTGTAGCATTCATCTCGTTTTTTGCCTTCACATTGGTCTTTGTAGCTGTGACAAATGCATTCAAAAAAGGAAGCACGATTATTGCGAGAATAGCAATCGACACAATAATCTCCACAAGTGTTACTCCTCGATCATCGTTTTTTAGCTTTCTCAAATCTGCTTCCTCCCCTCTTGTATTTTGTTATCTCATAACTCAATAATCTAACATTTGATATTTATCACTTACGGTCTCAATAACCCGCTAATCTAATAACCTAATATTATAATAATCAGTTAGTTTGTTGTACCAAACAGATTATTTGTACCATGTGGTACTGCAGGTATGTATGGTGCCTCATATGGCTTATCAAGTCCATACAGGAAATATGAATCCACAAGCATCTCACCTGTCAGCTTGCCTGTCGAATCATCAAAGCTCACATTGAGCGTGCTGATAGTTTTCTTCTGTGATGAACCAATCACCTCTCCAAGCATAGCCTTAAGCCCATGATACTCTGTCTTGAATGCCATAACTGTGCTGACATCATAAAGCTGATAGCCTGTAACCGTAGACTTTGCAGAGCCTGTTGATGTACTGCCATCAGCTGCACTGTCGTCGCCTGTCTGTGACTGAGAGCTGTTGCCATCAGCGGTCTGAGAGCTCTGCGAACTGTCTGCATTACTGCTCTCCGTGGTACTGCTGTCCGAACTGCTTCCTGACGAAGAATCTGTACCGGCTTCACCGGTCGGATTATTCACATCAATAGCTGTCGGTGAGCCGACTGTAAGCTCTGTAATATTTGTATTGGTAGATTTCTCGATAGCAACCGCATCCATGATGCCGTTTTCTATCTGTAAATATGAAGGGAAATTGTCATATACCTGCTGCATGGCATCAGACATATCCTTTGTCTTCTTTGTGTAGTCATCCGCCTTTGCCGCAAGTGCTGAAAGCTGATTGTACTGTGATTTCAGGTTCATGTTTTCGCTCTTGAGTGAATCCCTCTTATTGGACTGTGGAATAAAAATCAAAAAATATGTCAGTGCTAAAATGGCAACACCCGCTAATATAATAAGTAACTTTTTATCTCTCGTTGACATCCTAACACCCCCTACTGATTTGTACTGTCTGTATCTGATGATGAATTACTATCCGTCTGTGCCTGTGATGACGCATCTTTTGATGTATCATCTGGCTCACTGCCTGTGCCATCTGCCGATTCAGAAGCAGCACTGTCATCAGCCTTTACATATGTGCAATCTACTGTGAACTGAACCTTTGAAGCACCGGTCTCATCAACCTCCTCTGTAATGGTTGACACATTGGATACCATGATACTCTCAAATGTACGAAGCTGTGCAATCACATCAGCCGCTATATCCTTGCTGCCTGTCTTTATGGTCATCGAAACACCATCAGTCGTAACAGACATATTCACAAGCTTGGCCTCTGACGGAAGCTTCTGCTCCAGCTCATCCACGAAGCCCGTTATCTCATCATTCTTGTTGGATGAGGCGCTCTCAAGAAGCTTAGTCCAGTCATAGTCCTTCTTGGTCTGGTTGTACACATCATATATATTCTGTGCATATGACAAATCAGAAACACGTGCTTTAAGCGTCATATTGTCTGAAGTTAAAACAAGATTTGAAAAAATGCTGTATGCTGTGATACCAACTGCAACTACCACACACAATCCAAAAATGAGAAGCTGCACCGCAAAAGAAACAGGCTTTTCTGCTTCCTCCCCTGCCGGTACGGGAAGAGGCTTCCCATCAGGACCGACAGGTGGTTTTCCCTGCATACCTGCCTGTGCACCGCCGGGTGGCATAGCACCTGCAGCTGTTCCTGCCATAATCGGAGCACCGATTCCCTTGTTTTTCTTACTGTCAAGTATATCAAGCGGGCTCAATGAACATCCGACACAGTTGAAATACTCTGCCAGCTTTGCCTCTGCGAGGTTTATGCTCTTTGCCACATGTATGCCGTCAAACTGCTGGAGCGGAACCACCTTGACATTGAGCTCATTGGTCAAAAGCTTTGAAAGTCCGCTGAAATCAGCACCTAAGCCTATGAGGAAAATTCTCTCAATAGGAGTATCTGAGTTTCTCGACTGATAGTAGTCTATTACTCGTCCAAGACTGCTTATCAGATTGGAAAGTGCATATGAAACATTCAGACGAAGCTTCTTAAAGCGCTCAGAATCAATCTCATGCCCCATAGGATCCATGCCGCCGCCCGCCGGCTCATCAGGTACTGTGCCATCAGACCTTATTGCAAGGCAGGTCTTTCTGCGTGCCACATCAACTGCATCGGTAAATGACAGATACTCTCCAAAAAGCTCACTATCCTGAATCGCCTCAATAGCATCAGCAAGTCCATGGTTGACATTGCGCTGCAGCTTTACCATGCTTCCATCCATTACAGTCAGTGTGGTAGAAACCTCATCCACCTTGACAGTCACCTTCACATCTCCGGGAATCTCTCTTCTCATGAGCTGCTTGATGGCATTTCCACTATAGTCAAGTGCTACAAGCTGCAGCCTGCAATCAGCTGCAAGAGCACCATACGACAAAATAAGATCATTAGGCACAGCAATAACCGAAAGACGTAATTTCTTTTCTTCCGGTCTGTCAATCTTCTCTATAATCTGATGTACCAGCTTGTACTGGCTCAAATCCACCGGAAAATAATCCGATGCATTCATTGCAATCATTTCCTTAAGCTGTTTTTCCTTAACAAGCGGAAGCTCAATATCTCTGCTTGCTATACGCGCAGAATTTAAAACAAAAACAGCTTTTTTGGTGGAAATCTTCTTTTCCTTCAGCTTACTGTATAAGATAGAACGAAACATCCCATCCGGCTGTACCACTCCATCATTAATCATTCCCAGTGGTGTCGGAAAGCCGAACATATTGTAAATCTTGGGATTTTTTGCTTTGTAATCAATCTCAACTACTCTGGTAAGGTTCTCCCCTATTTCAATACCGAGTACCCTATTTGCCATAACCTAGTCCTCCGTGTTTATCTTTGTTTTACACTGCATACGTCTGTAAAACATTCGTAACTGTTCAGTTGCAAACATTCTATATATATATTTCGGTATATCTGTGTCTTCTCTGCTTTTGTCTCACTGCTTGTCGTACTACCTGTTTTATACTAAAGTACGCTATATTATAACACACTTTTCAAAAGCCTGCGAGTGTCAAATATGCCGATATCATTTTCTCACCCCATAGCATCGAAATAAATATTCCGGCTGCCAAGTACGGTCCCATCGCAAGCCTGTTGCCTGCGTTTGTTACTTTCATACGAATCAGATGTATCACGGAACCGATGATGCATCCTAAGAAAAATGCTAATGTAATATTCTGCCAGCCTATCGCAAGGCCTGCACATGCCATGAGCTTGACGTCTCCGCCACCTATGGCTCTTCCTCCACTTACAAGAAGAAGGAGTTCAAGAAATAAACTGACACAAAAGAATCCTATCACATATTCAGACCAGTTATCATGGTCTAAAAACACATGCAGGATTCCAAGCACCAGTATAAATATATTGATTCCGAATGGAATTTCATATGTTCTCCAGTCTATCACACTCAGAACTATGAGTGCAGATGTGAGAAAGCAGTAGATGATACTCGTAAGCTCAAGTCCATTTACTGCAAAAACTACTATGTATAATATACCGTTTAAAACCTCAATAATAGGGTATTGAGGTGATATCGGTTCTTTGCACTTGCGGCATCTGCCACGAAGAAACAGCCAGCTGAAAACCGGCACCATATCGTACCACGCGAGCTGATACCCGCATCTCATGCAGTGTGACCTTTCGGTCACCACTGTCTCATGCTGCGGTATGCGGTAGATACAGACATTTAGGAAGCTGCCTATAACTATACCGAATGCAAATATTAAGATGTAGATGGGTATCAGTTCTGTGGTCATGGTTGGTGGTCCTTAATTTCTACTGTTTTACAAATTTGTTATCCTCTATTTTATAATAAGGCTTATTCGTTGTATCTTCCGTAATAGCATATTCAATACTTCCATCTGCTGGTTTATATGTAATAGCTATTTTTGTCCAATTCTTACCTTTCAATTTAGTTTTAACCATTCCTGCATCTTTAACTGCGGGATCACTAGTTTCTGACACACCAGTACTTGTAACATTAATTGTAACAGAAGCTGTCTGATCCTCTTTATCAGCATAATAAGCTTTTAATGCTGATGCAATACTATCGCAGTTCTGAATATCTGTAGCTTCTCTTGACTTTTCAACATACTTCATAAGCTGTGGAGCAAGTACACCTACAAGCACTGCCATGATGGCGATTACAACAATAAGCTCTACGAGAGAGAAACCTTTGTTGTTCTTCTGTTTCTTTCCTAACTTTTTAAATACATTCTTTACCATAGTTCTTTTCTCCTTTTCATTATAACATGGTTTTTGTGCAAAGAGCTGTGCCCTATCAGCATCTCTTTGGTTTGTATGCGCTCATTGTACCATAAATCAAAGCATAATGCAAGTTATTTTCTAGTACAATAGTATCATTGCTGTATAATTTTTTTCGCCTTTTTTAGCAATTTTAACCAAATTTTAACCGATTTATTGCATTTAAATCATATTTTTTCAAAGAAATAATCTCCCGGGCTGTATTTTGGCACAGCGTGAGGGGCTTCACTCCATGTGACCGGCTAACGCATACACTCTCGTGAGAGCTACGCTACACTGCCAAGATACTGTAGGAATTATGCTTTTAGATTTTCTATGCTTGACGAAACCGTCGAACCGCGCCGTCCGTGGCGCGGTTCTCCTTGCCCATTACTGCTCACACCATCAGTGTGACCAGTAACGATTACAGCCCATTAAAAGTGCCTCTACGAGGCAGGGGCTGTAATCTGACAATAGTTGACTTATTGGCGCATAGCTTGACAGCGTGGTGTCAAGCTTGCGTTTGAACAGCAACGATATATTACATCCCGGTGGCAGTTCATTTCTGTGTTTCATGTGCATAATTCAACAGTATCTAAGCAGCTTCGCTATTCGCTCACCCGAGAGTATATTCGCCAGCCGTTCGTAGAGAATGAAGCCCCATCCTACTGTCAGCAAAAGAGGAAGCAACCTCCGGGCTCTCGCCCAAAGATTGCTTCCTCTAATTTACATTTCACTACAATATTAGCTCACAAGCCATTTTTTTACAGTTTCCTCATCAAAATCCACACATTCAGCTATATCTTCTATTGAGTGTCCTTTTTTCTGAAGTTTTAAAGCCGTTACTTTTGCCTGACGAATTCTGCCTTCTTCTCTGCCTAATTCTCGACCTTCTTCTCTGCCTAATTCTCTGCCTTCATTTTTCTGTTCTTCCCATGCCTTGCACATATCAATCACCTCTTCTTTCTCATCTATGTCTATATCCGTTCCTGCAAACAGGTTGATTGCCTCAACCGTCTCTCTGTCCACCTTGCTAAACTTTTCATCATTCTGCAGCACTTCCTGCATCTTTTCTTTATCATATGCATTCTTCAGTACCTCGAAAAGCTGCCTGATTGATGTCCTGAATCCGGTAAAGTCTGTTATCTCCCTCGGTGCCAGCAGATTAATTCTGTAATCCGGTATGAATGGCAGAAGCTCTTCATCCACATCACCAAACATATCCGACAGCTTCCTTGGACCATCCCATTCCTTTGTCCCGAGATACACTGTAATCGTAATTACTGGAATCAACTTATCCTCTTTCGTAAATCCCGAGAGAAATTCATCAGAAGTTGCGATATCCTTTTCCCTGCGGTGCTTTTTGGCTGTTTCCTTTACCTGATTGCCATATGCCATGACATCATAAAACATGTTTTTTACCGGAATGGAATAGTGTATATCCGACTGATTTTCTACTCCTATCAGTACCACATATGATTTGCCGGTATATTTGATGCTGGCATTTTTGAAAATATCCCTCAGCTTCTGCACCGCTATGGTCTTTTTGTCAAGCCCCAGTGCGGTCAGCACCTCTGTCGTGTCCCTTTCCTTAAGGTTTTCCGGCAGGATGACCTCTCTTCCTCCATACAGTATATTGTTGCACAGATCAGCAAACCTGGCATTGTCAGCAAAGTATTCCTTTGCCATTGAGTCCTTTGCGCTCAATCCTTCTCCTCCTGTTCTCTTGTGTGAGCAGGAAAATTTGGTGCCAATGAGGGTATAGTGGTACAGTTTACAAGGTATACCTGTGCTGTTCTTCTTTAATATTTACGCACGGTATACAGTTCATCCGCCTTTTGACTACATTTTCTGCATTCTGTCTACATACGGCATTTCAATTTTCCTGCTGTTGATTGGTAAATAAAGCATTGAAAACTTCCATGTCCTTTGTAGAATAATGCGAAGTGGTCTGCCCTCTTCAAAGTGGTGCGCACCTGAAAAACTGTTATGTGGTGCCGCTTACAGAAATATAATGCTTTGAGTTGATTGTAGCATAGAGGTGGTGTTTTGTCATCACATTTTTTCTTTTTTGCCACAGCGTAAGGGGCTTTATCCCATGTGACCGGCTGGGCACACTCTCCCGCGTGAGCGAATAGCGAAGCTGCCTAGATACTGTTGAATTATGCACACGATACACAGAAATGCCCTGCCACGGATGGCAGGGCAAGGAGAACCGCGCCACGGACGGCGCGTTTCGACGGTTTCGTCGGGCATCGTAAATCTTTAAGGCATAATTCCTACAGTATCTTGGCTGCGTAGCGTAGCTCACGTGAGAGAGTGTGCACAAGCCATGGCTCATGGGATGAAGCCCCGCCCTACTGTCAGTCCCCTCAGACAAAGAGGAAGCAGCCTCCGCGCTTTCGCTCAAAGACTGCCTCCTATCGATCTTTTTTCAACTACAGCTGCTATGCCAGCTTCTTATTTTTCTCAAGAAGCTCATAGATTTTCTCAACATCATAATCCGGCTTCATTGACAATGCCGCTTCGTAAATTGGAGCGATAACCTCCTCTTTTTCTTCCAGGTCATCTGCTATTTCTGCCACACTCTTGTCCTTTTGCAGCTTTTTTACAATCAGAGAAATTATCTTTTGTCTTTCTCCTAATTCTCGGCCTTCTTCTCGGCCTTCATTTTTCTGATCTTCCCATGCCTTACACATATCAATCACCTCTTCTTTCCCATCTATGTCTATATCCGTTCCTGCAAACAGGTTGATTGCCTCAACCGTCTCTCTGTCCACCTTGCTAAACTTTTCATCATTCTGCAGCACTTCCTGCATCTTTTCTTTATCATATGCATTCTTCAGTACCTCGAAAAGCTGCCTGATTGATGTCCTGAATCCGGTAAAGTCTGTTATCTCCCTCGGTGCCAGCAGATTAATTCTGTAATCCGGTATGAATGGCAGAAGCTCTTCATCCACATCACCAAACATATCTGACAGCTTTCTTGGACCATCCCATTCCTTTGTTCCGAGATATACTGTAATCGTAATCACCGGTATCAGCTTATCCTCTTTCGTAAATCCAGAGAGAAATTCATCCGATGTTGCCGTATCCTTTTCCTTGCGGTGCTTTTTGGCAGTTTCCTTTACCTGGTTGCCATATGCCATGACATCATAAAACATGTTTTTTACCGGAATGGCATAGTGTATATCGGACTGATTTTCTACTCCTATCAGTACGACATATGATTTGCCGGTATATTTGATGCTGGCATTTTTGAAGATGTCCCTCATCTTCTGCATCGCTATGGTCTTTTTGTCAAGCCCTAGTGCGGTCAGAACCTCTGTCGTGTCCCTTTCCTTAAGGTTTTCCGGCAGGATGACCTCTCTTCCTCCATACAGTATATTGTTGCACAGATCAGCAAACCTGGCATTGTCAGCAAAGTATTCCTTTGCCATTGAGTCCTTTGCGCTCAATCCTTCTCCTCCTGTTCTCTTGTGTGAGCAGGAAAATTTGGTGCCAATGAGGGTACAGTGGTACAATTTACAAAGTACACATATACTGTCCTTATTTAATGTTTACTCACTGTATACAGTTCATCCGCCTTTTGACTACATTTTCTGTATTCTGTCTACATACGGCATTTCAATTTTCCTGCTGTTAATGGGTAATTAAAGCATTGAAAACTTCCATGTCCTTTGTAGAATGATGCGAAGTGGTCTGCCCTCTTCAAAGTGGTGTGCACCTGTAAAAAATTGTTATGTGGTGCCGCTTACAGAAATATAATGCTTTGAGTTGATTGTAGCATAGCGGCAGTTCTTTGTCATCATAATTTTTCTTTTTCCATATTTATATTTTTTCATACTGTTTCTGCACTGCACGCCTATCAGCCTGCATTCTGCCACAGTGCAAGGGGCTTTATCACGTGAGACCGGCTGTGGCACACTCTCTCGCGTGAGCGAATAGCGAAGCCGCTTAGATACTGTTGAATTATGCACACTATACACAGAAATGAGCTGCCACCAGGATGTAATATATATCATTGCTATTCAAACGCAAGCTTGACACCACGCTGTCAAGCTATGCGCCAATAAGTCAACTATTGTCAGATTACAGCCCCTGCCTCGTAGAGGCACTTTTAATGGGCTGTAATCGTTACTGGTCACACTATGGTGTGACCAGTAATGCTCAAGGAGAACCGCGCCACGGACGGCGCGTTTCGACGGTTTCGTCGAGTATCGTAAATCTTTAAGGCATAATTCCTACAGTATCTTGGCAGTACAGCGTAGCTCACGCGAGAGAGCGTGCACAAGTCAGGGCTCATGGGATGAAGCCCCGTCCTACTGCCAATGTCTCTGCACAAAAAAAGCAGCCTTTGAACTTTACACTCAAAGTCTGCTTCTTTTCATTTTATAAGCTGTCCATAGCCTGATACATGGAAAGCATAGGAGCCATAACGGCTGCCACAAGCACACCAACAATAAGTGCCAGAACAAGGATAATCATAGGCTCAATAGCTGCCATAACTGTCTGGGTAGCCAACTCAACTTCCTCATCATAGTAGTCCGCCAGTCGGGTAAGCATGCCTTCCAAGTCACCGGTCTCCTCACCGATTTTGGTCATGTGTGAAACCATAGGTGGAAACAATCCACACGCAGTAATTGGCTCAGACAGTGGAACACCCTTACTTACCTCTTCCCTCGCATTTTTCAGGGCTTTTTTGTAAAGCGCATTCTTCATGGTGTCAGCAGTGATACCAAGGGCTTCAATCATCGGAAGTCCGGAGTACACAAGTGTGGAAAGTGTACGCGCATAGTTACTGGCCGCTGTCTTGATGTTTAGCTTTCCGAAAACCGGAAGCTTTCTTGCGAGATTGCCAAAGAACATCTGGCCGCTGTCAGTCTGCTTATAAAGCTTGATGGCTATAACAATTGCTGCTATGACAGCAATCACAATATACCAGTATCCGGTGACAAAATCACTCATCGCAACAACTGCCTTTGTGATGCCCGGCAGCTCTGTTCCCAGGTCATTGAACATCTCTGAATAGCTTGGGATGACCTTTACAAGCATTACAATAACAACCGCAATAGCTACAATCACAACGATAATCGGATAAACTGCCGCTTTTTTTATCATGCCGTTAAGCTTTGCCGATTTTTCGAAGTGTGCAGACATTCTGTCAAAAGCTACATCAATCTTGCCGGATGCTTCTCCTGCCGCAACCATGCTCACCATGATATCAGGGAAAACATTCGGATATTTTTTCAGACCATCCGAGAGAGTCTCACCTTTTTGAATCTCGGCATGAACACCTCTGATAGCTTTCGCCATGACCTTGTTCTCAGTCTGATCGGATAGCATATCCAGCGTATCAAGAATCGTAACACCGGCATTTACCATACTGGTGAACTGGCGGCAGAATACCGATAGGTCTCTCGGCTTTACCTTTCCTCCTACACTGAATGAGATTTCCTTGGTCAGTGCTGTTGCCTTGGTGAGGCTTATGACCATGTTGCCATCCATCTTAAGCTTATTTTTTGCCTCTGCTTCTGACTCGGCTACTATATTTCCTTTTCTTTCTTTTCCGCTCTGGTCTATAATCTGATATGTCCAGTCAGCCACTTTCTTCTCCTCCTTATCCCTGTTCTGTGCAACCTCCAGATAAATTAAATCATAATTTATTAAGACTCCACAACATTATACCATAACAGTAAAATGCATACGATTATACCATCAATAGTAAAGGTGTACACGGCTAGCCATGCTTACCGGATCATGTGCATATGCAACTGCAGTCTCCGGCGCTATAAGGCCCTGGCTGTAATACTGTAAAATACAGTCATCCATCATCATCATACCCTCTCTCTTTGATGTCTGTATGATAGATGGAATCTGAAACGCTTTTGCCTCACGAATTAAGTTTCTGATGGCATTGTTTGCAAGGAGCACCTCAAATGCTGCAATTCGTCCGCCATTTACCATTGGAAGCAGATGCTGTGCAACAATTCCCTCTAAAACTCCTGAGAGCTGCACTCGTATCTGTTGCTGCTGGTGTGGTGGAAAAACGTCAATCATACGGTCAATTGCATCGGATGAACTGTTGGTATGCAGTGTAGAAAATACAAGATGTCCTGTCTCCGCCGCTGTAATAGCTGTTGATATAGTTTCAAGATCTCGCATCTCTCCTACAAGTATTACATCCGGATCCTGTCGCAGTGCAGCTCTTAGGGCTGCAGCATATGAGAGTGTATCCTTTCCAACCTCTCGCTGTGCCACTATCGAGCGCCTCCTTGAGTGCAGGTACTCGATAGGATCTTCAAGCGTGATTATATTTTTGGAATCTCTTGCTGCAATGACATCTATAAGACTTGCCAGCGTAGTCGACTTACCACTTCCTGTAGCTCCTGTCACGAGGACAAGTCCTCTCATCTTTGTGGTCAGATTTACAACCGACTGTGGTATGCCAAGCTGCTGCGGTGTAGGCACATCATATGAGAGAATACGAAGCGCTGCTGCATATGAGCCTCTCTGTCTGAACACATTGGCTCTGACTCGTGAAAAACCCTCCACCGAAAAAGCGAAATCAAGCTCTCCCTTTTCCTTTAGCACATCCTTAAGCTCCTGCGGGACAATTGGAGAAAGCAGGTTGTCCGTCTCAACATTGGTAAGAACCTGATTTCCCTGCGGTACAAGCATTCCGTCAATTCTAAGCATAACCGGATTTCCCGGTGCGATATGTATATCCGATGAGTTCTGTTGCTGCGCTGCTTTTAAAATGTCTACTATCTGCATTTTCTTTTCCCCCTTAGTTTTCAAACGTGGTCTTTAACATTTCCTGGAATGAAGTAACTCCTTCGAGTACAAGCTTCTCTGCACTCTGTCTAAGTGTATGCATGCCCTCATCACATGCTGCCTTGTTTATATCTTCTATATCAGCACATTTTGAAATAAGTGACTTGAGCTTTGGTGTTACGGTCATTATCTCATATATACCGATTCGTCCCTTGTAGCCTGTATTGGCACATTTTTCACAGCCACAAGGCTCATAAATCTTTACCGGACGAAATGCCGGTATATTCATAAAGGCCTTTTCCTCCTCTGTCAGCAGATGTTCTCTCTTACATGCCGGACAAAGTCTTCTTACAAGTCGCTGTGCAATGATTCCCTTTACCGAATCCGCAAGCAGATAACTTTCAACTCCCATGTCCTCCAGTCGTGAAATAGTACTTGCCGAGCTGTTGGTATGCAGTGTGCTGACCACAAGATGTCCTGTGATTGACGCCTGTACTGCAATCTGTGCTGTCTCCTGATCTCGAATCTCACCAATCATAATGATGTCCGGATCCTGTCGCAGAATGGAACGAAGTGCTGATGCAAATGTCAGGTCAGCCTTATTATTTACCTGTACCTGGTTGATTCCGTCTATATTGGCCTCGACCGGATCCTCAACTGTGATGATATTTACATCATCCTTGTTGAGCTCTGAAAGTGCCGTGTAAAGTGTGGTTGACTTACCACTTCCTGTAGGTCCCGTAACAAGTATGATACCGTTTGTATTCATCAGTATATGATTAAAGGCCTTAAGCTCTTCGTCTGAAAATCCCAGCTCCTTTTTATCTCTTGTAAGTGCCTTTTTCTGCGCAAGTCGCATAACACACTTCTCACCAAATACTGTCGGAAGGATTGATACTCGGATATCATACTCTGTCTTATCTATCTCCATAGTGATACGGCCGTCCTGCGGCTTACGTTTCTCGGAAATATCCATACCGCCTATGATTTTAAGTCGTGTAATAATTGCAGAGAGCAGATGTATGCTATATGCCGCCTTCTCATAAAGCGCACCGTCAATTCTGTATCGCACCCTGACTTTATTTTCCAGTGCCTCTATATGTATATCTGAGGCCCTGAGTCTGGCTGCCTGCTCAATAATAGAATTGACAAGCAGAACAACCGGTGAATTGTTGACATCCTTGCTGGTAGCTTCCTCAGCCTCGGCATTTTTCTGCTCACGCTCTTTTCTCTCCCTTGCATACTCCTGAGCCGCCTTCATCGCTTCTGTATCACCATAATATTTGTCAAGCGTCAAAAGTATATCTCTTTCTGTCGCTACCGCAGGCTCAGCCTGCAGATTTGTAACGATTGAAAAATCATCAAGCGCCACCATATCCATAGGATCGGCCATGGCCACATGCACTATATTGGCATTATTTGGGTCAAAGGCATATGGTATCATGACATGCTTTCTGAGCACTGATTCACTGACGAGGCTTTGCACCTCCTCAGGTATGTTAAGTGCGCTCACATTCACAAGCTCAAGTCCCAGCTGCTGCGACAATGCCTTTGCTATCTCAAGCTCATTGGTGAACCCAAGCTCAATGAGTGTTTCTCCTATCTTCTTATGCTTTTCTTTGGCTATAGGCAGAGCCTTTTCCAGCTGCTCCTGAGTAATTACATTTTCATTTATAAGCATATCACCGATACGCTTTTTCTCTCGTCTAAAAGCCATAGTGGCTCCCCCTCTTTCATCATTTAGTAAAATACTACCATTATGATGGCTGTATTTCAAGGGTTTTTATATAAAATATACAATAAATTTATTTCAATACTAAAAAGTAACGATTCCGAGTGCCTGCAGCAACAGTATAAGCAGGAATGCCGGTGCAATAAATTTAACCATGATTATATAAAGTCCTTTTCTGGTAAATTTGCTGCCTCCGCGTGTCACCTCATCTATTATCACCTTTGGACTTACAATCCAGCCAACGAGGATACATGTTGCAAGTGCCACGATTGGCATGAGCACATTGTTGCTGACATAGTCCATGATATCAAGTATCTGTCCGACTGTGCCGTTTGGAAGCTTAACCTCCATATAAAGCTTATTGTAGCCAAGGCAGACTATTATCTCTGCAATCAGGGCATATACCGTGACTAAAATTGCGCTTTTTCTGCGGCTCCAGTGAAATCTGTCTATAAGACTCGATACAATAGCCTCCATAATTGATACAGACGATGTGACTGCTGCGAATGCAACTATCATAAAGAATATCAGTCCAACGATATCTCCTGCTATTCCCATTTCATTAAATACCTTTGGCAGTGATATAAACATAAGCCCCGGTCCTGCTGACATACCGTCACGGCCCATAAATACATATACTGCCGGAATGATCATAAGGCCTGCAAGAAATGCAACAAGTGTATCAAAAATCTCGATCTGGTTGATTGAGCCCATGAGCTTTGATTCTTTCTTGACATATGAGCCGTATGCAACCATGATTCCCATAGCTACACTGATTGAATAAAAAAGCTGACCGAGCGCATCAACAAATACGGTGAAAAGCTTTTGCATTGTAAGCCCCTTGAAATCCGGAATCACATAAATCTTAAGTCCCTCAAGACCACTTCTTACTGTGCCCGACGCATCCTTATAATGAAGCGTCAGTGAGAAAATTCCGATTGCAAAAATAAGCACAACAAGGATAGGCATAAGCACCTTGCTGAACCGCTCGATGCCTTTATTGACTCCACCAATGACAATTGCTGCTGTTAAAAGCAGATAGACCACTCCGAATATGATTGGTGCCCACTGGCCTGTGATAAAACCTGTGAAATATCCATCAGTAACCGCATTCTTACCGCTTCCTGTAATGAAAATTGTAAAGTACTTTAAAACCCATCCACCTATAGTACAGTAGTAAGGCAGAATAATAGCCGGTACTATACACGCAAGCACACCGATAAACTTGCCCTTTGGATTGATAAAACCATACGCGGTGAGCGGTCCCTGTCCGGTCTTACGTCCTATTGCAATCTCAGTGGTAAGCAATGCAAAGCCAAAGGTCAGAACAAGTATCAGATACACCAGCAGAAAAAGTCCTCCTCCGTCCTTTGCTGCCAGATACGGAAACCTCCATATATTTCCAAGTCCTACCGCACTGCCGGCTGCCGCAAGAACGAACCCAATGTTGCCGGAAAAAGTGCTTCTTGATTTTTCTTTCATTTTCTACTGTCTCCTTAATATATTATATAATTTAATTTCGATTTAATATGGACATTGTTTCCATTTACAAATCTAATATACCTATTATAATCATCTAGAGTACTTTTTGCAACGGTTGATATTTTTTATTCGCATTTGCAGTACGTGTGGTGGCACATGGCAGGTGTCGTGAGTGCTACGCTATACTGTCAAGATACTGTACGAATTATGCCTCAAAAACTTTCTTAACTTGACGAAACCGTCGCTACTCGCCCTCCATGGCTCGATAGCTCCTTGTCCCGGCGTCCATGCCGGGACATTTCTGATTTTCATCTGGCATAATTCAACAGTATCTAGACAGCTCCGCTATTCGCTCTCACGACACCTGCCATGTGCCACCACACGTAACGCAAATTCACCACAACATAAGGAACGTAAGCCCCAGGTACCGCGGGCGCACACGTACTCCCGCCGGAGCGCATAGCGAAGTGGCTTAGATACTGTAGAAATTATGCCCACAAAACGCAGAAATACCCAGCCATGGACGGCTGGGTAAGGCGTTATGCGCCACGGACGGCGCATAAAAGCCGGTTTCGTCAAGCATAGAAA